>Ga0209495_1001735_pt1 | contig 14898 bp, 16 predicted proteins | sample EN1Hudsemesocosm_FD_184629 | JGI IMG/M metagenome (GOLD analysis project Ga0209495, IMG submission 184629) | Methane-oxidizing microbial communities from mesocosms in the Hudson Canyon - EN1E Hudson Canyon (SPAdes) (version 2) | ecosystem: Environmental > Aquatic > Marine > Cold seeps | place... | reverse complement strand
GATTTATCTTGAATTAATGACCAAGCAGGTAAAATTATCGGCTTATTATCATTGAAGATAATATCACTAGGTTCAAGCCCACACTCTGACATAGCTAAACGTTGAATGTCCCCAGTGATTAATGAGTCTATTTTCTCTGGCACCTTGAGGTCACTAAATATTGAGGGGTTTTTAACTACTGGGATTTGCTCTAATATTTTTCTTCTATACCGCTTTACATCACTGATTAAGTGCTCAAAGCATAGGGATATCATTTGAATGGCATTAATATTCGCTTCGATCATTGCTACACGTTTATTACATCTATTTATGCCGAGTTTAAATATACCCACAATTAATAATGGCACAGCGATAGCCATAGTTAGAAAACCCGTCACAGTTAGATTACCAAGTACCTTTAGCATCCCTATCTCATACAAGAATTCAGAAGGACTAAAAAGTCCGACAAATACCATAAACAAGTACACAAAAAGACTTAAATATAGCGCTAATGTGAAAAGCATCCACCGCTTTCTTTTTGATTTTTCCAGTGTTATTTCTGAAACTTTTACCTTGTATTTTTCTTTCATTTCAGCAGTTTCTGTCACCATACTCCTTAATGGAGAAATAATATTTTTTAAGGCCGTTTTAACACTTTTAAATATAGGCCTATTGAAAAAATCCCATATTTCTTTGGTATCTGGATCCTCCTCTAATTTTAACTCCTGTTCTTCAACTACTTCTTTAATATTAGATATTATTCCTAACCTCAGTGGGTTGTGGAGATACTGAAAATGTTCTATACCCGTATTTTCTGATATGAACAGCTCTTTTTCCTTCTTGAGTCCTATATAACGAAGAACTTGGTTAGCAAATATTTTATTTGATTCATGTACTGAAATAGTTTTACCATCTGAGCTATATTGAGTAACAATATTGTCATCATCAACGACAATGAGTTCATCCTTAATTTGAATGCATCCTTTATCCAAGTCAAATGGAACAGGGAAATATTTTATTTTTTCCCCCTCCGATGACCATAACAGCACCTGACTATTGTTTAAGTTAGAGCGGTTTGGACTCCATGTACCATTTTTTAAAGGTTGTTCCTTTCCTGAAGTTGACACTGTTAACCACCCAATATTCTCCAAATGCAAAACCTGATTAGGAAAATTACGCACTCCATTTAAAGTCAATACCTTCTCACCCAAGCCTGTATAGTAAGAAATGTCCTTGTTATTTCTAATTCCGATGTATTCGCCATCATTAAAAAAACGTACATCCTCGGGACCATTACTACCCAAAGATAGTGCTATCAACTCTATTCCAGAAATGACATCCCAAATTCGTAAAGTATTATCCTTACTTATTGATAATATATTCTTACCATCCAACTCAACCACCCTCACAATCTCATCAGTATGCCCCTCTAATGTAGAAATATGATGCCCATCATTTTGATAGGCGACAAGCCTATTATCTTTGCCGCAGCTGATGAAGTAACCGACAGAATCCTCTTCCCCAAGTTTTAAAGTTAAAACGCCAGTCACATAGCCTGAATGCTCATTAAACTCATCCGTTATATCTTCATCTTCACAAATAATTTTTATAAGGTTTGAGTTTTTAGCCCATTCAACCTTATGAGTAGCATCTAATCTTATCTTGTTAATATTAGACTCTACTTCTTTGCTGTCTTCATTGGTGGTAATGATCAGTTCATTCATTTGTTTATATCTCTATCTTAAATTTAAGTAATGGGGCTGTCCCAGACCGCTAGCCCATTTGTACTTTAACCCATTGTTTCAACTACTTTAACTGTTCGTGGGCAACTTAACTTTAACCAAATTATAATAGCCCGCCTAGTTTTATCAGAAACCTCTTCATTCCTTTTCAAATACAACTGGTCTAGCACTAGATTTTGTCCTAAAGCCAACTTTAAACCCAATGTTGCTCGTTCAGGTGATAATACCTGATAAATATAATAAATTCCGTTAACAATATCATCATGATAACTAGCCACACAATTTTTTTGATCGACGCCTTCTTGTAACAGCTCTTCACCATTAACAATGGGAATAATATTGTCATTACCAACAATGGGAGGCTCTGGATAGTCAACATTATACTTTTTCAAATAGGCGTGTTTAGCCAATCTTTGATTAAGTAATCTAGTTAGATGATCATGTAATTCTATGAGTTCTCGATTTGATGCACACCCCGCAATATCTTCGATAACATTTCTCATCTCGAGCTGTTCTGCCAGTCTAAACACATCACTTAATGTGTTACTTAAATGTGAATTCCATTCGTCATCTTTCAGCTCATGTATGAAGGTTGGCCTAACCAATACAGGGTGTCGAACCATCAGTTTGGCTAACATGAGATTAATCGTGTGATGGTGATTAATTTTCTTGTACGACTCTAAATTTAACACACTTTTAATCAGTGCTAGTGCTGTAATGTCATATCGTTCAAAATTGAATTTACTCAATAATTTCACCGCGGCTTGGGTGGCTGGCAAACCACACTCTCCCATAATATTTTTTCTAGGCAAACCAATAACATTTACCAGTTTGTCCTCTGACCATTTGTTTTTCTTTGCTTCGCACATCACTAACCAAAATAATGCCGGATGACTGGTGAATAGTTCATACGCATAACGATAGTGACTGGTCATATATAGAATCGCAAAGTCGATATGCCGATATTTAATGATGCATATTCTGACGGGTTCAGGAATAGCTAAATACCAGTCACTGCAGTCTTCACGCTGTGACAGCACTTCGAAGGGTGCTAAGGGAGGAGAAAATAAGGTTAAGACTTGTTCTTGTGTTCTTGAATTTAACTGCCAAGTAATCCCATCATCCCAGTAACTGATATTTGCAGATAAGGTTTCGGTAAAACTAATCTCTAGGATGCGGGCATTTTTTTCAGTGGCAATATTATTCATTTGAATATCCCTTTGATATAGCTCGTGTCGACAATAGAAAAAATCAGCTGTTCTACCCTCCTTATGGCGTTTTTATTATTCTATAAGATGTGGGCATTAAAGTTTATTGATGGGAGCTAAGCCTTGCTTTGCTCTTGATATGGTCATCGTTTGCAAGACAATAATAACGATAACGGTCACCAAGGTTGGCACGACAGCCATTGGTATAAATGTTGTCATGAGTATTTTTTGCATCTGTGGATCGGTTTGGCTAGAGGTAAGTAACCAGCCAAGTCCCATTACACTCGCTGACACCACATAGCTAACTAACAAATATCGACTGCGTTTCCATGCCATTTTCCAATGTGCTGAAACAAAGTCTGTTTTGTCATGACTCTTTGCCCCTTTCGCAATAACAGTGACAAATAGTAGTGACACTATCAAAGAAAATAGTAATATCTCTTTAATATAGCCTGAGCTAAAAGCAATGATAGGTATTAACAAGTGCAATATTGAAATATTTGTCATCAATAACTGATGCCCCAATAATGCCTGTTTTAGTTGTTGTTGATTCATGTCTACCCCTTGTAATTATGTTTTTTCCATTCATCTGGATGATTTAGACCAATGGCTGGTCTCCAGTAATAATCTCAATTTGTCTGCAGCATCATCCCATACTTGAAATGTTGTAAACAGCTCTTTTACCTGAGCAATTTCATAGGGTGTCGGATCTGGCCAAACTTTACTACCCAATCCCCAGATTGGTGAAGCAAGATCTTCCCATTTATACACACCTCCTTCAAGGATGGAGCCCTGCTCTAATCTTGGGTCTCCCCATCTAATAATACGCTGCAAGCGATCTGGTCGTTTCAAAAAGCCAAGCCAGCTTGATTCGTCGACTGATTTTTTAAGTACATCAAGATAGTGAGTTCGAAGTAATTTAGGCGAAGTCGACACCCACTCATCATCTGTTTCATACAGATGATAATCCGTAGAGAAATATGGTTTGACGCGAAACTGTTGTTTTTCATGCATCTTCACATATTCCTCAAGTTCCTGATAACGGTTATGTACAAATTCTAGGTCCTCCCAACAACAATTCTGCCTTTCTTTCACCCACCAGTTTGAATAAAGTGTTTTTACCGTTTCGCAAACCATCAATTCAAAGGGTGTTGGATCAGACCAATAGTTGCTTCCAATCCCCTCCCATGCCATTCCTTCACCACAAACATCCCCCCAATCAAAGCGATAAAACTCATAGTTGATATACTCTTCCGGTAGGTGTGCTAATTGTAATAAATGAGATAGACGACCGTCTGACTTCAAAAAATCAACCCATTGCTCTTCTTCTGCAAACACATCAAACAAGAGTGATTTAAGACGGGCTAAATCATTCCACCTCAGCTTGCCATCAGAAGCTTCCACCCATGACTTATCATCAACAAACCATTGATAATCATCTTCAGGCAATGTTCTCTCGTTTCCGTGTTGACTTGCAATCATTGTTTACTCCCAAAATGGTGATAATGAATAGGCCCGTAGATTTTAATTCTCAATAAAATCCAATCGCTTGCTTATGTTCTTCTTGATATTGACCAAAATCAATCGGCAACAAATCAATTAACTCACTTTTCTTACTGATATAACATCTATCCCGTTGCACCGCTTTTGCACATGCTTTCCATAATGCTTTATGTAAGTCTCGAGGAGATCGTGAATTCAACTCAGTAACCACAGCGTGTGATAGCGAGCCACTGAATGACATTCCCCAATCATTATTTGAAAGTAGCTCACTATATACCGAGTCGATAACATTTCTCATCTGCTGCGGGCTTGGCATTTCAACATGGTAAATATCAAACCGTGACTTGATGGGACCGGGAATATCATCAAGTGAATTAGCTGTAGCAAACCAAATAATATTCGAACAGTTCATAGGAAGCTCTAATGCCTCATCAGTAAACGTTTCTGCAGTATGTCGTTCCAATAGGTTAAATAATGAGCCTAAAGGGTTATGACCATTATTAGCCGGCTTATCAATTTCATCTAGTAAAACCATCGGGTTAGCACATTCGCTTTCTTGTAAATGCTTAGTGACAAGTCCCTGTCCGCCATCTTTCCATTTAGTACTATTTCCACCGATGATAAAACCAGCAGAAGCCGACGCCACATCAATCTGTCTTACCTCACCTACATTAAGAATTTTTGATAGCTCATTTAGATAACGTGTTTTACCAATTCCTGGAGGCCCAGACAAGAGTACGGGTGGAATTTTAATGGTTTTGCAGTCACCCATAAATTCCAACTCTAAAATTTCTTTAATGTCAGACGTTACCTGCTCAAAATTAGGGAAAGCTTTTTTTAACTGCTCAAGCTTGATCAACATTTCTGTAGTCACTTTAGCCAGAGATTTAGTGTTAGGCGTAGCTAATAAACCTTCATATAGACAATAACGTGGATCACGCTCTTCTAGTTTACCTAATGCTTCTCTAAATTGATCTTTGTTATAAATGTCTACCATTGAATGTTCTCCAGTTTCTTGTCTTCCACAGTTTCTTGCTTGCAGTTCCAGCTTATCTCTTTCTAATAACCCATATAATTCTTCAAACGGATCCGCCAAGTGCTGTTCTACATTGTCACTTAACATTAATGAACCTTTCTTTCTGCTTGATGAGCTTCGTCCTCATCTAAATGAGAATTTATAATGGCAATTTTATTGTGATGAATCCTATCCATAGGAACGGTTACAGCTCTAATATTTTGTGCTGCCAATTCGTGATAAGTCAGCACTTTAATTTGATAATGAACACGTAAGTACGAAATACTCCAAACAGGTAGCATTAATTTTAGTTTTTGCAGTTCATCTACTTTCATTTTCTTTAACACGATGCAATCTAAAAAATCATGTTTATCCGGATCGGGATTATGAATAACTGCTGGATGCTGCAATTTAAAAACACTTGTCCTCTTCTCAACGTTTGAATTACTCATCTAACACTCCTTATATATGACCCCAATTAAACTATTCCGTACTAATGTTGGACTGCACTCTTACTGTCTCGATTATGGTCGCAAATCAAAATCAATCCGTTTGGCCGTAGTTCATAAAAAAACTTATGCAGATGATCCTTATATACCCGTTACCATTCAAGTTGCAGGTTCTCACTCGTCATTCCCGTGAAAACGGGAATCCATGGGCCGTGGAGTATGCCACTATCCCGAGGCTCCCCGATAAAAGATCTCGGGGATGACGGATTTTGAAACCTGCATCTTCAAATAGCTTGAGTATAGACATCGCTAACCCAATGATTGTCATCTCTCGCATTAATCTCATTAATAAGATAATTGTCTGCCACACTTTCGTTTGGCATCATCAATTTCAATTTTTTCTTAAACCCTCTTATCTAAAACCTGATCGATCAGTCCATAATCACAGGCATCTTGAGCACTCATAAAGTTGTCACGATCCGTATCCTCTGCAACCTCCTCTACTGTTTTACCCGTATGGTGGGCCAACATCGTATTAAGCTTATGTCTCAACGATAGAATTTCTTTTGCATGGATCTCAATATCTGATGCTTGCCCTTGGTATCCACCTAATGGCTGGTGAATCATTACCCGAGAATTAGGTGTGGAATAACGCTTACCTTCAGCCCCAGCCGCTAAGAGAAATGATCCCATGCTAGATGCTTGCCCAATACACATGGTGCTGACATCAGGTTTAATAAATTGCATCGTGTCATAAATAGCCATACCTGCCGAAACCACGCCACCGGGAGAGTTGATATATAGGTGGATATCCTTATCTGGGCTTTCAGCCTCCAGAAACAACATCTGTGCACAAATAAGGTTAGCCATATGATCTTCAACTGGCCCAACTAAAAAAATAATCCTATCTTTTAATAGTCTTGAATAAATATCAAAAGCACGTTCCCCTTTTGCTGTCTGCTCCACAACCGTTGGCACGAGATAGTTCTTCGTTTGAAAGTCATTATTATTTAACATGGTCTTACTCCTAATTTATGCTTATAGGGCTTGTTTTAGACATAAAAAAACCCAGCATCATTATCTGATTGCCAGGTTTTATCTGGCTCAGTGATTCCCTTTTAGGCATCACCGAGCAATATGCGGTAATGCCTAATTTATTATTTGTACTATTCGTATTATGTTTTGCATTTCAGTTATTTTAGTAAGGATATAAAGCGTTAAATTAAAACACTAAGTATACAACTTCAACCTGAACATACGCTGAACATGACTGCTCTCTTCATCGTATAATCCTTATTTCGTCACAATTCCCCACATTTCTATTAACTGCTGCACATCAACACTCGCCCGATGTTGCTCGCCAGTCACCTGTTTCCATGCTTGCTCACTAACTTTAGTTAGCTCGTGATAAAGATTCTGCCTACTTACCCTTTTCTCAATAGAGGAACACACTCCAAGGTGCTGACCAAAAACTTGCCAAGCATCGCCAAACGTAAAGTGCATCTTTTCATCAGCCGCTTTAAATAAGGTTTCACACCAATCTAAATCAAATTCATACGCATTAGTGAGCAGTACCTTGTCAGCCAATACCTCGTTCATCCTCTGAGCCACCCACTTCAGATGTTTTCCTTCATTTGATAGTGTATTTCTCGACAAGCCATGTATTGTTTGTGCCATAGGGTCCCAATCCGTCCAACTGTCTATGGCATAAGGATTGATCAAATGACTTTCAATAGTGCCATCTTCCAATGACCACGCTACCTCTATCGGATAACTATCGGCGTTCAAGCTAGATGCTTCAAAATCGATAAATAGTGGCTGTTTCAAATTTTCATCCATTTAAATATTCTCCTTTTAATTCTCAATATCTAACAGGGAAGCGTCATAACAGTTATCACATCGACATGAAATTCCATTTTTGATTCGCATTTTTCCTTTTTCCCCACAGCGTTCACATATTTTTGTCGATTTGCTTATTGCCTCCGCCACTATCTGTGAAATTTCAGTATTTTCATTTTCCATATAAATATGTAACTCACCATTTCTTTCCTTGACCCATATTGCTGTAGGTAATAATTTTTCCTCATATCCTGTGTGTTTAATTTGATTAATTACCTCTTCAATACCAATCGAAGCATCAAGTAGTAATTGATACCAGCCATCTTCACAACAAATCCCTAATTCCATTAAGTTGCGTAACCCTTTAGATTGATCTTTTTGATGCCTAAATCGATATAACAAAGGACAAGCATTAAACAATTCATCCTGTAATTCTTTTTTCATTACCTTACCTCCTTTATCTTTATATGATTATCCTGTTTATATTAGCGACTACAGTCCTTACATAAACAGGATAACCACCCTCTATCTCTCATTGTTCCTGGCTTTCCACAAATTGCACAGGTATAAGCAGATTCACTTTCCGAAAGCCCGACCAATCGATCAATTTCAACTGTTGAATTGTCAGTATCAAATAATAATTCACCATATTTTTCTTTTACCCATAACGCGACGGGTAATGAATTATCATCATATCCAGACTCCTTCATATCTCTAATAATAGATTCCACTTTCACTGATACATCAAGTAATAGTTGATACCAACCATCACCACATGAAATGCCTAATTCAAGCATATTATGTTGGTCACAATAACGTTCTTGTTCAGTCCTGAACCTGTAAAACAATGGACAGGTATTAAACAATTTATGTTGTAATTCTTTCTTCACTATTCATTCCTTAAATTAACGACCACCAGCTAACATCCTTGTCCTAGCCGGAAACCTTTAAATATCAAAACCCAATGCGGCGAGCACTCGTGTCATTAGGCAAATCAATATCCTTAATCATTAGCCTAATCTTTCCCTTTGAACGTCCTTTTCGCTTGGCCGCATTCGCACATGATTTTTCAAGCACCTTACCGATTTCTCTAGGCGTACACGCAGACATGGCATTAAGCACCTGTGAACCAAGATTTTGAGTAAAGCAGCTACCCCAATCATTACTTTGCAATAATTCGGTAAATACAGACTGCACAATAACAGGGAGCTGTTTTGCCGTCGGAGGACTAATCTCAATCACCTCCATCCGTGAAAGAATAGGAGCAGGAACCCTGTCAATATAATTAGCCGATGCAACCCAATTAATCGCACTACAATCCATAGGGATCCCCAAACATTCATCCTTAAATTCCTTGGCAGTATGCTGCTCCAGCAAACTATAGAAACAAGCCAATGGGTCGAAACGGCTATCGCCTCCTGCCTTGTCGATTTCATCAACGAGGAGAATCGGATTTGCCACCTTACTTTTTCTAAGACTCGTTGATACAAACCCCGGACCACCATTACTCCATGCGGCACTGGATCCACTTAAAATAAATCCCGCTGATGTGGTCGACATATCCACAGAGAAAAAACAGGCCTCTAATACTTTTGCTAACTCATTAAGAAACCGAGTTTTACCTACTCCAGGCGGGCCAAGTAATAAAAGAGGTGGCAACCATACTGTTGCTGTCTGTCCTAAATTACGCAGACTTAATGAATCTTCATAACGAGCAACCACATGACTAAAGTTAGGAAACTTTTTAGCTAAAGCCTTAAGCTTTTTAAACATTGACCGGTTTACTTTGACCAATAACTTCCGTGACTCTTCCTCGATCATTGGCGATAAAAAACTCTCTCGTCGACTATCTCGAGATTCATTTTCATATTCAGATTTAACGAGGTCGGCATCGAATACTTCAAGAAACGGTTTCTTAACTTTACGTTTCTTATCCTTATCCAGTGCTGTCGTTTCTAACTCATTATCGTCAAAGCATTCAAACTCTTCTGAGAAAGTTTGCTCGTGATCATCCAATAGCTCTTTCAATGTAGTGGCAGTCATATTTATCTCCATAGTGTGATGAGTAGCCCGCCATTTTTAAGTCAATAAAAAACCCCGGCAGGCACTTGTCCTGTCGGGGTTTAGATAGATCTTATCTGTACCGAGAGGACGACTGCCTCTCGGTATGTCGAGTAGCAGCTATAGCATTGTGTTAGGCCAGAATATCTGGCTCCGTGTTATATCTGAGTTGCACATAAATGTGACCTTATTTTTGCCCTTGTTAATACCATTAATGTAATCATACTGTTTCTCCCTGCTCATCCTTACATCTAGCTAAACCTACACCTTCCACCCAAATAGCTTGTCCACTATTACTAATTTCATCTTGGTAGTGTTCGTGATGGTGGCCATGAAACATCCGCTTAACGCCCATTGAAAATGCCAACTCATCTAACGCTTCAAAGCCATATCTATGGCATGAAGGTGCTTCATGTGTCACTAAAATATCCGCCTGTTGCTGACTTAGAATCTCTACATCCTCATACCAAATACTACTGTTATGCTGCCTAGGCAAACCACCATATCGCTGTGCCGTACGTTTGATATTTGATGGTTGATAATACAAATATGATTCACGCTTATCCCATTTTGGAATGCCACCATTCACTTCAGGGTGCCACACCTTACTTCTAAAAACGCCACCCAAGCCTGCCACTCTAAACCCTGCAATATCCACTACTTTTCCATGTAAATTACGATCTGCTAATTGGCTACCAAATGTAAAGTCATAATCATCATCAGTATCCGTATCGTGGTTACCATGGATAAACCATACTTCAGTTTGTTCCAGAATATCTTCTAAGACTTCTTCTAACGGTGCCTCAGCGCCCATATCACCCAAAAAAATAACCGATTGAGGTTTCTCTTTTTCAACTACTTTAAATACTTTGTCATAATGTCCATGTGGATCACCTACAACTAATAATTTCAACTCCATAACCCACCTCATTTCCATCAACTAGTAAATGCGGGGCATAAAAAAACCCCGACTTAATACTTCATTAATCGGGGTTCTAATAACACCGACTCAATGATCTTCAAAAAGAGATCACTAAGTCATTTATGTGGTCTCAAATTATCTATTTTTAGTTTGTATTCGCATAGTGCCTTTCAAGTTATAAGCTGCTTGCTTTCACAAGCCCATTTCTAATTCCAAGCCCTGTATTATATCTAATCTCACCCTTCCTGTCAAGTCACATCTCCTTTCACATCAAAGAGATAGTGTAAACAAGCTATTTTTACTCTTATTATATATATTCATCTCGGGGGGGAGGCAGATAGTGTTTAGCCTTACAATTTATAATCATTTTCATGCCGGTTATCACATATCATTTCTAGTGAAAATGTTATTTTCTTTTATATAGGTGAGACACCTTAAAACATTGATATATCAATGTTACCAAGAAGCATTGCCAGCCATATTCGTTTTTCAAGAGAATCTCTTTTACCCCGCTCAAAACTAAGAAGTTTATCTCGACTTTAAATACCCTTAAAAACGTTTCATCGGTACGTTGACACTCTTACGTCAAAAAATCAGTGTAACCTCTTTCAAATCAGCCGAAATGATAGTGTGGTAATCCCCCCGAAAAATAATCGAAGTAATTTCGCAAACCAAAATTGGTTCTTTCTCTATTTTCTGGAGGGGCACCACGATTCATTCTTTTTAGCTCGAGGAGATTGTAATGCCACTCTTATTGCTACACTAGATACATGTACAGCACCCTTAGCTTTCCATCCTGCATGCACTTGGGTTGGAGCAATGAGCGATAAGGACAATAGAATTGCCAAAAAAATTGATAGCGAGCTTTTTTGTTATGTACTAGTCATTAATGATTAACCTTAGTTGTTAGGGATGAGTATTCTAGTGACTTATTTTAGATTGCCCAGTTGCCTCACCTATATTCATATTTCTGATTGTTACCGTACTGCCATGCGCTTGCTTCAGTATAGCAAGGCTTGATTTAACATTAATTGAGGCAAGCTGACTATAGGTTCTTAGCTTAATCTCAAGGCTGACCCATAAACGAGCAACGCAGTCGAGAGGAAGTAATGACTTCAGAGACGATAACTCTACAAGTGTCATTGTCTCTAGATGTTCACAGTCTAGAAGATCTGACTCCTTAGGGGAGTCAACACAAATAATACCTTTTATCGGCTTTATTATTTTAAAAATAGTTTCTTTTCGCGTGAGGATCTTTTCCAAAGTTTTACACTCCCAAATAACTCGATTAGTTTATAGTAGCGCCCGTTGCTATAAAATAACCACAATGCACAACTGATCTACGCAAAACTCACGTAAGAATTTAGACCAAATTCTAGCCTACAGACTCACTCATTGCTTTATTTGCAACTGACCAATATAGGAAAGAATGAATTTTGCAATTGAATAGCTCCTGGAAGTCCAGTCAGCTTAGGCGCTATTAGACTGAAAAATATCGCTTAGCTGACGTCATTTAAACCAAAAGGCAGTTACACAGATGCTATAAGCTACATGGAGAGCAAAGCAAAGTCCATTACTCAGCTGTAACATTCTGTCGCGATCTAAAAGTCATAGTGCTGTAGTAGAACGGTTTTTTGGTAGCTTGAAAAATGAGTGGCTGTTACATGTTTCTCCTCAAAATCGAAATAGCATGCAAGTAGATGTTGAGAAATATATGAAATATTACAACTATGAACGGCTACATACGACATTAAATGACATGTCTCCTATTGAGTTCGAAAGTGTAAAAGAAATGCTGCTATCAACTCTATTAGTGAATTAATTTACCTTCATCTTCTTCACCCACACAAGAATTATCTTCATCAAAATATATTGGCATTGTTCCTCTAGAATATATAGGATCAGCCTGCTCCTCAAGATCTCTAAAAATAGATGCTATTTCAGGTGGGCTACTTTTGATGTAAATCTCACTTTGAACTCTTTGCTTTGCACTACTAGTATTAGGTAATAATTGAATGAGGATTTTCAAATCAGAAACACTCATTTCTTTGACTTTAGCGATGATTAATCTCGGCCTTAGATTTCCAGACTGCTCTATAATTGCAGGATGATTAAGAACTACTTTTTTCATAACTTACTATCTCTTAATGAATGGCTAATATGCAATACTTACTGTTCTTTGAAATTAAGTATTGCATAAGAAAGCTTAATACATACTGAACAATGTCTTTTATCCAACTTTAGTGTGGCATTTGAACAGTGTCAGAATCATTTACTGCCTCATAAGCATTAACATCAATAATTGGTATTAAAGATGAAAAAGCATCATCAATTCCTCTATTAGAGTGGACATACTTACCACCGACTATTACTGGTAAGTTTCGACACTTTAATTCATTTCTAACCCTTAAATAAGATAATGACTTTGACGGTAATATTGACTGCAATCTATTAAGGCCATCCACATCCATTTTCTTAACTCTCTCACAATCGAGTACATCAGAGTTCACTTTGTTTGGCGTTCTAATAATGCCATCAACATCAGTAGTGACCTTAAAAATAGTACATTCTGGTTGGTTTTCAATTAGAGCATGTTCTAATTTATTTTTAATTGCATCGCTCATGAATTTACTCTTATTTTAAAATTCCTGATTGTTGAGTAATTATTTTTTGTCATGTGGCATGGAGTTAACTTGAATCAAAGTATTAATTGCTTTCCCCCAAGTGGATGTGAAATCAGAGAAATGTTTTGGCGTAACCTCCACCAGTGTAAGCACTGATAGCACACCAAGTAATACTTCAACCATCGTGCCACGGAGATTAAATGAGGCTTCTTTTTAGCGGCATGTTCTGCTTGCTCCACTACAAGTTGTGTTTGTTGTTCGTTCACTATTTTTCCTTATTATTCTCTTCTAGCCAAGCCTTGACTAGACATCCCGTATTTTCAGACACGTGTTGATTGTCTGCCAAGAATAATTGTTCAAGCTCTAATGGTTGTTTGGCTAAATTTAGCCCTAAGGTTGCTCGTTCAGGATAAATTACTTTATAAATGTAATATTCGCCAGCAACAATATCATCATGATAAGAAGCGACGCAATTTTCTTGTTCAATGCCTTCTTGAATCAATTCAATTTGATTACGAATAGCAATGACGTTGTCATTTCCTAGAACAGGTGGTTCTGGGTAGATAATTTCTTCCAGTTCATCCTGTTGTTCTGTCTCCTTTGAGTTTGTCCTTTCAACCAGTTCATCATGTAGCTGCTGAAGCTGTTCAGCTGATTGCAGTGATGACACGTTAGCCATAATTGCATTGATACCAAGGTGTTGCCCTAAACGAAGTGTATCCTTGAATGTTGTATCAATACCCTCACACCACTCGCTTTGGCTTAGTTGATAAATTAGTCTGCTACCAATAAGTTCAGGATAATCCAATAGCAAAAGCACTAGTCTGTGATGAAGTGTTTTACAGTGATTAAGCTTATGATTAGCATCAAGTGATGTTAATTTTTTGATCATACTGACTGCCAGCACATCAAATTGAATAAAATCCAACTTCGCTAATAACTTTCGCACTGAGCGTCCAGCAGGTAAGCCACATAACAGAGCAATCTCTGCTCTTGGCAATAACATGGTTGCCAGCAATTTTTCTTCAGACCAATATGCTTCTTTTGCCAACGTCAGTAATAACCAAAACAAGGTCGGCTGACTGGAAAATAGCTGATATGCCTGTTTGTAATGACTGGTTAGATACAAGATCGCAAAATAACCGCTGTATTTATGTGCTTTAATCCGGATCTCGTCAGGGATAGCTGCCAACCACGATTGTAATGCTTCATCATGGCTAGGTAAGACACTTAAACTCGGCTCGGTATCAAACAATGATAAACGTTCACCCATGCCTTTTGAGTTACTAATTTGCCAAGTAATGCCCTCATTCCAATAGCTGATCCGCATCGTCACATCACCCAAGCAATGTATAAGCAATTCGCGCGATGGTATTTGCAGATCTCTCGTCAATTTTTGATGAACGTTATGCATTAAATTTCGTTCAACTCGTTAATGAACTTTTTGAAAAATACAGGATTTTGTTCATCGCGTAGCGGTTCGCCTGCATCACTCACAATAAAGCCAAAGAAGTTTCGCATGCCTCGCTCTACTAGGCTCTCAAAAAACTCAGGAC
>Ga0209495_1001733_pt1 | contig 14907 bp, 14 predicted proteins | sample EN1Hudsemesocosm_FD_184629 | JGI IMG/M metagenome (GOLD analysis project Ga0209495, IMG submission 184629) | Methane-oxidizing microbial communities from mesocosms in the Hudson Canyon - EN1E Hudson Canyon (SPAdes) (version 2) | ecosystem: Environmental > Aquatic > Marine > Cold seeps | place... | reverse complement strand
TAGTGCTTGACCAAGAAAAATAAAGCTCTATAATAGCCATCTTTCTGTTCCTCAATAGCTCAGTTGGTAGAGCATCGGACTGTTAATCCGCAGGTCCCTGGTTCGAGTCCAGGTTGAGGAGCCAACAGATTTAAAGCCCCAGCATATTATGTGCTGGGGCTTTTTTATTGCCCATTAGTTATGGTTTTGTGGTGTGCTATCCAGTTTGGATAATCTAGATTAGGTATATACTTAATGTATCAATGCTTATTTAGGAGCGGTTATGAATATTGAAAGATCAATTCAAGTTTCACCCATTCTATCTGCACAGCGCACAGCAGCTCAATTAGAGACAAAATTAGTCAAGCTAACTAATGATCAAATAAAAGCTGATGGGCAAGCAGTATTACAACTGATTCAATCTATTCCACAATCTTCAGCTACTATTGGCAGTAACATTAACGTATCTGTATAGATAAAAACCTTACTAATCGCCCCATTTAGGCTCTGGTATAGGTTCTCTTTTAGGAAGGCGAACTGAGGGATAAGTTTGAGACTCTTCTCCGTAAAGATCTAAATATTGTTTCGTTTCAGGTTTTACATTAGCAATAGAATCGCCTTCTTTTACCGTTGTTTCCGCTGATACACCTTCAGTCCCTGCAGGTTCTTTCCCTTCTATTTCATTAAGCTGCATTTTCAGACGTAAATTTTCTTCTTGAAGTGTTACTGCATCTTCTCGCATTTGAAGAATCTTTTCTGCATCGCTCAAACTTTCTTCAGCAGACGAAGAATCAACCGCTCCTTCAGCATCTTCATTTCCAACTTCAGAAGGTGTAGATTCAGAGGCATCTATTAGATTATCCATATCAATAGTGTTTTCAGAACTAACATCTGTACCTGTAGTTTCTTTAACAAATTCTGAACTTATCTCTTCTACAGCAGGTTCTTCAGCCATAAAAAAGAAATATGCCCCAACGCCGCCACCAATAATCAACAGCACTCCGAAGCCAATCGCAATTTTAATTAACAATGACTTAGGTATCCCTTTTATCTTTGCTACTACGCCTTCACCATCCCCCCCCTCTTCTGTTGGAAGCTCATTAGCAATTTCTTCAATAGCTTCTTCTTGTGCATTTTCAGCCATTTTGTACCTCAATTTGTAGAGTTTTCATGATTGTATCAGATCATTTTTTAACTAAGGTCATTATATTAATGCCCCCCCCTTAAGGTGGTTTGTGTATTTTTGATTCTTCAAAGTATAATCACATTGTAGGTAATTACCTATATTGTCACGGCTGGCATATTCATGGAGGAAAAAAAGCTCACCATTAAATCGAGTTATTTTTATGAAAACACCTTTGTTAGCAACCTTTAGCTTAATGCTCCTCATTAGTTTTAGCTCGTCCATTAGAGCTGAAGTTATTGATAATGGCCCCTACACCACAGATACTGATACTGAGCTGGACTGGCTCGATGTGACTGCTAGTGTGGATAAAAGCTATAACTATGTAACCAGTCAGTTTGGGCTTGGTGGAAAATATGAAGGTTATCGCTATGCCACCGCTAAAGAATTTAATACTCTAGTAAGCAACTATACTGGTGTTAAAGTCACTCAAACACAAGTTAGACAGGTCATTGAAGCCTCTGCAAAAGCAGATATACTGATGAAAATGCTCGGCTCAACTCAAAAAACAGCCAAGCGTGTACGAGGTCTTGATATTCATCAAGAGTATGCTGACGACAAATGGGCAAGAATGCTCGATAGTGTTATGGGAATTACTATCAACGGTCAGAGTAAAAGTGGCTACATTTATATTAGTTATTCATTAATAGCCAAAACACAAGATTTTGGTACCAGAATATGGCATTACTCCAATGCCGATATTAATAGATATATAAACCGAAGCAAAGCAGATCCTGAAGTAGGTAGCTTTCTAGTCAGAAAAACTAAGTTTTCCCGTTCTGCCAGATAATTTGGGGGCTAATTCATCATCAAAGCAGTCTATTTAAACTGGATTAAATTGCGCGAAATTGGTATAGTTCACGTACGTTTCATTACTAAATATAATATAGAGAGAAAATTATGGCTAAGCTAGAAAACTTACTTATTGAACATTTTTCATTCATTATCTTTTCATTTGCAGCTTCTTGGTTAGTTCTCATTGCTTATGGCCTTTTGAATCAATAAGACAAACAAACATCTCTTAAAAGCCAGTCTTTCGACTGGCTTTTTTGTATCTACTGTCAACTGAAAATATTTAACCACTCAACTTCTTGATCCAGATCAATGTCTTTTTAGTCCAAACATATAATCATTCGCTTATATATTTATCATTAAATGAAAAGCGAGGCACACCATGGAATCACTAGAAAACACTATCATTAATAACTTCACACTTATAATTTTCACTTTTGCATTATCGTGGATTGCCTTGGTCGCATACGGTTTATTAATGCAGTAACCACTGCTCACACAAACATACTCAATATAAAGGCTGATTATTTTTAATTGGTCTTTTTTTGAGCATTTATTGCATTTCAATCTCGACTGGCATAGCATCAACTAATCGAAACCTTAGCAAGGATTGTTTATGAGCTTTCAATATATTCGCCCCTTCTCAGAACTTAGTATTACTGACATTGATACTGTTGGAGGCAAGAATGCATCTTTAGGCGAGATGTATCGAGAGTTATCCCCTCAGGGTGTCAAGGTTCCTAATGGCTTTGCTACTACTGCAGAAGCCTACCGAGACATTCTCAAACATAATCAACTTGAAACCCCGATTGCTGAAGCTTTGCAGTCACTCGATATTAATGATACACAAGCGCTAGCAAAAACAGGTGCCCAAATAAGGCAATGGATCGTTAACGCTGAACTTCCCCACGATTTTATCCGTGAAATAGAACAGGCTTACCAGCAACTAGAAGGTGAATATGGTGTAGGCGTTGATGTTGCTGTGCGTAGTTCGGCTACAGCTGAGGACTTGCCGGACGCTTCTTTCGCAGGCCAACAAGAAACCCATTTAAATATCAGCGGTAGTGGTGAGTTGTTACATAGCTGTCGGCAAATATTTGCTTCATTATTCACCAATCGCGCTATTTCATATCGTACGGATAAGGGCTTTGATCATATGTCAGTCGCTTTATCTATTGGTGTGCAGAAGATGATTCGCTCTGATAAAGCTTCTTCCGGTGTTATGTTTACTATTGATACTGAAACGGGCTTTAAAGATCTTGTATTGATTACTGGTGCATGGGGCCTAGGTGAAAATGTAGTTCAAGGCACAGTGAATCCTGATGAGTTTTATGTTTTCAAACCTACCCTTGCCTCTGGACATAACCCTATACTAAAACGGCAGCTTGGCAGTAAAAAAGTCAAAATGATCTATGCCGATGGTCATACTTTTTCGGGCTCAACTCGTAATATTAAAGTAAGTACCGAACAACAGAACCAATTTTGTATTAATGATGAGGAAATTATCGCCTTATCTAAGATGGCAGTCACTATTGAGCAACATTATTCTCGCCAAGCTGGTCATCACAAACCAATGGATATCGAATGGGCTAAAGATGGTGATAGTGGTGAACTATATATTGTGCAAGCTCGTCCAGAAACAGTTGAATCATCTAAATCTAGCCATGCTCTTGAAAATCATATTCTTGAACAGAAAAGTACAGTGCTTGTTCATGGTAAAAGCGTTGGCAGTAAGATCGCTAGCGGTCAGGTTCGTGTTATTTTAGAACCAAGTCAAATGCATGAACTGAAACAAGGTGAAGTGTTGGTTACGGATATTACAGACCCTGATTGGGAACCTGTAATGAAAATAGCGAGCGCTATAGTCACTAACCGTGGTGGACGAACCTGCCATGCAGCCATCATAGCCCGTGAATTAGGCATTCCTGCAATAGTTGGCTGTAATGTGGCCACAAAAGCGTTAAAAACAGGCATGGATGTGACCATCTCGTGCTCAGAAGGCGATACCGGTAATGTCTATCAAGGAATATTACCTTATCGCACTGAACATATTGATGTAACAACCCTACCTAGACCTAAACGAACACATATCATGTTGAATTTAGCCAACCCAGATATCGCTTTTGAAACCAGCATGTTACCTAATTCTGGTGTCGGTTTAGCTAGGATGGAATTCATTATTAATAATAGTATTAGAGTTCACCCCAATGCCTTATTGAACTTTGATCTACTCACTAAAGATAAACAAAAACAGATAGCCTTATTAACTCAAGGATATGATGATCCTAAGTCTTATTACGTTCAGCGCCTTGCTGAAGGTATTGCAACTATTGCGGCTGCTTTTTACCCTCAACCTGTCATTGTACGGTTAAGTGACTTCAAATCTAATGAATATGCTGCACTACTTGGCGGTGACCTCTACGAACCTGAAGAAGAAAACCCTATGATTGGTTTTCGTGGGGCTGTTCGTTATCCTAGCCCTGCATTTTCTGATGCTTTTGCCTTAGAATGTGCTGCACTACGTCTAGCTCGTGACAAAATGGGGTTAACAAATATTGCAGTCATGATCCCCTTTGTTCGTACTGTTGAAGAAGGTGAGAAAGTCATCAACCTAATGGCAGAACATGGATTAATTCGTGGGGAGTCAGAACTAAAAATCTATTTAATGTGTGAAATCCCAGCGAATGTCATCCTTGCTGAACAGTTTTTAGAACTCTGTGATGGTTTCTCAATTGGTTCAAATGACCTCACTCAACTCACCTTAGGTGCTGACCGTGACTCGAGTATTCTTGGCAACTATGATGAGCGCAATGAAGCAGTGATGAAACTCATCGAAATGGCTATTGAAGCTTGTCATAAAGCGGGGAAATATGTTGGTATCTGTGGTCAAGCAGCCTCTGACTTCCCTGAGATAACCCAATTTCTTGTACAAAAACATATTACCTCTATTTCACTCAACCCAGATAGCATTGTAGAGATGACTCATGTTGTGTTCGATATGGAAGAAAGTTTAGAGGACTAAATCAAACTTCTGAAACGCCATAGATTGTCCGTTTAGCAGTATCTCTATAGCATGTTCGCCGGGATAATATTTGCGTGTTGTGATGACTTTAAACGGGTGCAATTTATTTAAAGAGTGTGGCTGGCCCTCATGCAAAGTAATATTCTTCCATTTGAACACTTTACTTGTCGTGCTGCCATTCGCCTTCACATGATGAATTTTATAATCAAGCACTAACTTTTGTATTTGAGCTGAGGATGAAGCTAATATTAGTTCAAAGTCTAAACTGTCTCCGATCTCAACAGTTTTATTTCTCAAGCTAAATGTACTGATACTGACATTGACTGTTTCTGAATAACCCAGCAACGGAAACACTTCTTGCCTGCCCTGTTTAACTAAGCTACGTAGTGCATGGCGAATAAGCCATTGTCGTTCAGGTGATGCTTCTATATTCCACAGTTGGCATAGAGCAATCACCCTATCGGGATTATCTTTACTTATATCATTTAAGTTATTGGCTACTGACTTACGCACGTAAAGACTAGGATCATCTTTTAATTGTTCAATAATAGGTAATATTGGCTCAGGATTTTTACAGAACTCTACTAAACGTTTCCCCCACGGCAAGCGAGGACGAATGCCTTCACAAGCGAGCCGTCTGACATGTTCATCTGGATCATGAGTCCATTGTAATAAAGTAGTATGAGTAAGTTCAAAGTGCTGTTCAATAAAAGGACGAATGGCAAACTCAGCTGAGAATAAAGGCGTTAATTCTTTTAAAACATTCAGAGAAATTTCAGGCTGTTCAAGTCCATACTCGGCGACATAATCAACCAAGGGCCATGCTGCAAAGCTGCTTAAGGCATCATGTTCATCACCCCAATCCCAGTATTGTTTTACTTGCAGTAATACTTCGGCAGTTTTCTGGAAATCTTCAGGTAGATAGTCGGCTAAAATAGAAATCAGATGATCAACTCGTTGTTTGAGTTCTAAATCATCAAGCCCGTCGAGAGCATCCTTTTGAAATTGTGCTACTGGAAAGTCATCAATAATATCTGCAAGAACAGTACAGATGCGTAAAACGGCATCTGTAGCTAATCCAGATTTCATTAATTTTTGCTCACTCATTTATAGCCAATTTACTTGCAGGTACAGAAACTTTACTCCCCGTCACTCTCGCATGCTTTAGGCGGGAGTCTCCTGTTTTAATAAGATCCCAGCTAGAAGCATACTGGGATGACGAATAAAAATGAAGCATTCTTAGATGATGAATTAAAATGTGGCATTCAGGGATGATAACAAGTAAAAATTCTTCAACTTGAATAAAACATAAGTATATACAGCTTACTTTTTGATAAACAAGGCGATTGATTCAACATGCGTTGTATGTGGGAACATATCCATAACACCCGTCGATACTAGGGTGTAACCATGTTTATTGACTAACTCGCCAGCATCACGCGCTAAGGTTGCCGGGTTACATGATACATACACCAGACGTTCAGCACCTAGTGCTGCTAATTGATGAAGAACCTCAAATGCACCACTGCGAGGTGGATCTAATAAGATCTTATTAAAACCTGCTTTAGCCCAAGGGTAATCTTTTAATTCTGTCTGGGTTAAATCTGCTTTTTCAAATGTCGCATTGATAAGATCATTCTTATTCGCATTATCTTTAGCATGGCGAACTAAGGCTTCATCACCTTCAACACCTACTACTTCGGTGACACGCTTTGCTAGTGGTAAAGTGAAATTACCTAAGCCACAAAACAGATCTAAAATACGATCATCACTAGAAATATCTAATAACTCCATCGTACGTTCAATCATTTTCAAGTTAATGCCGGCATTAACTTGAGTGAAATCATTTGGTTCAAAATCAAGTTTCAACCCAGCTTCTGGAGCATAACTTAGTTGTGGGTTTTCAGGCCAAATGGCTGTTACTGTATCAGGGCCACCAGATTGTAGGTATATCCACAGATCATTCTCTTGTCCGTAAGAAATGAGTGCTTGAGTATCTTGCTCAGACAAAGGATCTAGGTTTCTAAATATCAAAGCAACATGCTCATCATCCATGGCCACTTCAATCTGAGCAATACGATTATGTGCCTCCAGTTTGGCAATCATCTCACCTAATTCTGCTAAACGTACACCTACACGTTGGTCCAATACTTCACATTTTTCAAGCACAGCTAAGTATGGTGTGCCTTTTTCTCGGAATCCAACCAGCACACGTTCTTTTTTAGGTACATGTTTGACCCCTAGACGTGCTTTACGACGATATCCCCACAATGGTCCTCTGAGCGGCTCTAACCACGTCTCTGGTTGAATCTTACCAAAGTGAGTTAAATGATCCTCTAAGGTGTTCTGCTTTGCTGCTAATTGAGCTTCTGGTGACATATGCATCAAACTACAACCGCCACAGACGCCAAAGTGCTGACATTTTGGTTCAACACGATCAGGGCTTGGATTAGCGATGACTTCAATCGTTTTGGCTTCATCAAATTTGCTGTGTTTTTTAGTGTAGAGAAACTTAACCGTCTCACCAGCTAAAGCACCATCAACAAATACCGTTTTACCTTCTATTCGTGCAATACCTCGAGCATCATGTGAAAGCGATTCTATTGATGCTTCAACTGGATCTTGTGGTAACTTTTGTCTTCTACGATTACGTCGTGCCATTTATATTTTTCTCATTTTAAAATGTCGAAGGAGTGGATTCAGTTACAAAAGAGAAATCCACCTTCTCAATCGTGGCTGAAGCCACTCCTACAGTATTAGATGTTTTAAATTGGACTAGTGCTTACTTCTGCTTCCACGCTCCACCACTTTGATACCACCAACCACCAGCTGCATTACTGACCCAACGACGTGCAAAAGTTGACTGAATATCAGCTTTCCATTCAGGGTGACCATTTGCTCTAGCAATTTCAGCATAAAGTGCATTGCGATCTTTATTTTCATCAGCAACAAGCGCTTTAACTTTGTTTCTATCTTTTAAAGCAATTGCTTTAGCATCTCGTACGGTCACTAAACCATTTGCCGTCAAGCCTACAGCACCGCTTGCATAGTGAGGTTTTAAACTGGCATGGCGAGATTTCATTTTATCTTGAATCGCATTAATTGCAGGAGAACTAACATTTAAGTTCACCTCTGCCGAGGCCGGTGAGACCAACCAGTTTAATACTGATATTGCAATATTTTGAGCTTCATTTACTTTAATACTACTTTGTTCTTCTGGAGCAGCTTCATCTTTAGATTGTGTTGATGCTGGGCCCCATACATCTTCAATAATACGATCTGCCGCTTTCTCAGCCGCCGCTGCTGGAAAATAAATATTAATCGTCACACACGATACAAGCATTAAACCTGCAGCACTTCCTGTTAACCATCTAAAGAATTTCATAACCTCTCCTGTTTTTTCCACTTTATTTAATCACTGGACCTGAACTTTCACTGACCGCTTTTAAGCGCTCAATCAAATCAGGCCAATCAACACGTCGAGTATAGCCCACTACATTAATTCGTGGTGGTAATCCACCACCTTTGACAATGTAATAGCCTTGTTTTGCTTCACCTACGCCCGACATTTCACATACATCATTTCGTAGCTTACAGCTTAGACCCAAACGTTGGTATGAAAAATCCTCAAAGAAGCGTAAAAAGCTTCGTTGTAGAATTCCCGAAGCGCCACCACCAATTTGCGATAAATTATCTACGGCTTTTTGACTGATCTTGCGGCGACTTTTATCTCCGTCAGGTGTAGCAAATTTGGCATCAAAATGTACTGGTTGCCAGTTTGATAATCTAAAGTCAGCAACTTTACCATCCAATTGTCCGGTAATCTTACCAAAATCGAATGTTTGAGTAAGGGTTTCTAAATTTAGACCTTTCATATCAATATTAGCGTGAAGCTGAGGTAATGCCCCAAAAGGTTTATCTAAACGTAAGTCACGAATAGTCGTCACACCTTCAAATAACTTAACCCGCAAAGCACCATCGACCTTTACTTCTTGCTCAGCATAACTAACAGAAGGAATCACTCCCGATAGCTTGCCATGCATTAAAGGCCACTTTAATGCTGCACTTAATGATTCCATTGAGATGGGGCTTAATTCGCCTGCAAATGTCCACCTTAAATGCTCATCGCCGGGGTTATGTAGACTAAAATTATTCAGCTGTAACTCACCATCTAAAATGGGTAAAAGCCACGGCTTTTGTGAAATAAGAGATGAATTCTTCGTTTGCGCTTTAATAGTCGATGACCCTAGTGGAATCTCATATACATAAGCACTTTTCCACTGTAAAGCTAAGTCTTGAGCTTGTTCATAATTAGACCAAGTCAGCGTTCCAGACAGGTCATCAACACCAAACCTACCTGCTTGATCATCAATAAAAACCTTATCGAGCCCCATTGATAAATGATAGTTACCTTCTTTTTTCTCATAATGAAAATCAATCGCGCCTGCTAATTCCACATCATCCATTGCTAACCCCACAACAAAAGGCTGTATCCACGACGCATATAATCTTGCAATGTCTGACTTTTCAACATCAACTATTAAATTATTAATTTGGCTAAAACGTCCACTCCCACTGGCTTCTAGCTCAGTTATCGATTCCTGTGTAAATTTTGCATGATTAACAGTTAGTTCTCCCTTGTCTTGCAACCATTTACCTTTGGCTTTGAGCTTTATGGGTGTTTCAGATAAATCTATAAATATTGGCTCAGCATAGGCTTGTCCAGTGGCAGCGTTAAAATCGAACTCCCACTGCCAAGTTTGTTGAGATTTTTCTGCTTCAAGACTGAGTGTATTGGCGAGACCTTCACTGACATACAATCCCTCAGTGTCACTTAAATTAAGCCCTTTACTCTCTAAGTCTAATTCAATGGCATTAAACTGATCTGCTTGACCAAACAAATCAATATCAAGTTTTAGATCACCCTCAATACTCCATTTAGCAAGTACTTCAAGTTGCTCGGCTTGCAAATAAGGTGTTAGAAAACTAATCAATGAAGGTAATTGAACTTGAGGTGTATCTGCAAATACTTTCCATTTATCGTGCTTAACAATAAATGTGACGGAAAATAAGGCGGAGGCTAAATTGAGGTTTTCAACTTCAATTTTATATTTTTCATTTGCTGGCAGTGCTTCAATCTCAAATTCTAGCTTTTGCAAGCCAAGCTCTTTTTGATGAAACTCAAGATTACCCCGTGCACAAGAGTATTTTTCTGAAACAATAATTAACTCTTTGCAATCTAGTTTTACTTGTCTGAGCTTGCCGATTGGTTGTGCTAGTTGCACACTATCTGCTGAAGCGGTGAAACCTAACCCTTTAGCTGTTAATGATAGGTCAACGATTAAGTTTTGAGCATTAAGTTCTTCAAAAGACCATTGCCCAATCGACAGTTTTAAACTGTCATTTGCTATCACTGTTGCAGGTATTAATAAGCAACAAATTAAAAAGACATAATGGCTCAGTGTGTTTATATTTTGTTTCATGGCAAGGCATTTTCGCACGGAAAATGTGAGCATATTGAAATATGTGACCATTTGAGTACAAAAATAACACAGCAATGGGGCAAAAGATAAATGCACTGAGCCATTATATTATTCTGCAGGGAAAACGCCTGTGGATAAATAACGATCACCTCGGTCGCAGATGATGCTGACAATAACGGCATTTTCTACTTGTTGTGAAAGTTCTAAAGCAGCGGCAACAGCCCCTCCTGAAGAGACACCACAAAAGATACCTTCTTCTGTTGCTAGACGTCGCATCGTAGTTTCAGCAACATCCTGTTCTACCTCAATCATGCTATCGACACGTTCTGCCTCAAAAATTGTTGGCAGATATTCTTTAGGCCAGCGACGAATACCTGGAATACTCGAGCCATCAGAAGGCTCAACCCCAACTATCTGGATATCTTTATTTTGTTCTTTTAAATAACGTGATGTGCCCATAATCGTGCCCGTCGTACCCATAGCACTGACAAAATGAGTAATTTCACCCTCCGTATCACGCCAAATCTCTGGGCCTGTCGTTTGATAGTGGGCTAAAGGATTGTCAAAGTTACCAAACTGGTTCAGTACTTTACCCTTACCTTCTTGCTCCATTTCTAAAGCTTGGTCACGAGCAATTTCCATACTGTCAGTCAAGATGATCTCAGCACCATAAGCACGCATCGATGCTCGACGTTCAACACTCATATTCTTCGGCATCAATAAGATCATCTTATAACCTAATATCGCTGCCACCATTGCTAATGCAATTCCGGTATTACCACTTGTTGCCTCGATCAATGTATCGCCAGGTTTAATATCACCCCGAGCTTGAGCTTCACGAATCATGCTCATTACAGGGCGGTCTTTAACGGAACCAGCTGGATTATTACCTTCTAATTTAACAAGTATTGTATTGCTTGTATTACCTGGTAGCCGTTGCAATCTAACGAGAGGCGTATTTCCAATGAAAGCTTCAATTGTTGGGTAGTTTTTCATCTTATCGCTCCATTAGGGTGACAAAGGCAACCGCATAATCTTGTTCATCACTTAAACTAATCATGCTCCGACCAATATTAAGTTCGGCTAACAACTCAAGTCCACGCTCTAAAAATTGTAATTGAGGTTTACCATTATCATCGTTTGATACTTCTATATGACGTAAGCTGAGTCCATTACGAAATCCTGTACCCAAGGCTTTTGCAGCGGCTTCTTTAGCAGCAAAACGTTTAGCTAAAAATCCAGCTTGGTTCTTGGCCTGTTGAAAAGCTTCAAACTCAGTCCCACTTAAAATTCGTGATGCAATTTTATCGCCATGTTTATCTAGCAATGTTTGTATTCGTGGAATATGAACTAAATCAGTTCCGATACCAAAGATCATCCGCGACGGGCTTCTATCATCAGTTGTTTCATTTCACGTACTGCTGATTGAAAGCCAGTAAAAACACTGCGAGCCACAATGGCATGGCCAATGTTTAATTCAACTATATTAGGGATTTCAGCAATTCTATCTACATTATGATAATTCAGACCATGGCCTGCATTAACTTGTAAACCCAAGTTATGTGCATACTCAACGGCACTAATAATCGTTTGTAATTCATGTTCAGCTTCAGCTGGTGTTTCAGCATCAGCATAACGACCTGTATGCAATTCAATCACAGGGGCACCACATTCTACTGAAGCATCAATTTGTTTGAAATCAGGATCAATAAACAGTGACACAATGACATTAGACTCCGCCATACGCTGACAGGCATCTTTCATCTTAGGTAACTGTCCAGCTATCTCTAAACCACCTTCAGTTGTTAATTCTTCACGTTTCTCAGGAACCAAACAGCAATCAGAGGGAAGGTACTTCTCGGCCATAGCTAACATTTCATCTGTCACAGCCATTTCAAGGTTCATTTTTGTTTGCAAGATATCTGACAGCATTGCGACATCTCGTTCTTGGATGTGTCTTCTATCTTCACGTAAATGTAAAGTAATGCCATCTGCACCGGCTTGCTCGGCTTCAATTGCAGCTTGAATAGGATCAGGATAACGTGTGCCGCGCGCTTGTCTTAATGTCGCGATATGATCAATATTTACACCTAAATAAATTGCCATCTATTTTATAACCTTGTTAATACTGTTGTAACTGGGCAAATAAAGCCCGACTTTGTAATGGTTTGCCACCCAGATAAAAATGTATCACGGATCGCATAAGTTGTTTTATTTCTAACAAACTTTGTCTATCAAAATCACGCTCATTTATTAAATGTTGCAAACTACGCCCTGAAATAGAAGGTTCATTTGAGCCTTCATGCAAACGATATAAACCCGCGTCAGGTCGGTAGATATAACGATTATTTTCGTCTATCAGCTGTTCAGTTTCAACTTCATGATCAAGCACTAAACCATAACCTAAGTTAACTAAGAGTCGCTTTTCAAATAAACGTAATTCCACTTCCATGTTATCTGTATCTTGCAAATTAAACAGCACCTTTTGATACGCTGTAAAAATCTCTACTTCAGGTAGATTTAAAGGTAAAAGTTTTACCATTAACTCATTGATATATAAACCACATAAGGCTGAATTCGCCTGCAAAATATAGCGAGGTTTATCCGCCTCTGCTGCCGTCAGCGTTTGTAATTCCCCTCTACCCATCCAACTTAATAATAGTGGCTGATAAAGTTGTAATAGTCCTGACTGACTACGTTTTTTAGAACGAACACCTTTAGCAACTAAACTAACTCGACCATATTGTTCACTAAAAACATCTAACAACAAACTTGTTTCACGATAAGGTCGTTGGTGTAATACAAAAGCAGGCGTGTGTTCTGTATTCAAGGTTCTTAAGCCCTAGATGTCGTCGTTATAACCTAAGTTTTTCATCATTCGTTCGTTATCACCCCAACCTTCACGTACTTTAACCCATAAACGTAGAAATACTTTACGGCCAAATAAGCTTTGCATCTCAAGACGAGCATCTTTACCAACAGATTTTAATAACTCACCTTTCTTACCGATAACAATAGCTTTCTGCCCATCACGTTCGACGTAGATAACTGCACCAATGCGATACATACCTTTTTCATCGTCAAACTGTTCAATTTCAACTGTAATCGAATAAGGAAGTTCTTGTCCCAAATGGCGGAATAACTTTTCACGAACAAGTTCAGCAGCTAAAAATCGTGAACTACGATCGGTAAGTTGGTCTTCAGGAAAAATTAATTCACCTTCTGGCATCAACTTTTTAATTTCTGTCTCTAATTGATCAACATTGATACCTTTACGTGCAGATATTGGCAATACATGAGCAAAATCAAACTCTGCGGAGAGTTTTTCAATATGTGGCAACATCGTGTCTTTATCTGCCAGTTTATCCATTTTATTGATAACTAAAATGACAGGCGCTTTAGCACTATTTTTTAAACGCTCTAAGACGTTTTCATCTTCATCTGTCCAGTTCATGCCATCAACAACAAACAAAATCACATCAACATCATCAATAGAAGATGCTGCTGCACGATTCATATAACGGTTCATTGCTCGTTTATCACTAATGTGAAGACCGGGCGTATCAACGTAGATTAATTGACCATCATCTTCCGTTTTAATACCAAGAATACGATGTCGAGTTGTCTGTGGACGTCGTGATGTAATACATAACTTCTGTCCTAACACACGATTAATTAATGTAGATTTACCCACGTTCGGGCGACCAATAATCGCAACATAGCCAGACTTAAATCCAGGTTTAGATATAGTGTCAGTCATAATTTACCTTCTATTAATGTCAGCACACGTTCGGCTGATTTTTGCTCTGCTTTTCTATGACTACTACCTTGTGCCACAACTACTTTTTTCAATAATTCTACTTGGCAAGATGCCTCAAAAAGAGGCTGCTTATTATCAGCTTTCACTTCTTTCACACTGTAAAGTGGCAGAGGATGTTGGCGACTCTGTAATAATTCTTGCAAACGTGTTTTAGGATCTTTGACTATTTCATTAACATCAATAGATTCTAGACGCTCATCAAATAACCTTAATATTAATGATTTTACCTGTTCCAAACCGCTATCAAGATAATATGCACCTAATATAGCTTCAACAGTATCAGCTAAAATAGATTCTCTTCGATAACCACCACTTTTTAACTCGCCAGGCCCTAAAATTAATACTTCACCAAGATCTAACTCTCGAGCAATCTCCGCCAACGTCACACCTTTCACTAAGGATGCTCTTAACCGGCTTAACTTACCTTCTTTTGCCTGAGGAAAATGGCTAAATAATGCTTCGGCAATAACAAAGCTCAAAATAGCATCACCTAGGTACTCTAGACGTTCATTGTTAACTGAAGCCGCACTTCGATGTGTTAATGCTTGTTGCAACAATGCAGGGTCGTTAAATGTAAGCCCTAATTGTGTACATAATAATTTTTGTCTTTGTGTAATCATCTACGCTT
>Ga0209495_1001730_pt1 | contig 14916 bp, 12 predicted proteins | sample EN1Hudsemesocosm_FD_184629 | JGI IMG/M metagenome (GOLD analysis project Ga0209495, IMG submission 184629) | Methane-oxidizing microbial communities from mesocosms in the Hudson Canyon - EN1E Hudson Canyon (SPAdes) (version 2) | ecosystem: Environmental > Aquatic > Marine > Cold seeps | place... | reverse complement strand
ATCATATCGCTTCCTTCGTAGAGCCACAATTGGAAATTCATATAGTAATTGTTTGATTCGTCTTCATAGAATCCTACATTATTCCACTCAATTTTAAGGATATGATTACCTTCCTCTCCAATGACTTTGTATGAAATGGGAGATAGCCCTCCCAATTCATCTTCATTATCAAGATCTGCATTATAAGCCCTGTCAGCTATATCAGCGGTAATTGGCCATAAGGCATAAGACATATCTCCATTAAACAAGTCTCCTCCAACTCCGGGTCCAAAATTTAGTTGTGTAAGTGAATTTCCAAGTAAATTAAAATTGAAATCCACCTGTAACAAATATTCAGGGTCGTCCCAGATGATGTTGTTGCTTAGGCTTGTTGGGTCTTCTAAATTATTATAGGGACTTGTAAATTGTTCGAAGTAATAACTTACTTCCTGAGCGAATAAGCCCGTGCTCATGATAAAAAGGCTGAGTAAAGTTCGTTTCATTTTTTGGGTGAATGTTAGAATTTTATGTAAGTTAAGAATATAATATTAAGATACAATGCCTAGTTTTGTGTGCTAAAATTCAAGTCATGAAGAAAATAGTGCTTCTTTTTTATATTTCTATACTCATAGTTTTTAATAGTATGGGCCAATCTTTAACCGGGATTGTTAAAGATGTAAATAATCAGGTTCTACCGAATGTTCATGTGTTTATTTCAGAACTTCACAGAGGGACAATAAGCGCTATGGATGGCCAATATAATTTCCCTGTTTTGTCAGCTAAAAAATTGAAAGTAGAATTTTCTATGGTGGGTTTTGAAAGTAAATTAATCGAGGTTGATTTACGTGGAGGTTCTCAGCTTGTGGATGTAATTTTGAAGGAATCTGTAACAGAAATGGAAGAAGTAATCTTGTCGGGAGGATTTGTGAACTCTCATGATCAATCAGCGGTAAAAATCACATCTAAAAATGTGCAGGAGATACAGCAATCTGCAAGCCCATCTTTATTACAAAATTTAAGCAGTGAACCGGGTGTGGATATGATTAGTCAGGGAATGGCAATTATGAAGCCCGTAATTAGGGGCTTGAGTGGGAATAGAGTCTTGAGTATATATCAAGGAGCCCGTATAGAGAATCAGGCTTGGGGAAAGGAGCATGGAGTTTATATACCTGAGGAAGGCTTGGAGCGTATAGAGGTAATAAAAGGGCCTGCATCATTGCTTTATGGTTCTGATGCTATGGGAGGGGTTTTGAACTTCATTCCAGAAAAACCACTTTATATAAAGGGGAGAGAAACACGAATTTCATTGAATGGCTTTTCTAATACGAATGGGTATCAGGCAACTTTGTGGACTAAAAAGAGAAAAGAGCAACAGTATCATGCATTTGGTTCTGGCTATCACTCTCATGAGGATTATCTGATGCCTAATGGAGAAGAGGTTCATAACTCTCGTTTTTCTCAGTTTTATACACATGGGCTTTGGGGTTATAGTATGCCTTGGGGGAAAATAGAAGGAGTTTATTCCGCTAGCTATACCAATGCTGGTATTATTGGTCATGACGATGAGCACGAAGAGGAAGGTGTTCACGAAGAACCCATCAGTCGTAAACCCGAAATGCCATGGCAGCAAATCGGTGATCATATTATGACTACCCAAGCAACATTTTGGTGGGGCGATTGGACATTAAAGCCACATGTTTCATATCAATTGAATCACCGAAAAGAGTTTGAAGAACATGAACACGAAGCGCTTGAAACTGAAGATCAGCATGAGGAGTTAAATGAAGAAGCTGCATTAGACATGGAGTTGCGAACGCTTCGATATGATTTTAAGGCTTTGAATTCGCACAAAAATTGGGAGTTAATTATTGGTTCTCAAGGTATGCATCAAAATAATAAAAATGAGGGTGAGGAGTGGTTAATCCCGAATGCATATATCAATGATGTTGCATTATTAGGTTTGATAAATTGGAATAAAGACAATCTCCAAATTCAATTTGGAACCCGTTATGATTACAGAGAAATTGTTCCAGTAGTAAGCTCAGACCTTCAACTTTCTGCCTCTTTTGAGGAGTTTTATAACCCTTCTTTTTCTTTAGGAGGGACTTATAGAATTAACGAGACCATGGTATTTAGAAGTAATTTTGCACAGGGATATAGAGCTCCAAGTTTATTTGAGTTGTATGCAGAAGGAGTGCATCATGGAGCGCAACGATACGAATTAGGGAATTCGAATTTGAAGAGTGAAAATAACCGTGAATTTGATATGAGTATGCATTATCACAATGAGCATATCGTAGTAGATGTTGCACTTTTTGACAATCACATTAACAATTTTATTTATTCTAGTCCTACAGGGGGGTTACAAGATGGGTATTATGTTTATGAACACCTTCAAGATAAGGCTCGTTTATATGGTGGGGAATTTGGAGTAGATTTTCACCCTCATATTTGGCATGACCTACATTTAAAATCAACATTGTCTTTAGTGTATGGCGACAATTTGAATTTGAGTGAACCTTTACCTCTCATGCCTCCGTTAAGCTGGAGGAACGAAGTGTCGATGGGATGGGGGTCATGGAAATCTTTTGAATTGATTTACCTAAAGCTTGAGACTTCTTTTTACGGTGAACAAAAGCGTATCAGTGCTGAGGAAAGCGCATCGGATTCTTATGTGTTGGTAGATATTGGCTTCGGAGCTACTAGAGGAAAATTTAATTTTGGTTTGTTTGCACGTAACCTCTTGAATAAAGAATATATACCACATTTATCTTTATTGAAGGATCAGGGGGTTTATAATCCTGGAAGAAATATTGCTATAAAAGTAACGTTTGAGATATAGATGAACGGTATCCGGCACTAGGCGGTATACACAAAGGAATAGGGTTGTATATGAAAGAGAAGTTAGATATAGTATTACTACAGTGCGATTTACACTGGGAAAGTGTAGCAAAGAATTTGACTCAAATTGAGGAGTACTTAGACGAGGTTTCAAATTCAGACATTATTCTATTACCAGAGATGTTTAGTACAGGCTTTTCTGTTAAATCAACTCATTTGGCTGAAGCTATGGATGGTGCAACTGTTTGTTGGATGAAAAGTATAGCACAAAAAAAGGCATCAGTATTGTGTGGATCATTAATGATTAAAGAGGCAGGCCATGTTTACAACAGAATTTTATGGGTGGAGCCGAATGGAACTATAGAGTATTATGATAAGCGACACTTGTTTAGTCTTATTGAAGAGGATAGGTGTTTTACATCAGGAAAAAAACGATTGATTATTGATTATAAGGGATGGAGAATTTGTCCTTTAATTTGTTACGATTTACGGTTCCCAGTATTCTCTAGAAACGATGTAGACTACGATTTGTGTTTTTATTTAGCGAACTGGCCTAACCAACGAATAGCTGCTTGGGATACTTTATTAAAGGCTCGTGCGATAGAAAACCAAGCTTATATTATTGGCGTAAATAGAGTAGGGTTTGATGGATACAATGCCGAATATTCAGGACATTCTCAAGTGCTTGATCCCAATGGAGACCTCATTGCACTAGCTCCAGATAATGAAATTGGTTTGGTGGAATGTAACTTGTCTAAAGAACATCTACAAGCTTATAGAGATCGTTTGCCTTTTTTAGAAGACCAAGATAAATTTGATTTAAAAGCATGAAGAAGAAACAAGTTTTTACTTTACTTCTTGGTAGTACTTTGTTTTTTTCTTGCGAAAAATTCAGCTTTACAATTGACAACTTAAACAACGATGAGATTCAGGTTTTGGGTCATGGTGGTATGGGAGTTCATAGTTTATTACCTATGAATGCATTTGCTTCTGTTACAACCTGCATCGAGAAGGGTGCTGAAGGAACAGAGTTAGATGTTCAGATGAGTAAAGATGGAAAACTCGTAGCCTTTCACGATACTGATTTATCTGAAAGTACAAGTTCATGTGGGCTTGTCAACAATTACACATGGGAAGAGTTAAAGGAAGTGCGTTATACGGATTATAGCATAAGTACTAATTATCCCTTGATGTTAGTTGAAGAGATCATTGAGGGACTGAGTGATAGTGACGATTTGATTTTTAGTTTTGATTGTAAGCTTTACACAGATTCTGTGGATCAAGAAGATTATTTTAATGATTTTAGCAATGCTATTATAGACCTTGTAGATCGTTTCAATGTTGACTGTTTTGTTGAGTCGCAGGACAGGGATTTTTTACTAAGAATAAAAGCCCGAAGGCCATTTTATAAACTTTTGTATTATCCATTATCTTTTGAAGATGGATTTAACCGCAGTGTAGAGAATGATTTTTATGGAATGAGTATTTCTACAGACCATATTACGGGAGAAGAGCTGGAATTGGCTCATGAAAATGGCTTATGGGTAACACTTTGGAATGTAAGAACGCGGACAAGAAATAAGGCGGCTATTCTTAAGAACCCTGATTGTATACAGGCTGATAAATTAGATCATTTACTTAATCTATTAGATTAAAGGCTATTTCAAGTTCCCAATTGGCTCTGAGCCTTAGTTCTTCTTTATAGTAGATCACTTTTTCGGCTTGAGAATTTTCAAAGTAATCTCCGGCGGTCCATTTGCCATCCTTATTTGAATCTAGGGTAAGTCGCAGTTGATATTTTGAAGGAAGCAGTTCTTTAAATATTAATTCTTCTCCAGCCTCTATTCTGTCTATTACTTTCTCTTCTTTTAGGAGTTCGATAAAATAGTCATCTGTTGCAAGCAGCATATTTATTTTTAGGGTCGCTAATGCACTTTCATCTTTGGAATAAGCCGAAAGATTAATGCTGTCATTATAGTTTTCATAAGTACTTAAAACAGCCCCTTCGGAAAGAGTGAGATTGAAGGTTTGATTCTCATTATGTATAAAATCAAAAACAAGTTCAAAATCTGTGAACCGAACTGAGTAGTTGATAGGGATTGAATCAGACATTAAATTTATCAGTGCGGTGTCAATAGCTAGGATAGGTGCATCAGACCGAATTTTGAAGGAGGCGCTTTCCTTTAAAAACTTATTATTACTAGATAAGTTAAGTTTGTGTTTGTGCAAAGAATCTGGTTTCACCAAGATAGAATCAAGGCGTGTTGCTACTTCTGAGCAGATGTAGAAAGAATCTGTAGGATAGATTAAGGGCCATGCTAAGAGGCTGTCTTGTTTTATAGTATGTATGAACTTGATCTCACTATCGGAATTAAAATTCACGGAATCTATTGATTGATTATAGGCCCAATGGATTCTTCCATTTTCATTGACTTTAGACTCCAAGAGCTTTAATTCATTTTTTTCTTGAAACAACCAAAGGTCAAATTCAGTGCTATCGCCAATGGTGATGAGGCTATCGTAAAAGGCAATTTGTTCGGTAGCACCATCATATTGATAATTAGCATTTAGGTCTTCGAAGGCAATTAGTTCAAAAGTTCCTGTTCTGATATGTTTAATTTGAAAAGCACCATTTTCTTCAGCCAAGGTGAAATAATCGGGTTTTTGCTGGTAAATCGCTGAGTCTCTTAGCAAGCTGTCTTTTTGATAGATCCCAATAATAATTTCTTCTGGAAGTGTTGCTAATGGACAAGAGTAGAGCTGACCACTAAGAGATAAAGAATCCAATTCGTTTCCGGTACTAAACACTAAGGAATAGTCTTTCAATATATTTCCCTCGTGGTAATCTGCAATCCCTTTCCCAAAATTAAAAGTATAAGTACTGTTGGGGTTTAGTTCTTCTTTAAGCTCAATGAATAAGCTTTTTCCCTTTTGAGAAATTAGGGGAGTTTCATCTAAAGGCGGTGAAATGAGTAATTCATTTTGTAAGTTTTTAAGTTTAAAAAACTCGTCAAAATGAATTTCTATACGCGATGTATTTACGTTTGTAGCACCTTGATTAGGAGAAGAGCTTAATACTACAGGAGGATGTGTGTCTTTTGCGCCCCCAGAAGGCTTTTGCATACTCGCGCATTGCCAAAGGAGTATTGTACTTATCGTCAGAAAAAATAGGTATTTCAGTAATGACATAATTTTAGTTGGCAATGTTCAGTTTAGTTATGTTATAAACTTTTGAGTATTCAACATCCCTTTAATTCCCATAAGGGGATAATTATCCTTCGACAAGCTCAGGATGACACAAGTTCTGATATAAACCTGTATTTCTCTCCCCTTTTAAGGGGAGATGTCACGTAGTGACAGGGGTGTGTTTTTCACCTAAAGCTCCAATCGTATTGATCTAAGTTTTCGATGCAAGCCTTCAGTAGTTCTATAGATTGGTGAATATCTTCTTTATGCGCCATTTCAATAACTTGATGAATATGGCGTGTAGGAATAGAAACTGCTCCAGCAATAGAACCTCCGGGAGTAAAACGTTGTATAGCCATGGTGTCTGTACCACCAGCAGGAAGAATTTCTACTTGAGTTTTTAGTTTTTTATTTTCTGCTAATTCTTTCATATAGCGCACCATGCGGTAGTCACAAATCGTTTGGGAATCCATAATTTTTATGGCAGCTCCTTTTCCGAGTTCTGTAATTTTCTCGTGTCCTGCAGCCCCAGGAACATCATAAGCAATGGTGGTATCGAGTCCAAAACCAAAGTCGGGTTGTATTCGCATGGCAGAAACTTGTGCGCCACGAATTCCCACTTCTTCCTGAACGGTAAATACGCCATATACATCGTATGGGAAATCCTTCAATTGTTTTAGTGTTTCGATGAGTATAAATACTGAAACTCTATTGTCTATAGATTTACAGTTTACACAATCCCCCATTTCGATCAATTTACGTTCTCGGGTGATTGAGTCTCCGACCGCAATATATTTTTCAACTTCTTTTTTCGACATTCCCATATCGATAAAGTAGTCGGTAGTTTTTGGGACCTTTGTACGCTCGGCGGCTGACATTACGTGAATAGGTTTTGAGCCCATTACACCGATCAGGTCTTTTTTACCGTGAATAATTACTCGTTGAGCGGTTAATGTTTTCGGATCGAATCCACCAAGTGTATGAAATCGTACAAATCCATTGTCATCAATATGGGTAACAATGAATCCAATTTCATCCATATGGGCACCGATCATCACTTTTTTATCGGATGATTTTCCGCGTTTAATAGCCGTTAAATTCCCTAAATTATCAATGCTGTATTCGTCAACAATATCTTTGATTTCGTTGATGACTAGTTCGCGAACTCTTTGCTCGAAACCTGGGGCACCGGCAATTTCACAAATTGAGGCAAGTAGGGGTACGTTTATCTTCTTCATTATTCGATAATACTTAATTTCAACATATTGGTCATTCCTTTTTCTGTGATAGGCATGCTAGCGATATTCACAACAAAGTCACCTTTTTGAACGACTTCTTTTTCTTTGATAATCGTTTTAATATCAGCAATTGTATCGTCGGTACTTACAAACTTATTGTAGTAATACCCTCTTACGCCCCATAGCAGACTAAGGGTATTCATAATTTTGCGATTATTTGTAAAAATACAGATTTTACTAGGCGGTCTAAAGCTTGCTATTTTAAAAGCGTTGTAACCAGAATGAGTCATGGTCATTACGGCTTTTGCTCCCACTTGTTCGGCAATTTTACAGGCATTATAGCAGATGGTATCTGAAAGGAAACGCCCATTATTTTTGTCTACGGGCATAAATTCTTCCATTTCTAAATCGGCATAATTCTCGACATTCCGCACGACTTTATTCATAGCTTTAATTACACGTATAGGATATTTACCTACTGAAGTTTCCCCGCTTAGCATCACGCCATCTACACGATCGTGGACAGCATTGGCAACATCATTTACATCGGCTCTACTCGGACTTAAGCTATCCATCATAGATTCCATCATTTGCGTTGCAATAATTACGGGAGTAGAGTATTTAATACATTTACGGGTAATCATTTTCTGAAGGTTAGGAACGCGTTCCATAGGCACTTCAACACCTAGATCTCCACGTGCCACCATAATTGCATCAGCTTGTTTTATGATGGCATCAATTTGGCGTATTGCTTCGGGCTTTTCAATTTTGGCGATTACTCTGGCAGGAGAATTATGTTCAGAAATAATTTTTTGTAATTCTTTTACATCTTGCACATGACGAACAAAAGAAAGTCCCAGCCACTCAATACCTAGCTCTAGCGCAAATTTTAAATCTGCTATATCTTTAGGGGTAAGGCATGGAAGTGAGATTTTTGTATTCGGCAGGTTAACTCCTTTTTTCGACTTTAGTTCACCACCTTGAATCACTTTAGCTTTCACTTCATTTATTCCATTTGAAGCTTCGGCTCTCAAGATGAGTTTTCCATCGTCGAGCATAATTCTATCGCCAACTTTTACATCTTTAGGAAACTCGGGATAGGTGATATAGATTTTAGAAATATCACCTTGACATTCATCTGTAGTAATGGTAATTTCCTGTCCTCTTTTTAACGTTTGACCTTGTTTAATATCACCTAGGCGCAATTTAGGTCCTTGTAAATCTCCAAGAACAGCTACATTCCTATCTTCTTCCTCATTGATTTCTTGTACCCAATCGAAGATTTGTTTGGCTTGTTGATGATTGCTATGCGAAAAGTTAATCCGAGCCACATTTAGTCCTGCGGCAAACATTTCTTTAAGGATTGATTTGTCGTGTGATGCGGGGCCTATGGTAGCAACTATTTTTGTGTTGTTCATTAGATAATTAAATTTTCTTTCGATCGAAGGTCAGAAATATTTATTTCGTGTACACTAACGATACGGTTTAGATTTTTGATATTTTTAAGAAGCTCAAATTTAGAGTCTTCATTGAGTATTCCGTGTACTTGTAGGTAATAGTCTACTTTGGTGTTTTCTGGTACAAGAAATTTAGTTTTTTTTCTATTTTGAATAAAGCCATCAAAAATGGTTCCTTGATTTTTATCGGAGCAATTAATTTGACATTTATTGGCTATAAGGTACCATTGATTTTGGTATTGATCGTCCCAATATTCAAATAGAGGGAAGTAAGCTTTCTCCAGTCCATCTGCATAGTCCATTGCTATATCTTCTTTAGAACGAGAGAAGTAGCTATTTAGTTCTTTGTTGAGGTGATAGGATATGTGATGTTCTTTTAGGGGGCTACAAATCCCTATTAAGAAGAAGTTGTAATCGTATTCAAAATCTATACTTAAGCTTTTTTTATTCATCTCTCGAGTGTTTCCAGCTGGAAAATACACTCAAAGATAGCCAAAAAAACAATCGTAGCCCTATTATAGTTTTAGAGTCTCACAAGCAATTTTGGCGGTAGCTTCTTCAGCTTTTTTCTTTGAGCTTGCAGTTGCTGTAGCGATCTTTTCGTCTTCAAGAAAGAGTGCAATTTCAAAAGTTTTTTTGTGTGACTCCCCATCTTCACTAAGGAGTTTAAAGAAAAAGGATTTATTGTGCTTTTGAGTCCAGTGGATAAAGTGTTTCTTATAGCTACTAATTTCTTTTTCCAGGTTTATTAGGGAGAAGTGTGTTTTAATAATCTTCTCGATGATAAAGTTTTTACAGAAAGAGGCCCCTTGATCGAGGTATATTGCGGCAATAAGAGCTTCAAAGGCATTTCCAAGGATAGAAGATGGAATTTTCCCGCCTAAGTTTGTTTGTACAAAGGATTCAATTTTAAATTCTTTAGCGAGCTTATTCAGGGTTCTTCTACTAACCATTTTAGAGCGCATATCGGTAAGCACCCCTTCATCTTTTGTTGGCAGTTGATGGTAGAGATATTCAGCAATAACATAATCGAGAATCGAATCGCCCAGAAATTCCAGCCTTTCGTTGTCTCCATAGGTAGGAGATTCAATAGAGCTATGACAAAAAGCTTGATGATAGAATTCAATTTTTATTGGACAAAAGCCCAAGATAGGATAGAGTTCTACAGCTAAAGGGTCGGAAGAAGGGTTTGAAAAAAGCTTATGCAGCCAATTCATCATTAAGCTTCAAAAGCTTTTAAAATGATAGAGGCATTGTGTCCACCAAAACCAAAGGTATTACTCATAATAGCTTTGACTTCTTTCTTTTGGGCTTTATTCAAAGTAAAGTTCAGTTTCGCATCTAGCTCATCATCAAAATTCTGATTGTTGATGGTAGGAGGAATGATCCCTTTTTGAATAGCCAAGATTGATGCAATCGCTTCTACTGCACCTGCTGCACCTAAAAGGTGACCAGTCATTGATTTGGTAGAGCTGATGTTAAGCTTGTAGGCGTGCTGACCATAGACTTCTTTAATTGCCTTAGATTCGGCAATATCTCCAAGCGGCGTAGAGGTTCCATGAACGTTGATGTAATCAATATCTTCGGGTTTCATGTGTGCATCTTCCAAAGCATTTAGCATCACTCTTATTGCGCCTCTCCCTTCGGGATGTGGTGCAGTGATGTGGTGTGCATCGGCAGATAAGCCTCCGCCCATTACTTCGGCATAAATTTTAGCCCCTCTTTTAATGGCGTGATCGTATTCTTCAAGAATTAATGTTCCAGCCCCTTCACCTAAAACAAAACCGTCACGGTCTTTATCGAAGGGTCTAGAAGCGCTTGAAGGATCATCATTACGGGTAGAAAGCGCTTTAAGAGCGTTAAATCCACCAACACCGGCTTCGTTTACAGAAGCTTCAGAGCCACCTGTAACTATGATGTCTGCTTTACCTAAGCGGATATAGTTAAAGGCATCTAATAATGCGTTAGAAGAAGAGGCACAAGCCGACACGGTAGTGAAGTTAGGTCCACGTAAACCGTATTTAATAGAGATCATTCCTGCGGCGATATCAGCTATCATCTTAGGTATGAAGAAGGGATTGAAACGAGGAGTTCCATCGCCATTGGCGAAGTTAGAAACTTCGTCGTAGAAGGTTTTTATACCTCCAATTCCCGAGCCCCAAATTACACCCGCACGGTCAGGGTCTATAGCGTCAAGGTCAATTTTGGAATCCTCCATTGCCTCGGCGGTAGCTACCATAGCGTACTGAGTGTATGGGTCTTGTTTACGGGCATCCTTACGATCGATATGATCGGTAGGATTAAAATCTTTGACTTCGCAAGCGAATTGAGTTTTGAATTTGGACGCATCAAAACGGGTGATAGGGGCAGCGCCACTAACACCATTCGTTAAGTTTTCCCAATATTCAGAAACATTATTACCTATGGGCGTGAGCGCTCCTAGGCCAGTTACAACAACTCTTTTCAGCTGCATATAGTCAAATTAAGGTTGAATTAGGCTTTTTCGATGTACTCGATTGCAGTACCTACAGTAGATATAGCTTCTGCTTGGTCATCTGGAATTTGGATATCGAATTCTTTTTCGAATTCCATAATTAATTCTACAGTATCCAATGAATCTGCTCCTAAGTCGTTAGTGAAACTTGCGTCGTTTGTTACTTCGCTTTCATCAACTCCTAGTTTGTCAACTATAATAGCTTTTACTTTAGATGCTACGTCAGACATGATTTTCTTATTTTGGTTAATATTTCGATGCAAAGAAAAATATAAACTTAAAAATAGCCAAATTTTTTGAACCATGAAATTAGGAATCCCTCTTATTCATTAATCCCTAAATCTTAATTACTTTTGTCCTATGAGAAAAATAGCAATTTTCGCTTCTGGATCAGGTTCAAATGCTGAGAACATAATACGCCACTTTAGTGATAAAGAGTGTGCTGAGGTAGTATTGGTTCTTTCTAATAAAGCAGATTCATTTGTATTGAATAGAGCCCAGAAACATTCAATCCCTACCCGTGTTTTTACTAGGGAAGAGTTCTCGAATGGTGAAAAAGTAAAAAGTATTTTAAAAGAATCCAATGCAAGCATGATAATTTTAGCCGGATTTTTGCTTAAAATACCAGAATTGCTAGTAAAATCATATCCAGGGGCTATTGTAAACATACATCCAGCACTCTTACCTAAGTACGGCGGAAGGGGGATGTATGGAATACACGTGCATAGGGCAGTTGTTGAGAATCAAGAAAAGGAATCTGGGATAACGATTCACTATGTAAATGAGCATTACGATGAGGGTGAATTTATTTTTCAGGCCAAGTGCTCTCTTTTAAATTCTGATAGTCCAGAGGAGGTTCAGCGCAAGGTTCAGGAATTAGAAGCGCTCCATTTTCCAATAATCATAGAATCTATTTTATAGTGAAGATTTATATATATACAGATGGTGCTGCAAGTGGTAATCCTGGCCCTGGGGGTTACGGTATTGTAATGATGGCAGGAAAGCATCGCAAGGAATTGGCTGCTGGTTTTCGTTTAACGACGAATAACCGTATGGAGTTATTGGCGGTTATTGTTGCTTTGGAGCAGATTAAAACTGAGGATTCTGAGGTGTTGGTGACTTCAGATTCTAAGTACGTGGTCGATTCTGTTGAGAAAGGATGGGTATTTAATTGGGTAAAAAAGGGGTTTAAAGGAAAGAAGAATCTTGATCTGTGGAAGCGGTTCCTTAAAATTTATCCGAAACACAAGGTTAAGTTTCAATGGGTTAAAGGGCATAATAATCATCCCGAAAACGAACGATGTGATGCTTTAGCAGTAAATGCTGCCAATAAAGACAACCTGCCTTTTGATATGGGCTACGAAGAGATAATTAAAGGCGATAAGGGTCTGTTTTAGAATGGATCAACATATTTTGGCTTCACATAATAAAAATGCCATCCTTTTGGATGGCATTTTTATTATGTAAACCGTTGTTTATCTAACGATTAAACTCTTGTTGAAGAGTTCATCATTTGTTTTAAGATGTAGGACGTAAGAGCCCGCTGGCAAGTATTCAATATTTAGCACCTCTTGTATGGCACCTTTTTGATAATTCTTCACAAAGGTAAATACATTTTCACCTAAAAGATTGAAGATGGAAAGTACAAGCTGAGAGTCTTTCTGAAGCACTGCATGTAATTCTGTTCTGAGATCTGTAGGATTAGGGAAAAGGTTAACTGAATGAAGACTATTTTGTTCTTGAGTAAAATCAAGTTGCGAGGCATAAATAATATCATCCGTTTGATAGCCTGTATTTTTTTCGTTCCAGGCAACCATAATACGGTATTCACGCTCATTGCTATCAGACCATAAGGACAAACTAAATGTTTCGCCTGTGCTTAAGCCATCCTTTTCAGGGCTTAATTCATCGTCGCCATAAATAGGGATGACCAGATTCCCATTTTGATAAGACATTGCCCCTACCAACAAACCACGGCTATCGTATACAGCAATTTCGTCAGAGGGCATTGGTTTGCCTACCCATACATCTTTCGGTAGTACAAGACTCATATTAGATCCTGTGTTTATGGGTTTCACAAAATAATCTAATTCAGTTTTCACTTCTGAAGGAGTCATTCTGTATTCCACATCGTTTGGTAGATATTCCAAAATTTGTTCTGATAAGACTTTTACTTGATATCCTTTCCCAGCTTGCATATTACCAATTCCATCGAAATCGTATTCAGGAAGGTAGGCCATACCTAAATTGTCTTTCACAATCACTAAATCGTCTATGTTTGTGAATACTTCGATTGTAGGAGCTGACTCTGTTCGTAAGTAAGCGATCATATTCCAACCTTCGGTTAAGATAATCGGATGGTCTTCCGGAGTCAGATAATCTCCTTCAAAGATAAAGGTATGATTGGCTGTCATTTTTGCCTGATATCCTTGTCCCGGAATCAAGACTCCAATACCATCAAAATCCCATTCAGGTAAATAAGCGTCTCCAACATTGTTTTTAACAATTACGACATCTTGCACATAAGGGAGACATATATTTTCAACCGTCATATCTTCGTTGCTCATATAGGTTGAGAACATATTCCAGCCTGTAATTAACTCAACTTCCTGTTCGCTAATTAATGGGGCAGCGATTAGGGATGTAATTGCAGAAATTCCGTTAGTAACAAAGGTAGATTGATCTTCTTCTGTATAAGTAGCATTTACAGTGATTATCATGTTTTCTGAGGCATCCCAAACCATCCATTGGAAGCTTTCTCCTGTAGTAAAGCCATCCTGGAAATCAGTGGTTAAATCATCGCCCTGAGCAGGGATTACTGTCGTAGAGCCTTCCCAAACAGCATAACCACCACATTGTAATTCGCCGTCTACTTCAAAGAAAGCACCTATCCAGTCACCACTAGATATAGGAGTCCCAAATAAATCAGTAAGCATACCTTCTTGAAGAACAAGGGTGTGATTTGTCCCAGTATTGGTATAGGTCCAATTAGGTTCACTATTGTTGTACTCACAAGAGCCGTCGTCCCAGTCAGCATACTCATCATAGTTAAGGGCATCAGGGTTGGTACAACCGGCGCATGCCATTTCAGTGCAAGCCCATATGCCATTTGCATTTGGATTAAAGCCGGCCTGACAGTAGCAAGAGTTACAACCTTGCTCTATTGAGGTGCCAAATGGGTAGATTTCGCCATCAAGTTCACATCCGAAATCCGTTTGTCCACAGCCTGGTATTTCTATCACATCCGACCAGTTATTTTCACCCTCACATTCAATATATTCACATTCGTTTAAGAAGAGTTCTGAACCAGTTTCGTAGAGCTCTCCACCTTCCCAGCAGCCTTCATCTTCACATGGCATCATGGTACACATCCAGAATCCTTCAGCGCTAGGATTAAATCCAGGAGTACAGGAACATGTGTTGCATTCTACTTCTAGAATTGCGCCAAAAGGATACCATTCACCGTTATCGGATGTGCAACCGAAATCTACAGGGTCAACAGGTAAACATTCGCCCATCTCGCAGTAGGTTCCTGAAGGGCACTCTACGTTAGAGCAATCTCCGCAATCTGCAATCTCTTCACAAATCCACCCAGGCAATAATGCAAAAGGTGGACTATATTCACAGAGGCAGGTTTCACATTCACCTTCTAAAATTGCTCCAATTGGATATGATTCGCCGTTTTCTGTACAACCGAAATCTGTTGGTTCTATACATTCTC
>Ga0209495_1001729_pt1 | contig 14916 bp, 4 predicted proteins | sample EN1Hudsemesocosm_FD_184629 | JGI IMG/M metagenome (GOLD analysis project Ga0209495, IMG submission 184629) | Methane-oxidizing microbial communities from mesocosms in the Hudson Canyon - EN1E Hudson Canyon (SPAdes) (version 2) | ecosystem: Environmental > Aquatic > Marine > Cold seeps | place... | reverse complement strand
TGGTTGGGGCAGCAGACTTATTGCCTACACACTACTTGCTCATACGATGCGCGAGCACGAAACTCAGGAACAGGCTGTTATAAACAGTGGCTTTGATTACCACATTCTACGAGCAGTAGGTCTAACCAATAAATCTGAAATTGATTATCAGCTTATCAATGAAGGTAAACTTCCAAATCTACAAGTGTCGCGAACTGCAGTTGCTACTTGTATAGCTGAATTGATTAACACTAACAAAAGAAAGAACACGATCACTTGTATTTGCTAGTCTATCTGTTTCATTTTAAGAGCTAACACTTTTTTACCCACAGTGAAGACCGCCTACAGTCGTCAGAAAATCGTGGGCTTTGCTTTTATCCATAAAACCGAATTGACAGGCATTAATAAAATACCACTGACAATCAGGCTTCAAAGATAATTACTGGAGAGGAATGTGGGTGACTGCGTGATAAGCAATATGAAAATGAGGCTAAAAAGCGTCTAGTTAACTAGTGGCGATTCAACCATCTCCTGAAGCTTATCGTAATAGAGGTCTAAATCTATCGGAGCAGTCTGCGCGGAAGCAGGTGCTAACTTGAGTCCATGGTCATTAAGCTGTCTTTCAGCTAGTTTCAAAGCTTTAGAGGTAGCGATGCCTTCGCGGAGTTGGTAGAAATACTCATCATCCTTACGAGTCTCGCGCCCAACCAACTTCACGGCAAGGACATCACTGTGGGTCCGCAGCGCCTTAACTCTAGAGACAGGCGTAGGTTCGCCACGTTGCTTTAAGATAGCCTTAATGTCGTCAGGAAGTTTTCTTCGGTAATACCACGGAGACGTATCTGATTTACGCCACATGTAACGGACTTTCATAACGATGGATGCATGATTGGTGTTGAATTTAAACTTCACGGGATACCCTACCTTATCAAAGTGATACTGTAAGTGGTACCGTTTCTCCGTTAAATTAAACAATAAAACCTTTTAAAACAAGGGTTTAAAGAAATGAACGTGGCGCGCCAGGAGGGAGTCGAACCCCCGACCAACAGGATCGGAACCTCTTGGTATAGCATATTTCTCCGTACTTGGTTGATATTGGAAATATTTAAGTGGCTGATATTTAACGTTTATTGTTTTTTATTGTTGTTTGATGCTCATGGCTGTATTCTTGTAGATGGAACCGGATATGGAACCGGATTTGAGGATTTACACCAATGGCAAAACTATACGACACTACAATTAGCGCACTCGGAATCGGGAAGCGAAAAAGCGAGCGCCTAGATAATGGCGGGTCGCTGATTATCTGGAACAAAAAGAGGGCCGCCGGTGGCTCCAAAGAGTTCTACTTCCGTAAAATATTGAAGGCAGGCAGCGAGATCAATATTAAGATTGGCTCTTATCCTTCCATAAAGTTGGTCCAGGCTCGGAAAAGAGCAAACGAACTATCTAGCCAGGCCGCCGGCACCGACAATATAAAATTTCAACTTGAAGAAGAAAAGCGCCTAATGGTAGCAGCCGAACAGGCTGCCATTCGTGAACGCGCACGACTTGATAATCTAGGCACCCTTCAGCAGCTCTGTGAGGCGTACAGGGACCGTATGAAAGCAGAAGACCGATCATCCTACGCCAAGGTCTTTGCATCCCTAGAACGCTACGTGCTTACCCCCTATCCACATCTGGCAACTCAGAAAGCCAACCTCATAACAGCCGACGACATTAAGCACATACTACAGGCCATGTATGCCCGAGACATAACCACGACACTAAATAGAACGCGTGGTGATTTGCACGCTGCATTTAATGTCGGCCTAACCTACGACCACGATATAACCGTCCAAAAATCAAACGGCCTATGCTTCGATATAAGCTCAAACCCTGTTGCTAAAATCAAAAAAATACAGAGATTTGAACGAGTGCTAGAGCGAAATTTAGACACAGAAGAATTGCGCATTGTATGGGAAGCATGTTGCCAATATATGAATCCTGTTTATGCCAGCTTACTCAAGGTAATGATTTGTACCGGCTTTCACCCAGTAGAATTATTGAGGCTATCGTCTACAGATATTGTGCCAGATGAAAGAGCCATATACATGACCAAAACAAAGTCGAGCACACCTAACTTAATACTACTCAACAAGTACGCTTGGGCGGAAATACAAACACGATTAAATGAACCCGGTGCAACCAATCTATTGTTTCCATCGCGCGTGTCTAACCCCAAATCAGATGCTTATGACAGGGCCAGCGTCCTCTCCAACCAGGTGGCAGCGCTACGCTCTAATTTACCAATCGAACCATTTACTCCCCGGGATATAAGACGAACAGTTAAAACACTCATGGGGAAAGCTGGAATAAGTAAAACAATGCGAGACCGAATGCAAAACCACACTACAACGGATGTTAGCGGCAAACACTACGACCGTTACGACTATTTGCCCGAAAAAAGAGTTGCAATGAAAACGTGGGAACAATGGCTAGCCAAGAATGTTATCGAGCCTGAGTCCATAGAATCTAATGTTATATCCGGCATTTTTACAAAGGTATAAGTATGGAATTTATTGAAGCCCAAGGATAAACCTACTCGCGCCTTTTCTTCTGCTATCAACCAAAACCAACTCCTTTAATTTTTACGTCCATTTTTAAGCCCGGCGCTTTTTTTCCTTATCTCTATAGATATTGGGTGCTTTTTAAAAGCCCCATATATATCTTTAGATATATAGTTAAACCACCTAAGATAAACCACTGCCGCGCCACCCTATGCCACCTTTTTCAATGAGTTACGCCACCTTTTAATTTAAGTTACGCCACCTTTTTTGTGAGTGGTTACTAACCTATCATTCGGGCGTTAAATCGTTGCAGCCTGGCGACGACCACGCGGCCTTTATAGCGACTCTAAAGCATGACGTAGCGTTACTGGCTTAGCTCCACAATAAGGGCTGAATGGTCTGTGAGCGTGTCACGGGTGCTGTGGTCGTAGTAACTGGTCACACACCGTCCTGCGGCCCCTGTGGCGGCCTATTTTTAGGAATTTTTCCTAGTGCTTTATTAGTAAAATTCTACATTATTTTAATAAATCAAAGGCAGCGTACGATCTGCCTTTGATACCGTGGTCAAATTTACTGGACCACTACTTTTTTATCTAAGCCTGGAGATTGAATTATGGCAAATATCACTGGAACTGACGAGATTGATGTCCTTGAAGGAACAGCTCAGGCAGACGTAATTGATGCGGGTGCCGGTGATGATACCATTCGAGCCGGAGCCGGTGATGATGTGATCGATGCCGGGGCCGGAGCGGATATTATTTTTGGTGGTGATGGTGATGATACGATCAAAGTTACTATGGATGATAAGTACGCATCATCATTAGGAGATGTTTTCGACACCAACGGATATTTTGCGAGAACGTATGATACCGAGGTGCTCGTAGTTGATTCGATTGATGGTGGTTCGGGAACTGATGTTCTTGAGTTTGACTTAGGTACGGGCAGTGCTCATTACTACAGCTCCGCCTCCATCTATATGAGCGCTGACAAGCTTCAGAACGTTGAGTCTATAAAAATGGTGGCCGGCAACTACGCCCTGTATCACCAGTTTATTATCGATCAAACGTTCTGGAATGAATTGGATGATATAAAACTAGGAAATTACTCATCTCGATTAACCCTCATTGGAGACGGGAGTGATTTTTCTTTAATTCATCTCACTGAATCTAACTTGTCAGACACACATCTAGTGGGCGATTTTGGCACTATAGATCTCTCTCTTACCGACATTAATGTGTCAAAAATAGCCGGTAGATTTGATCAATTGATAGGCACTGGCGAAGCCGATAGTTTCTATTTGGATAGTATTGCGAGTGCAGATACGTCCATTGCCATAGATAATAATTTGGCGATCAGTTTAGGGCAAGGAAATGATGCTCTAGAATTTAGTAGCGGTATAGCCGGCACCTTTACGGGTTACATTGACGCTGGAGATGGTGTTGACCTAGTTAAATTTAACTCCACCCACCTTATTGATTTAACGCAAGTGTCGCTGCAGGGTATTGAGTCCATATCGAGCAATGGCACCTTGATTGTAAACGAAGGTGATTTGTCAGGAATCACCTTGTCAGGGTCTGGGTCAGCCTTTGTTAAAGGCACTGATGGGTACTTATACGGTACTGATGGAGAAGATGTCTTTTCTGGCTCCGAAAGTGGAGTGGTAGTAGGCGGTTTGGGCAATGATGAAATTTCAAATGTTAAGGCTGCTTACTTTAATGGCGCTCAATCAGAATATACGGTCACCAGAGGAGCAGGCTCGCTAGTACAAGTGGAGCACTCTGGTGGCGTTATGTCTGACGGCATTGATACTCTCAACAATGTACGGCAGCTCATTTTTTCGGATGACCCAACTAATCCATTAATACTCGATGACTTTCATAATTTGAAAACCTCTGTGTTAACGGAGATGAAAACAGATCAGTTGATTAATGGCAGGTTTGATACGTCTAGTGATCTGGACTATTTTTACCTGTATATGGAACCAGGTCAGCCATTCGTTATTAATGGGGGGGCCGAAAATGATGGAAAAATTGTCTATCAATTCTTTGATACCGAGGGTACTCAATTAAAAGTCTACATGGTTCCTGATGGGGTATATCCAGACGGGGACTACGTGAATCAGACATATTCCTTTTGGCCGAACAATACACATTTACTTGGTTACTCCTCTCATAATGGATTTGAAGCGCATAAAGGTGGATTGGTTACAGTCAGGGTTCAACCTCACGATGTGCATACGGGTACTGACTACAGTATATCTTTCGATACTCAAGATGACTATACAGACACCCTTTCTACACGAGGCGAAATTGATGCCAATACAGGCTCTATTTTTGGATATGTAGCTGAGCAGGGTGATGTTGACTTTATACGCACCGAATTGGTCGCAGGCACAACCTATATCTTTGAAGCAAAAGGTCAGGCCTCTGGGGGAGGGACACTTTTAGACCCTAAATTAGAGTTATACAAAGCAGAAAACTTAGCAGACCCTATAAGTAGTGTGGTGGTTGCTGGTGCCGCTGGCGCAGATGAAAAGTTCCAGGTTACGGTTGATGCTACAGGCACATACATACTAGCAATTTTCGATGCTACTGGGCTGTATGACGGTTCCTACACTATCACCCAAGTGTCAAAAGACCTCCAGTCGGCCGATATCGCCACCACAGGGCGTCTCACCTTCAATGACCAGGGCTTTGCGGAAATTAACAGTGAGATCAATGCGCTAGCCGATAGAGACTGGTTTTCTATCGATCTTTCTGAAGGTCAAGCGTACACCATTGAGGCACTCGGTGTTAGTTCTACCAATGGCACTTTGTCGGCACCTTTGGTAGAACTTCGTACCGCAGCAGGCACTTTGCTTAGTTCTAACTCTGGTGGCGGCACCATTGGTAACGACGCAAAAATCCTTTTTCAATCACCCGAAGATACCACCTATTTTGTGGGTATTGCAGCGGCGGGTAACTCCTCCATAGGCACTTATAAAATAAAAGTGGGCGGCATAGCAGACGACTATGCGGGGAGTAGTTTAACAACGGGATTAATTACGCCAGACGGCAGTGCAACTTACGGCTTGATTAATACCCAAGACGACACTGACTGGTTTAAGGTGGGCTTATCTGCAGACCAGGCATATAGAGTGGCCTTGTCTGGCGACACTCGAAATGATGCGGTGCTAGACCCTCTCAATGATACCTATTTAACAGTTCGCGATTCAAACGGACAAATTGTACGGTTTAATGATGACGCTAATGGCTCAAGCAACTCTGAGTTGTTTTTCACCCCATCAGAAACCGGTATTTACTTTATAGAAGCAAAAAGTGCAGTAGGCCTGCTTACGGGTGGATATCAGCTTAGCGTAACGCCAGCAGCAGCTGACGATCACGTGAACAGTATGAGTCAAGCAACACCTACGAGTTTAGTGCTTGGTACGCCAGCCAGTGGTGCTATTCAGATTCCAGGTGACGTTGATGTATTTCAAGTGGATATGCTTGCAGGCACTGTTTATCGTTTGGATGCCCAAGGGTTGGCCAGCACCGAAGGCACCCTAACAGACCCTGTGATCCGTGTATTTAATAGTGCAGGAGAGCTAGTACAGGTGGCCGATAATGGCGGCCTTGGGTTAGAGTCTAAAGCGTATTTTGTGCCTACCCAAAATGATACCTATTACGTAGAAGTGTCCAGCGGTATTCAGGCTAACTTGGGTACTTATAAGTTGTCTGTGGTGGACACACCACTGCCTAGTGATGATGCGGGCGACACGGTCGCCACGGCTAGGCTTGTGCAAACAGGCGACAGCAACGATGGCAATCTGTTAATTCGAGGTGATGAAGACTGGTTTGCGGTAGATTTACAAGCAGGTAGCCGCTACGTTGCCATAATGAAAGGCAAAGCCACAGGCGGCGGTTCGTTAGATGACCCCTATCTAGAATTACGCGATAGTAGCGGTAGTTTGCTCACCAGTAACGACGACGGGTCATGGCAAAAAGATGCGGGCATTAGCTATGAAATCACCACTACAGGCCGTTATTACTTTGTTGCTAAAACCCTAGATACAGATTCTACGGGCACCTATTCGTTTACTGTACGTGACCCAGACGACCATGGGTCAACTAAGGCCAGCGCTACCACTGTAGTGCTAGACACACCTGTTAACGGCGGTATTCAATGGGCCGATGGGCGCTTTGGTGCTAAGGCCGTGAACACAGATGTTACACCCGTAGATCGCGATGAAGATTGGTTCCAAATTAACTTAACCTTAGACCAAATCGTAACTTTTAAGGTGACACCCACCGAAAATGATGGTTTAGGTAGGGCTATGTTGGAAGTTCTTGATCCCCTGGGGGTTCCCGTTGGCCGTGGTGACGGCTTAACGGTGACCGATGGCACTGCAAGCGTGGCTATTAAAGCAGCCAGCGCGGGTACGTATCAGGTGCGGGTGATAGACGGCGCCGGCTACACGGGAAACTATCAGTTTGCCGTAGTGAGTGGTGATATTGCCGATGAAGATGCGAGTTCGGCAATGGCTCTCACATTTGCCAGTGGCGAAGCTAGTTACGACGGGGTGATCGGTTTAGCGGCAGATACAGACACTTATACGCTAGATCTAGTGTCAGACATTAGCTACCGAATTCAGCTAGGTAAGGTGACGGATGGTGTGATTGCAGCGTTAGAAAATGGCACCATGTCGGTGGTATTTGCGCCAACGGATGGGTCGGCAGTGGAAACCCTAGATACGAGTGCTAGCAGCGGTGAGCTATCTGGTGGCATTCAACTCACCTATGCACCTAACAAGGCGGGCACGCTTACCATTGAAGTTGCAGCAACGGGTGATTTAGACCAAGGACAATATCAGCTTAAAATCATCGATTTAGCGGTTAATCAGGAAGATGAAGCACCAGATACCATCACAGACGCAGCGGTGGATGGTGTAGACCTTACTCTAGGCGATGCCGTGAACGGCGCTTTGCATGCTCGTTCTGATACCGACCTGTACACAGTGCAAGCCACTGCCGGCCAACGATTGGTGGCCAAACTAAAAGGCTACGACGCCGGCGAAGGCACGCTAGCCGATACAAGCCTATATTTACTCACAAGTACCGGCACGCTGGTCGCTAGCTCCGTAAACAGTAGCGACTACGGTCAGTTGGATGTGACTCTATTAGATGCGGGCACCTACTACTTACAAGTGGGTGGTGATGGTAGTGCAGGCGCAGTGGGTACTTACCTACTAGAAACAAGTTCGGCCGCAGTTGATGCTAGTTCCGACTCAGTGGCTGCCAATGCATTAACTAATGCTACCGTTGCCCCAGGTGCTGAATTTGCATCTAGTATCGATTTTGTAGGTGATAAAGACTGGGTGAAGGCCGACTTAGAAGCCGGCGTTAACTACGTTATTGATTTGCAGGGTGTAGGTGCAGGACGAGGCACATTGGCTAACGGTCACTTGCAGGTATTTAGCTCAAGCGGCGTTATGTTGTTGCAAAACGCAGACAGTGGCGCAGGCGATGATGCACGCATCCGCCTTAATGGTGGTGATGGAGAAACAGTTTATATTTCTGTGGCGGGCGAGGACACCAGCACGGGCACTTATGAGTTGCGTGTAAGAAAAATGTATACCGATGATTATGATCCGTTGGTGGATCAGCAGTGGTATTTAGACAGTTTAAATGTAACGGCCGTGTCCGACGAATATTCCGGCGCCGGGGTTGTGGTAGGCGTGGTGGATGATGGTGTGGAGTATCACCACCCTGACCTAATGAACCAGGTAAACTTGCTGCAAGACAGAGACTTGCAGTTTGGTACCGACAGTGGTGAACATAAATGGGTATGGCCACCTGACGCACATGGCACGCCAGTAATGGGCATTATCAATGCCGAAGCCAATAATGAAACCGGTGTAGTAGGTATTGCACCAGACGCAGATGGTGTGTCTTACCGAGTTAAGTGGATGCATTCCCATATTTCAGATGCCATGTCGTACCAGTATTTAGTGGACGTGTCTAACAACTCCTGGGGTGCTATTGATCCGTTTTGGGATAATTTTTCTAGTAATTCACACTTAGTGGACTATGCAAGTATTCGATACGCAACTGAGGCTGGCCGAGAAAACTTAGGCACAGTATTTGTGTTTAGTGCAGGTAACGACCGAGCCGCTGGTGAAAACGTTAACTACCACAACTTCCAAAACGCGAGAGAAACACTTACCGTTGCGGCGGTTGACTCTAGCGATGTTATTGAAAGTTTTTCTACCCCAGGCGCCGCTATTCTAACCTCAGCTTACGGATCTAACGTGTTAACCACAGACCGATTAGGCGCTGATGGTTATAACAAAGGGGGTGTAGATTACACCTTGTTTTCCGGTACCTCTGCGGCAGCGCCAGAAGTGTCGGCCATTGTAGCCTTAATGTTGGAAGCGAATGCAGACTTAGGCTATCGAGATGTGCAGGAAATTGTGGCTCATGCCAGCAGACATCCAAGCAGTGCCGATTGGAAGATCAATGCCGGCACAGACCATAACCTAGGCGGCATGTATTTTAATGACGATATGGGTTTTGGTATTATTGATGCCCATGCCGCTGTACGTTTAGCCGAAACATGGCAAACGCAACACACCGCACATAATGAAGCTTATGTGGGTGTGCGTGACTTAGGCACAGATCATATCATTCCAGACGGCATTGATGGTGCAAGCCTAACGTCTACCTTCACCATTAACACCGACATTGACGTTGAACACGTAGAGTTAAGCGTAGACATTCGTCATGGGCGCTTAGGTGATTTAGAAATTGACCTAATCTCTCCCAACGGCACTGTGTCTCGAATTTTCGACCGTCCCACAGTGACTGAAGATCGTCCTTATGGTTTATATGGCGAATATTCCAGTACACCATCACACTTAGTGTTTGACCTATCGAGTGTACAATTTTACGGTGAAGAATCCATTGGTGATTGGCAAGTGGTTATTCGTGACGTACGCGCCGAATTTGAAGGTAAAGTGTATGGCCTAAGTTTACGTGTTTATGGTGCGGATGATGGCGAAGATGATCAATATGTATTTACCAACGAGTTTGGTGACATTGATGAACCGATCTCATTGAGAGATGACGGCGGTACAGACTGGCTTAATGCCGCAGCCGTAACATCCAACAGTAGTGTTGATTTAGCAGCTGGCACCCTGACGATTGATGGTCGTAATGCCACCATAGAAGGTTGGGTAGACATCGAAAATGTTGCCACGGGCGACGGCAATGATGTGTTAGTAGGTAATAGCCTCGACAACCACCTAATCTCTGGTCGTGGCAATGACACCATTACCGCAAGCCGCGGCTCAGATACGATCAAGGCTGGCAACGGCGTGGACACGGTGATTTTTGATGGCAATAAAGGTGATTATGCCTTGGCATTCAATACATCGGATCGCTCGGTAACCGTGTCGCGTAGTTATAATGATAATGGGGTTGCCGTATCCGAAACCGACACACTGACAGGCGTAGAGTCTTTGCAGTTTGCCGACCAAACCTATTCCTTGTCATCTGATTTGGGTAATGCCGCACCGACCGTGGGTTTAGACATATTGGCAACTGCCATGATGGTATCGGACGACGGCAATTTTGAATTGGTGATACCTAAGACAGCTTTTGCTGATGATTCCGGCGTTCTCACGCTCAGTGCTGAGCTACAGGGTGGCCAAAACCTACCTGATTGGATGAGCTTTGACCCCGTAACTGGTGCGTTAGCAGGGGAACCGCCAAGTGGCGAAAGTGGTCGCTATGAAGTCATCATCCGTGCCGAGGACGAGTTTGGTGAAACCGTTGAACAAACACTCACTATTGAAGTGGGCGACAACAGGGCGCCCATCATTGATTCTGCTAAAACATTGGAAATAGCCGAAGACACAGCGCTCACTGCTTTAAATTTAAGTAGACCAGTAGACCCAGAAAATGACAGTTTTGCAATTACAGTTACCGGTACGCCCTCGTCAGGAGACGTGGTAAACGGTAGTACCAGTAGTGCAATAGCAGTTAACGATACGCTTACGGCCAATGAACTAACCGACTTGGTTTATCGTGCTACTGCTGACTTTGCTGGTAGTGCAGGTCACTTTTCATATACGGTGACGGATGCGCGTGGCGTTGCTTCAGATTCGAGTGTGTCGTTTTTATTGACTGCTGTTAATGACAGCCCAGTGTTTGGAGCCGACGGTCACGAAAACGTAATATATACCAATGGTACTTTGGTGCAGACCCTGTCATTAATAAGCCCTACTGATGCAGAAGAAGTACTGTCTTCCGTTACCATAGAAGGCTTGCCTACAGATGGCTGGATATTGTTGGCAGACGACAGTATCGCCATAGTAGGCGACACAATTGCCTTGTCCGATTTGTCGAGCATCAAGTTTGCCATAGACCATGCGGTACAAGGCCCAGTGGGCCAGTTAACGCTTTCAGCCACCGACAGCGCGGGTTCCAAGACAGTTTGGAGTACAGGCATTAGTGTGAATGGCGAAGCTGGCGTAAATATGGGGTCCAGCAGTGCTGACCAAATTTATGGCAGTTCTGTTGACGATACTGTCTTTGGTTTAGGTGGCGATGATATTATTGCCACCAACGCTGGCGCCGATACAGTGTATGCAGGCTCGGGCAATGACACAGTTGTGGCTGGCTTGGGGAATGACAACGTAGACGGTGGTGGTGGTGACGACTATCTAGATGGTGGCGATGGTGCAGACTTACTCAAAGGTGGTCCAGGGGACGATCGTTATGTGGTAGATAATCCGTCTGATTTGGTGGTCGAAGCCTTAGCCCGCGGTGGTTTTGATACAGTTGAAACCTATATAGATTTCACAGCTCCTCAATATGTGGAAGCAATAGAAGCCCGTGGCGGTGACCACCTCACATTAACAGGCAATACCGAAAATAACGTCATTATCGGCAATGCCGGAAATAATATTTTGGCGGGCCACGATGGCAGTGATGCTTTGATATCTGGAGACGGCAATGACGTGCTGGATGGCGGCTTAGGCCGAGATCATATGATTGGTGGTGCAGGAGACGATGTTTACGTGGTTGATTCTCGCTCCGACATTGTCGTAGAGGGTTCCGCTAATGGTGTGGATCTCGTTAAATCTAGCGCTACTTTTACCTTGAGTTCTCACGTAGAAAATTTGGTGTTAACGGGTAGTGGCAATATCAGTGGTGGTGGTAATAGTCTTAACAATAGCATTATTGGTAACTCAGGAAATAACCTACTAAACGGTGGTATTGGTGCCGATTCGCTTGATGGTGGAGACGGTGATGACACCTATGTTGTCGACAACATCAATGACGTAATTATAGATAGTGCCGGTGCAGACACTGTGCGGTCAACGCTAGATTACATTTTGGAAGACGGCATTGAAGATTTAGTATTGCTAGGTTTGAATCGTATTGATGGCCAGGGTAATGATGCAGATAATGCGTTAACTGGAAATTCGTCAGACAACGTGTTAGACGGCCTGGCTGGCACAGATATTCTAACAGGAGGTCGAGGAGATGATAACTTTGTGGCTAGTGATCATGCCCAATCGGTTGATTCAATCACCGATTTTGTGAGTGGCGAAGATATGATTTTGATCGACGCTCTAGCCTATGACTTGTTTGATACAGATACGCTTACCGGATATACACAAGGCACGGTTAGTGACGCTGAATTTGGCACCATTAGTGGCGGTGTACTAGACAATGAGGATGCGTTGTTTATCTTTGATAGCGATAGCAACACACTAAGGGTAGATATAGATGGTTCCGGAGATGTTGCTGCTGTAGATGTGTTTAGTTTCTCTGGTACCTCAGAAGATCTGCTGTCTAGTGATCTGTATGTATTATTATAGTTGAGACTTTGTAATGATGCTAACAACCCAAGAATCTGACAAAATCATCGCACTACCTGCTCTAAGCGAGTTTGGTAGTGATATTTTACACGTCATTGGAGCTACACCTTTAGCTCTCTCATCCAATGGCGTGGAAGTGCTAGTTGCGGTCAGAGTAAATAGCAGCTCTAGCGGTCAGAAAACTGAATACCTATTATACAACACGCAAACAGAAACCTATGCGCGTAACTTGTCTGCGCAAGTTGGGTTAGGAGATTCGAGCACGGTTAATATTACCGCTATTGATGCTATTTGGCATGGGGGAAATATTGTTGTAGCTGTAGCCTATGAGGACTTGTTGAATAACAGCTTTTCGGTGGGTTATAGCAATAGGGTTGGCCTACTAAATGCCGATGGAAGTTTCTTAGCTGATGCAGTGGAGGCAACAACAAGTGAAGTGGCCAATGGCGCGGTAACTGCTGTTAGGCTAGATGCTTCGGGCACCAAAGTGGCCATTCAAACCAGTGCATCTAATCTGCTTGTGGATGCCTCTGATGCGAATGATAGTAGTGATGTTTATTTGTTGGACTTAACACAATCCTTGGCAACAAGGAAGAGTGTGTTAACGGACGGCGCTGAGCTGAGCTCTGCTGCTAACCTGATTGGTATATTTACATCAAACAACGATCAGCTGAGTATCGCCTTTGAAACTGTGGGCGCAGAATTTTCAGCCGATGACACAAATGCCAGCAACGACGTTTATGTTTCAAGCAGTGATTCAATAGCCCTAGTGAGTAGAGATAGCTTGGAAACTGCTCAGGGAGCAACTGCCAAAAATACCCTCATAAATAATGGGAAAATCTATTATGTAAGTCGATCAGGCAACATTACCGACGATGACGATGACTTGCAAGATGACATTTTTACGTATAACAGTGGCGCTAACTTGCGTGTATCTAATGCCTTAGATCACTTAAGTGTGGGCATTGGTTTTGAAGTGACTCTAGTCAGTATAATATCTGACACCGAATTAGTGATCAGCGTGCAAGATGCCACCTTGAATGGCGTGGAGGTATCTGGTCAGTTGCTAGGTTTGAATACGCAAAGTAATACACTGGCATTGTTTTCTGTCACTGCAGACGGCAGCCCAGGTGACGACGTTTCGCTCGGGTACTTGTCTGCAGATGACAATAAGGAAGCCTACATTTACCAGACTTATGCCACCAATATTGGCGGCTATGAAGTGCCGGTCATGGTGACCAATATTGCTATATCACCAGTGGCCTTTTACGATGCTTTGGCTGTCGAAAGCAGTAGTGGTAACAGTGCTGATGCACTTGATGGTTTATCCCTCAACCTGTGGAAGGACGGGGCTGATACGGGCACAGCAATGACTGTCTCCGAGGGTGAAATTAGCATTGGCGAACTAATCACTTTCGATGCCATTAAGCTCCCGGTATCGGATTCCTACACCAATTCTGGCGGTGCAGATTCAATAAATATTACCGATGCTATCTCGATTTTGCGGGATATCGTTGGTATAACCGACCTGACAGGCGCGGCATCGCAGGCCGCTGACGTCAACAATGACAGCAGTATAAATATAACGGATGCCATTGGGGTACTTCGGCATATCGTTGGCATCACAACGATTGATACATTTGACCTAGTCGACAGTGATGGTGCTTTGGTGAGTAGTCTAGCCCCGCTGAATTCCGGTGATGCTCCAGTTTATACGTTGATTATGAATGGTGATGTTGATGCATCCGGCAGTTTCTCTACGGACTATATTACTGCCATTGATATTGTTTAATTATTTGGCAAAATATGTCTTACAGGCATAAAAAAGCCCCAACACCTTGTTTAATGGGGTGTTAGGGCTATAATTGAGTCTCAGCTGTTCCTGTTGAAACTCGTATGTGGTGGAAATTAGGGAGTCGAACCTTTCCATGTAGGCCTTTAAGCAAGGCGTTTACATGGCAGCTATATGAATTAGGGTACCTACTAGGGTGCCTAAAACTCAATCCTTATCTCATAAGAAGGCAAACCTTTTTTTGCCATTACACGATAAGTCACTAAATATTGTAGATTATTTCCATAGTGCTTAATTCATACCCCATAACTAATAACAAGTTGTAACACCATAATTGGTGTAGCAAGTTGTTCTTTTATTATCTTGCCATTGAGCTGCAGTTGCTGAATCTCTAGCTGCAGATGCTGCACGTTCTGCTGCTTTTGTCTGCCTCAGTTGTAAAGCATAGCCCGCATCTTGTGCATAACCATCACCGCTCGGTCTGTCTAATAAAACAGATGTGCCACCTTGTGGAAATACTCTTAGATTACGAGGGTAGCTTTTCCTTACGCCACTAATCCAGTTGGCACTGCAATTACCTACATTGATGGTTGATCGTTGTCTCTGTAGTGGTCAAGTAAAACTGGCCACGGTATAAGAGACAAGGTTGTACTTTGCCTCTGCTTTATTTGGTGGGAAGCCACCGTTATGTTGATGCGGCCTATGCTCGCTGTAATAGCCAACAATATATC
>Ga0209495_1001727_pt1 | contig 14932 bp, 16 predicted proteins | sample EN1Hudsemesocosm_FD_184629 | JGI IMG/M metagenome (GOLD analysis project Ga0209495, IMG submission 184629) | Methane-oxidizing microbial communities from mesocosms in the Hudson Canyon - EN1E Hudson Canyon (SPAdes) (version 2) | ecosystem: Environmental > Aquatic > Marine > Cold seeps | place... | reverse complement strand
GTTAACAGAGTGGAAAATGCTATCCAGTGACGTTGATGTTTGTTGGTATTCATATTGAGATGTCAGTGGTTTCAACGAGGCTTAAAAATAGCTCTTCTAAACGGTTTGCTTTGTTTTTCATGCTGCAAACTTCAATACCTTGTGCGGATAAAATAGTAAATAAACCATTAAGGCTTTCTTTTTGATCAAGCTCGACTTCTAAAGTGGTATCGTCAATGCGCTCAACCGACAGTTCACTTAAGTCGATATCTTCAGGTAAAGGATATTTAAGATCCAAGATAAAGGTTTCTTTGTCTAGACGATTTAACAAGGATTTCATATCGGTATTTTCGATGATTTTACCTTGATCAATAATGGCAATTTTGCGGCATAGATTTTCAGCTTCTTCCAAATAATGGGTGGTTAGAATAATCGTGGTGCCTTCTTCATTTATTTTTTGTAAAAAAGTCCACATTGAACGACGAAGTTCAATATCAACGCCCGCTGTAGGTTCATCAAGGATTAATAACTTAGGTTTATGCATTAACGCACGAGCAATCATTAAACGCCGTTTCATGCCGCCAGATAATGATCGTGACGCCGTATGACGTTTTTGCCATAAACCAAGTTGATTTAACAGTTCATCAGCTCTTGGTTCAGCTTGCGCAGCGGTCATTCCATAATAACCAGCTTGGGTGACTAAGATGTGTTTGACTTGCTCAAAACCATTGAAGTTAAACTCTTGTGGTACTAAACCGATATAGCTTTTTGCTTGCTCAGGATCGTCATCAATATCACTGTCAAAAACTTGAACTTTACCTTCAGTTTTAGTCACTAATGAGGTAATGACTCCGATGGTGGTGGATTTTCCCGCCCCATTAGGACCAAGCAAAGCAAAAAAATCACCTTGTTCGACTTCAAGATTGATATCGCGAAGTGCTTCTAGGCCATTTTGATAAGTTTTGCATAAATTGTGGATGCTTAAGGCTTTCATGCGAATGGTTCGAGCAGTTTAAAAGGCGCTAGGTTATCATGCTTACATGACAGAAGATAATTTTCGATTGCCACAAAAGGTGTTCATCGAACCACCAAAAACAGAAGCAGAACTATTAAAACGATGTCAGCTCATGGCAGGGAAAACCTTAGCTCAGATTGCGACTGAGTTAGCGGTGATAGTGCCTGAAGATCTCAGTCGACATAAAGGATGGGTGGGTAATTTATTAGAAAAACACCTTGGTGCTGATGCCGGAAATAAAGCCGAACCTGATTTTGTTGGGCTTGGCATAGAAATGAAAACCTTGCCCTTGAATGCTCAAGGCAGACCTAAAGAATCAACCTATGTCTGCACAGTGTCGATGAATCAGACAGGGATGCTAAGTTGGCAAGATAGTTGGTTTAAAAGAAAATTATCTCGAGTGTTATGGGTGCCAGTAGAAGCTGATAACACTATTCCTCTAGCAGAGCGGTATGTCGGTAATGCCTGGATCTGGCAGCCAACAGCAGAGCAAGAATTCATGCTAAAAAATGATTGGGAAGAATTAATGGATAGGATCGTTTTGGGGGAACAAGCAGAAATTACGGCTAAGGAAGGTCAATATTTACAAATTCGACCAAAAGCGGCTAATAGTCGCATATTAGCAAAGGGAATTTCCGATAGTGGAACGATGGAGCTTATTAACCCAAAAGGATTTTATTTAAGAACATCATTTACATTACAATTAATGCCATAGATAAAACTTGCTGTTCAGGTTAAAAACAGTGCAAAATGTAAGGACTAGGCTCTCAGAGAACTTAATAAGGAAACTAGAGTTCAATGTGTAATATAACAGCACTAATCATTGATGATACTGAGGAGTTTAGAGCCGTTTCTAGTGCAATGCTGGAAACGTCAGGTTTTGATGTTGAAGTTGCTAGCTCTGGTAATGAAGGTTTAGCTTTAACCAAAGAAAAGCGCTTTCATTTGATCTGCTGTAGTAATAATTTATCAGATATGTCCGCCAGTGACTTTTGTGGGCAATTACGCGCCATTGATGGCTATGACTTTGTCTCTGTATTGGTGCTTACCGATGTTGATAATTCTAAAGTGCTTAAACAAGCATTATTAGCTGGCGCGACAGATACCTTTAGCAAAAATGAGCTTGGTGAGTTGCAAGCTTACGTCGAGCGATTTGTGCGTCGAGAGACTCGCCAATTTCCTGGTCGAGTGTTGTTTATAGAAGATTCTCGTGTTCTACAAACCATTATCCTAGATTTACTTACCGACATGGGCTTGGACGTCGATGCCTACACCCATGCTGAAGATGCTTGGGATGCATTTCAAGATGGTGATTATGATCTTGTGCTTACCGATATTTTATTGGAAGGAGTGATGAGTGGCATTACCTTGGTACGTAAGATTAGGCGTATACAAGGTGAAGAAGGGAATGTGCCTATTATTGCAACCTCAGGTTTTGATAATAAATCACGGAAGATTGAGTTATTCCATTTGGGTGTTAACGATTTCATTTCCAAACCAATAGTGCGTGAAGAGTTACGTCAGCGAGTGATTAATCACGTGACGAGTTACCAAAGCCTTCGTGAGTTACGAGCGCAACAAAAATCTTTACATAGTTTAGCGATGTTAGACGAGCTGACTCAATTGTTTAACCGTCATGCTTTACGTGAATTTTCGGGTAAATATTTTGGTGAAGCTTATCGTTTTAATCGACCTTTATCGATGGTGGTATTAGATATTGATCATTTTAAACAGATAAACGAAAGTCTTGGTTATGAAAAAGGCGATAGCATTTTAGCCCAATTAGGATCATGGTTAAAACGTTTTGTACGTGATGTTGATATGGTTGCTCGCTGGTCAGGAGAGGAGTTTGTATTTTTATTGGCAGATTGTAATCAAATTACAGCCAAGGAATTAATGGAAAAACTATTAAACCGACTCAAACAGTTTAAACCATGTGGTATAGAGGTAACGGTGAGTATCGGCATTGCAACAACTGATGATGATAAACAGCACACATTAAATAGTTTATTCGATTTGGCGGACAGTGCGATGTATCAGGCAAAAATGGCAGGAAGGAATTGTATTGAGATTTATAATGGTGATGAAGCTGAATCAGGATCGGATTTAAGTTAATAAGCCGTTAAAAAATCGACACATTGCTCATAAGTAAGCATAAAAACACCATGGCCGCCATGTTCAAAATCTAACCACAGGAATGGTGTTTTGGGCCATTTTTCCATAACAGCAAAATCACTATTACCAACCTCTACAAATAATAAACCTTGTGCTGTTAAATGCTTTGACGCACCAGCAATGATTTTTTCGACTAGAGCAAGACCATTATCATCAGCTTTAAGTGCAGATGCAGGTTCATGTCGATATTCTTTCGGTAATGTGGCCATTTCATCTGCACCGACATAAGGTGGATTGCTGACAATAATGTCATATTGTTGAGTATCTAACGCTGTCCATAAATCAGATTGAATAGCATGGACTCGACCATTTAAGTGATGTTTCTGAATATTGATATTCGCCACATCAATCGCATCTTGGCTAATGTCGATAGCATCAACCTGAGCATCAGGAAATGTTTCAGCACAAGCAATTGCAATACAGCCACTACCTGTACATAAATCAAGTATCGATGATACGGCATCCGGATCGACAAACCATGGCATAAATTGATCATGAATTAATTCTGCAAATGGCGAGCGAGGAATTAATACTCGCTCATCAACAAAAAAAGGTAGCCCAGCAAACCAAGCTTCATGAGTGAGATAAGGAACGGGTACACGATCTTGAATACGACGTTCAACTAGCTTAACAATTTGTTCTTTTTCCGCGTGAGTTAACCGAGCATCAGCAAACAGTTCAGGAAACTCAGTGGCAGGCAGGTGCAAACTATATAAGATAAGTTGCAATGCATCATTAAAGGCATCGGCATTGCCATGACCATAGAATAGCTCGGCTGCACTAAATTGCGATGTAGCCCAACGCAACATATCTCTTAAGGTATGTAGTTCTTCGATGGCTGATTGCTGACTATTTGTCACTTATTGGGAAACATCCACAAAGTGCCCGGCAATAGCCGCGGCAGCAGCCATTGAGGGGCTTACCAAATGCGTACGCCCACCTAAACCTTGGCGACCTTCAAAGTTACGGTTTGAAGTTGAAGCACAGTGTTCACCTGAACCTAGGCGATCTGCATTCATTGCCAAACACATTGAACAACCCGGATCACGCCATTCAAAGCCCGCTGCAATAAATATTTTATCTAAACCTTCATGTTCTGCTTGTAGTTTGACTAAACCAGAGCCAGGTACAACCAAAGCCTGTTTTAGCGTATCCGCAACTGTACCGCCTTTAATAGCCGCTGCTGCTTGACGTAAGTCTTCGATACGAGAGTTAGTGCAAGAACCAATAAAAACACGATCTAATTGAATATCGGTAATTTTTTGATTGGCAGTCAAGCCCATATACGTTAATGCTTTTTCCATACCACTGCGTTTAACAGCATCTGACTCATCATCAGGGTTTGGAACCGTGTCATCAACAGCAACCACCATTTCAGGTGATGTACCCCAAGTCACTTGAGGTTTGATATCTGTCGCGTTTAATACCACTGTTTTATCAAACACAGCATTAGCATCACTATGTAAATCTTGCCAAGCGGCAATGGCTTTATCCCAATTGTCGCCTGAAGGTGCAAATGGTCGACCTTTTACGTATTCGATAGTTGTATCATCAACAGCAATAAGGCCAACACGCGCGCCAGCTTCGATGGTCATATTACATACCGTCATCCGGCCTTCTATAGATAATGCTTGAATCGCTTCACCTGCAAATTCTATGGTGTAACCAGTACCGCCAGCGGTACCCAATTCGCCAATAATCGCTAAAACAATATCTTTTGCAGTAACACCTGCATTACATTGGCCATCAACTCGAACCAACATATTTTTTGCTTTTTTCTGAATCAAACATTGGGTGGCTAAAACATGTTCGACTTCAGAAGTTCCGATACCAAATGCGATAGCACCAAAAGCGCCATGAGTAGAAGTATGTGAATCACCACACACAACCGTCATACCGGGTAAGGTTGCACCTTGTTCAGGACCAACGACATGTACGATGCCTTGACGTTTATCTGATAAATCAAATTCAGTAACACCAAAGTCTTTACAATTCTTACCTAAAGTTTCAACTTGTAGGCGCGAAATAGGATCAGTAATACCTTGGTCACGGTTATTAGTGGGTACATTATGATCTGGCGTAGCTAAAATTGAATCCAAGCGATGAGGTACACGCTTAGCCAAGCGTAAGCCTTCAAATGCTTGTGGTGAAGTCACTTCATGTACAAGTTGACGATCGATGTAAATAAGTGCGGTACCACTCTCTTCGGTGTGTACAACATGTTGATCCCATAATTTGTCGTAAAGTGTTTTAGCTAAAGTCATGGTAAAAATCTGAAATATGTAAAAAATGTAATTATACAGGTATGAGAGAGGCAGCTCTATGCCATTAAGACGGGCAGGTAGAGTTAATGATGAAATTTTAGGTAAAAAAAAGCGGGTAACCCGATAGAGTTACCCGCTTTGATTTTTTGCTTTGGAAAGTGGTTATTCCATATTAGCGTGTCTATATCTCATTTCTTCTTCTGGAAGACCTTTCTCATGTATAAGATGAGAAACGATTGCTTCTAAGAAAATTAATGTAGATAATTCAAACATGGTACCCATAGGCATGCCTTTTGTTGGAGCAAAGCTATCGTCGTTACCAATTTGAATCGTTTGATCTGCTAAATCACCAATCGTTGAGCTAGATTTTGAGCAAATCAAAACCACATTAGCGCCTTCAGATTTGGCTTTATTAGTAAATGAAACAAGTTGAGTAGTCTCACCAGAACCAGAGATAACGATTAACAAATCGCCTTTACGGATGCTAGGAGTACTAATTTCGCCTTGAACAAATACTGCATAACCACTATGCATCAATCTCATACCTAGAAAGTTACCAACTAGTTTTGAGCGACCTGCACCTGTAATAAAGATACGATTGGCATCATCACACATTGAAACCAATTTAGCTTCGTATGAATCATTAGTAGAACCAAGGATATCAGTGATTTTATTTAAGAGTAGATCTTGATGCATTTTAATTTTTCCTTATGCTGCGTCAACTAAAGCACGTAATTCTTTAGCTGAATCTGCTGGAGAAGGAGCGCCGTAGATAGCCGCACCAACAACAACGATAGAAGCACCAGCTTGAACAGTGCTTTGGATTGTATCTTTGTTAATACCACCAGCAACAGAGATTTTAACATCCAAACCAAGACCAGCAATTAATGCTAAATCAGCGAAAGGAGTTTGACCTGCAGCTTGAGCGTCAAGACCAGTGTGAACACCGATGATTTGAGCGCCATTTGAAGCAGCTTCTTTTGCAACAGCAGCTTTATCTTCAACACTGATTAAATCAACTTGAGCTTCAGAACCATTAGCGTTAGCAGCTTTGATAACACCGTTAACAGTTGCAGCATCAGCAGCACCTAAAACAGTACAGATATCACCACCACCTTCATAGAAAGGTGTTGCTTCGTATTCGCCCGCATCCATAGTTTTAAGGTCAACTAAGATTTTTTTATCAGGGTGAGCAGCTTTTAATGCTTTAACAAGCTTTAAGCCATTATATTTGATACATGGAGTACCGATTTCTAGAATGTCAACATAGGGAGCAACTTGTTCTGCTAAAGCCATAGTTGCGTCGAAGTCTAGAGAATCTAGAGCCATTTGGATTTCTGCCATGATATATACTCCTAAAAGTAGTAGATTTATTGTTTACACGTTAATTACGCGATCCGGAACTATAATTCAAACAACCACACGATGTCAATTAAGGTTGTTGTTTGAAAATATCAGCCCAAGCACGGGATTATTGTTACGTACTTGAGCTGATAAATTTGGTTATTACTGCAATTACGCTTCTATTTCAGCAAGGCGATTTGCAAGTAATTCTTCAAGTTTTTCTAATGCTTTTGCAAAACCATCAATACCTTCGGCTAGTTTTTCTGTCGCCATACGGTCTTCAGCATGCATCGCTTCAAAAGTAGCTTTATCCATATTGATTTTTTCAATATCAGATGACGCTGCGTTATCTGCAGATAATTTGCGAGGTAATTCAGCTTCAGTTGATTGCAATTCGTCAAGCAATCCAGGTGAAATAGTTAACAAATCAACACCAGCTAATTCTGTGATTTCACCCAAGTTACGGAAGCTTGCGCCCATAACTTCAGTGTCATAACCGAATTTTTTAAAGTAGTTGTAGATAGCGGTTACAGAAACTACACCTGGGTCTTCATTAGCTGCATATGATTCTGTGCCAGTATCTTTTTTGTACCAATCAAGGATACGACCAACAAATGGTGAAATTAATTGGATACCGTTTTCAGCACAAGCGATAGCTTGGTGCAAACCAAATACTAAGGTTAGGTTACAGTGAATGCCTTCTTCTTCAAGTACTTTAGCCGCTTGAATGCCTTCCCATGTTGCAGCAATCTTAATTAAGATGCGCTCACGAGATACACCTGCTGCTTCATATTGAGCAATAAGGTCACGGCCTTTAGCAATAGTGGCATCAGTATCGAAAGATAAACGAGCATCTACTTCAGTAGAAACACGTTGTGGCACGATATCAAGAATTTTCAAACCAAAAGATACTGCTAAACGATCAAATGCCAAGGTAACAACTTCAGCAGCAGATGCGCCAGCACCAGCAGAGTCACGAGCACCTTTTAATGTGTCATCAACAATACTTTGATACTGAGGCATTTGTGCAGCAGCAGTGATCAATGATGGGTTAGTCGTAGCATCACGAGGAGTAAATTTTTCGATTGCTTCGATGTCACCAGTATCGGCAACAACAACAGTCATTTCCTTCAGCTGGTCAAGTAAATTTGCCATATTAGAGGGCCTCTCAAATCATTAAAGTTAAAACTTACAATCCGCCGTGAAGCGGACTGAATTAAAAATTTCTATGTCTCTTGTATATAAACCAAAGGTGAAGTTAGGTTTGCTCTAAAACCATTGGCTATCGTGTAGAAGAGAAAAATTACAAGGTTATTAACCTTGATTGCTGATATATTTTTCGACGCCAGTTAACACCTGGGTGTTTGCTTGGTTGCGAATATATTGCTCAACGCCTGTTGCTGCAGTTGAGTTAGTTACTTGGCTTTGAATGTATTTTTCAACACCAGTCACTTGAGTGCTTGTATTAGCTTGATTGCGAATATAACGCTCTACACCAGTCAAACCGTCATTATTAGTTGCGCTAGCAGATGCTGCGCTCGCAGGTTCTGATGAAAACAAACCTGTGAAAAAGTCGCAAATCGAAGCAAATAAACCTTTTTGTTTCATTAGAAATACCCCTGTTATATTTAGTGTTCTTAATCCCTAAAGCAGAAAAGTCTGCGGAATAGAGCAAATTACTATTTTAGCTTAACTGTGGCAAGTCAGAAGAGTGAAACAAAAAGCGATGAATACTGCTTCTACGTTGTTGACCACATTTACACTACATCTACAGTTAAACACATGGTCATGTGTCAGAAACTGCGCGAAATTGCTAAATTAGCATAAGACCAAATTAGCGGAGATTCTAGTGACAGTTAATCACTCACTAGAAAGTAAAAAAACGAGTGACCAAATGATCACTCGTTTTTAATTTCTACTTAGAATAGCAGACTTAGTCAGGCTTATGCAGCGTCGACTAGAGCTCGCAATTCTTTAGCTGATTCTGCTGGAGAGTCAGCACCGTAGATAGCTGCACCAACTACAACGATAGTCGCACCGGCTTGAACTGTTTTCTGGATAGTATCTTTATTGATACCACCAGCAACAGAAATACGGCAGCCTAAGTTTAGGCTTGCTACTAACGATAAGTCAGCAAAAGGTGTTTGACCTGCTGCTTGAGCGTCAAGACCAGTGTGAACACCGATGATTTGTGCGCCGTTTGCAACAGCTGCAGAAGCTACTGCAGATTTATCTTTAACACTGATTAAGTCGATTTGAGCTTCAGAAGCGTTAGCATTAGCTGCTTTAATTACGCCGCCCATTGTTGCTTTATCAGATACACCTAGAACAGTACAAATATCTGCACCTGCTTCATAGAAAGGTGTTGATTCATATTCACCAGCATCCATAGTTTTAAGATCAACTAAAAGTAATTTTTCTGGGAATTTTGCTTTTAATGCAGTTACAAGCTCAAGACCATTGTACTTGATGCAAGGTGTACCAATTTCCAAGATGTCAACATACGGTGCTACTTGCTCTGCAAGTGCAACTGTTGCATCGAAATCTAGAGAATCTAGAGCCATTTGAATAAGTGCTTTTGCCATGCTGACATGCTCCTAATATATTGTTTAAATTTAATAATTACGCTAAAAATACGCCGAAAAACTATAAAGCACATTGAGTAACATTGTCAATTGTCTAACATGGACAAACTGCTTAGTCATTGATGTATAGCTAGACAGTATGAATTATTTTATGCCAAGCTGTGCTGCAAAAGAGCTTATGAGCGCAGCTTTAATGCAAAATTACACTTGGAACCGAATAAACAGACATGAAAAAAATTGATGATATTGGCGGTTTAATTATTGATATGGATGGTGTGCTTTGGCACGGCAATAATCCAGTAGCGGGATTAAAAGAATTTTTTATGACGCTGAGAGATTTATCGATACCTTTTATATTAGCAACCAATAATGCCAGCCTTACTCAACAGCAATATATTGATAAATTAGCCTCGATGGGTGTAACCGTATCAGCAAAAGAAATATTAACATCGAGTATGGCAACCGCGTCTTATTTAGCTGAACATTTGCCCGAAAACCAACGAAGAGCATTTGTGATTGGTGAGGATGGTTTACGGAAACCATTGATAAAGCAGGGTTTTACATTAACTGATTTATATCAAGTTAATCAGCCAGAGAAAAACATTCTGGATCAAGGTGCTGATATTGTGGTGTCAGGTTTAGATCGCAAATTAACGTGGGATAAGTTAGCGACAGCGACACTTAATATAAAGGCGGGCGCCCTATTTTATGCCACCAATGCGGATACAACCCTGCCCACAGAATTGGGTGAAGTAATGGGTAATGGCGGTACCTTGGCGGCATTAGAAGCAGCAACGGGTGTCAAAGCAATTTCAATCGGTAAACCGGAACCCATTTTATATCAACAAGCTTTGGCACTATTAGGAACACAACAACATGAGACGATTGCCATCGGTGATCGTTTGGATACTGATATCTTAGGTGCGGTGAATGCCGGCATGCGTAGCATTATGGTATTGACAGGTGTTTCATCTGAGCAAGATATTGCGAGTTTGGATTATGAGCCTAGTTGGATCATGGCTGATATTAACGATGTTGCACAAAATTTAAAACATTCTGTATTAAAGACTTAGGGAGAGAAAAATGAAAAAGATGATTAATAGTGTTGAAAGCTTACTCGAAGAAAGTCTTAATGGCTTTGCTAAAGCACATGACGATATTATTCAACTTAATCATCAACCTCGTTTTGTGACAAGAAAACAAAAAGCTAAGCAAGGCAAAGTGGCGCTTGTTTCTGGTGGAGGCTCAGGCCATGAACCACTTCATACCGGTTTAGTAGGTCAAGGAATGCTAGATGCTGCTTGTCCAGGGCAGATATTTACTTCTCCCACACCAGATCAAATGATGGCAGCAGCTGAAGCGGTAGACAATGGTCGTGGCGTATTATTTATCGTTAAAAATTACGCTGGTGATGTGATGAATTTTGAAATTGCTGGTGAAATGTTGGATTGTGAACATGCAACTGTATTAGTGAGTGATGATGTTTCCCTGCCTAAAGATCACAGCACGGGGCGACGAGGTGTGGCAGGCACGTTGATTATTGAAAAAATTGTCGGTGCAGCAGCAGAAGCCGGAGCGAGCTTAATAGAATGCAAAATCTTGGGTGATCGAGTCAATGAGAGTACAGCATCGATGGGTGTGGCGTTAACGAGTTGCACCGTACCGGCTTTAGGCAAACCCACCTTTGATATTGGTGACAATGAAATTGAAATGGGTGTAGGAATACATGGTGAACGTGGCCGTGAACCGATGAACTTGGCTAGTGCTGCTGATATTGTTGAACATTTAGCTACTGCGATAGATACCGAGCTAAAACCACAGGCAGGTCAGAAAGTATTGCTCCATGTAAATGGTTTTGGTGCAACACCAGCGATGGAGTTGTATTTGGTTTACGATTTAGCCGTGAAATATTGGCAACAACGTGGTGTTGAAATTAAACGCTCATTAGTGGGCAACTACACCACATCACTAGATATGGCGGGTTGTTCTATTACACTAACCTTACTAGATGACGAATTAATACAATTATGGGATGCGCCGGTACATACTGCTAATTTAAGGTGGGGCTAGTAACAAAGATTTCACCACAGAGACACGGAGGTCACAGAGCAAGATGGATGATAATGTTTTAACAGGTAAAATTATTGGTGCTGCGATCGAAGTACATCGCCAACTGGGGCCTGGCTTGTTGGAATCAGTGTACGAAGAAAGCCTGATATTTGAACTTACAGAACAAGGCTTGCAGGTCAAGCAGCAACTAGAGCTCCCTGTAGTTTATAAAGGCAATCAACTTAACACTAATTACCGAATAGATATTCTGGTGAATGAAGAAGTTATTCTGGAGCTTAAATCGGTTCAAAGAATAGAAAATATTCACAAAGCTCAACTGTTGACTTATCTAAAGTTGGCAGAGTTACGCTATGGTTTATTACTTAATTTTAATGTGGCAGTGATGAAACAGGGTATTTGCAGATTACTCAATGGTTAACTGTTTCCAGCAGTTAAAGTAAAAGCTATAGCAATAAAGCAAAAATAAAATATTTACCACAGAGACACAGAGATCACAGAATATTGAATAGTTGATTTTTACCTCTGTGATCTCTGTGTCTCTGTGGTGAGTTATTGTTGTTGTAAAACATCAGCAATGGCACATATCATTAACTGACTAGTACGGGCACCGGCATCGATATGACCAATAGCACGTTCACCTAAAAAGGACGCCCGACCTTTAGTGGCAATCATGTCCTTGGTTGATTGCATGCCCTGAACGGCAACTAATTTAGCTTTTTCTAAGGCGGTATTTAGGCTGTCATTAGTATTCACGCTATTTTGTAAGCTATTTGCAACAGGGATCAAGGTGTCCAACATCGTTTTTTCACCGAGATCTGCCTTACCACGCTGTTTGACGGACTCTACACCTTGAGAAAAAATAGCTGCAAAACCAGCAAGGTTCATATCTTGTTCTTTTGCTGCTTTACTCATGTTGATAAATAAAGTGCCAAACAAAGAACCTGAAGCTCCGCCCATGGTAGACATCAAGGTCATGCCGATTTTCATAAAAGCGCTCGACCAGTCCAGGGCCGATAAATCCTCGTTGATAGCGTTAAGCGCATCCAAACCACGTTGTAAATTCACCACATGATCGCCATCACCAATGGCTTTATCAAGCTCGGTAATTTCATCTGCATTATCATTAATAGTAGTTTGTATTGCGAGTAATAATTGAGGGAGTGGGGACGCGGTATTGATCATGATTATTCCAAACTATCGAAATGTTTATTTCTGGTAATGATACCTAATAACTCACCACGGAGACACAGAGATCACAGAGAAAGATAGATGATAATCATTTAAGGGTGAAATTTTTGTTGCTACGGTTGTTAAAATGCTTAAACGCCTTTCTCCTTGTACTCGGTGGTAAGAAAATAACATTTACTGCCACAAGCCAACACAAGACATTCACCACAGAGGCACAAAGTGCACAGAGTTAAAGAGTGAACTATTCACTACTCTGTGATCTCCGTGCCTCTGTGGTAAATATTTTTAAAATATCAAACAAAAAAAAGCCCCGACCATAAATGGCCGAGGCTTTCTTTAATCTTACACAAGAATCAAATCAAACGATTTGAGACTTTAAGCAGTTTGTAAACTTTAGAAGAATACGAAACCACCAAGTGAGTAGATATCAACATCAGCATCGCTGTTGCTTGTATCGTCTTCAACTTGAGTGTATTCAGCAACTAACTTAAGGTTAGCATTTACGTCATGGTAAACACCAACAGTGATACGGTCAATTGAATCATCAGATGATGCTTTTTTGTTTTCTAGATCTGCATAGCTAGCAGATACTAAAGTAGTACCATTGAAACGGTAACCAGCTTGTACGATGTATTGTTCCCACTCAGTTTTAGCTGATGCCGAACCAGAGATTACATCAGTAAGAGCACTCGCATCACCTGCTGCAATATCAGCATTTGTTGCTAAACGATCAGCTGAAGCGCCAGATGCACCTTCAGCATCAGAGTATTGAACCATTGCTTCAAAACCGCCAAGTACTAAAGTACCACCAACCGTCCAAGCAGACTCATCATCAGCTTGATCAGCAGATTGACCGAAAATGTCATCACCTTGATGCATAGCACTTACCCATGCAGAGTAAGAACCATTATCAAATGCGCCAGCATAAGATAAATCGATTTCATAACGTAAGTCTTCAGAATCAGCTGCACCAGTAACGATACCACCTGTTGGTTTGTCACCAGCAAGACCGATTGAAGGACCACCATTGTCTAAAACAGCTAAAGCAATTTTAAAGCCGTTCATGTCGTTTGATGTCCAACGAACTTGTGAACGCCATGCAGCATAGTCATAACCAAGACCGATACCACCTAGAGTTGTTGTACCGTTACCTGAAGTACCGTAACCCACACCCCATAGAGTTTGGTCAGTCAAGATGTTGTGTGAACCATATAGACCTAATGCTTTACCCGCTAAAACTTGACCGAATGAACCGTCAACTGTGAAGTAAACTTCACGTTGCTCACCAGCGCCGTAGCTATCTTGGTTTGTAGACGGTGAAAAAGAGATATGAGCTGCGATATCAAGACCATTCATTGTTGGTGCTTTGAAGTCAAAGTTCAAGAATGCTGGTAATAGACCATCACGAACTTCGTTTACATCACCACTTTCACGGTTGTCGTAATCACTGAAAGTTACGAATTGGTTGATTAAACCACCAACTTTAACTTCCCAACCATCTTCAGCAACTAAAGTCGCTGATTGAGCAGTGCCAGCTGCTGCTAGAGCAACAAGACCTGCAAGTACTTTTTTATTTAATGTCATTTCTGTATACCTTTTAATATTGTTAACAGATTACTTAAGTTTCTCTCGTAACCGGATTTAAATTCGGTTAACAACGTATTCTCCACATTGAGGGAGACTTTGCAACCCTTTTTCAACAAAAAAGAGACATTTTTACGAATGAAGAAATTGTTGTATGTTTTTTACAACAAATATAACTGAAGAGATTTATAATCAGGTAGTTGCGAGGTTTAGCTATACAACTACATTAAGGATGTTACCCAGGCGGTCATTCGCTTGAGGTAATGCTTCAATTAATGTTAATGCCGCTTGTCCTTCAGCTTCAATCTGTTCGTTGGCTAATTTTAATACTGCGGTGCTGTGATCATTAGCTGTGCGTTGTGCAGATAGCATAGGTGAAACTTGTTGTGTTCTATTGATATCCACATTATTTCTCCTCGTGTAACTTCCCACCTATTATATAGGAAGACACTAATAGGCAATCGTTAATGCGTTTTCATTATCAATTTAAGCACTCTATGCTGGATTATTAGTTGTAACTATTAGGATGATGGCAAGCGATATGCTTAATGAAAGACATAAAAAAGCCCCAGAATCTGAAAAGATGACTGAGGCTTTTTTAATATTCTTGGTGGCTCGACCTGGAATCGAACCAGGGACACAGGGATTTTCAATCCCTTGCTCTACCGACTGAGCTATCGAGCCGTTAAGGTCGCGTATTAAACCTTTTGGGACGATTCATGTCAAGT
>Ga0209495_1001721_pt1 | contig 14984 bp, 9 predicted proteins | sample EN1Hudsemesocosm_FD_184629 | JGI IMG/M metagenome (GOLD analysis project Ga0209495, IMG submission 184629) | Methane-oxidizing microbial communities from mesocosms in the Hudson Canyon - EN1E Hudson Canyon (SPAdes) (version 2) | ecosystem: Environmental > Aquatic > Marine > Cold seeps | place... | reverse complement strand
TTTTTAGATATTCTTCGAGAGTGTACTCTTCCTGTTGAGTTGACTCGTATCTCGACTGGAAGTGGTTGAAAATACTCATAAAACCCCCTGGCATAAAGCTTGGAATAGTACTTGAATCAGTACCTAAACCCGCACGTAAACCAGCATGTCGGAACCCTCAATGATCACTGGTTTTGTGGTGATAATAAGATTAAATATGCTTATTGTAAGGTTAGTCGATATTTTTAGTATTGGACAGAAATGTGCTTGCTTAGTTCCTGATAGGGTAAAGTGCACTCTCGTGTGGCGTTGTTTTTTTAAAGCAGCGCTTTGCAAAAATGACTATTGATTTCTATGCTAATAGGGTGGCTAGCTATAGGTTTTTAACTATAGGTTCATAACTATAGGTTCATAACAACAGGTTCATAACAACAGGTACTTAACGGATGACCCCCCCATTATATTCGTCATTGTTGGCAAAATTTATGTTGGCAGCTGCACTTCCTTTATTGTTGCTTTTGATTTTTGCAAATATTGCTTATGTCTACCTTAAAGCGGATGAATTAAGGGGACGTCAACTGGGTGAAGTAAGAAATGAAGTTCATTTATTGGCGATACAGTTGTCGATCCCTGTTTGGCAGTTTGATCGACAAACCGTTGAGTCACTTGTTCACACTCTCAACGAATCCACTTACATTACATGCGCTAAGCTAGATGAATATGAAAGCCATAGTAAAGAAATAAGGCGCTCTACTATTGTAGGTGACTGCAACTCAGCTACGTATGATGCGGTTGATGAGACTGAATCTATAAGTATTGGTGTGAGTTATGACTATGAAGGGGAGATCGTTAATGTTGGCTTATTGGAAGCCAAATTAGATCTTAGTAAGGTAAGTGATTCGTTAGTCAAATCATTGTTTAATGAGCTTATATTGTTTGTGTTCTATGTGATTATCTTTTTGGTGGGTTTTACGGTGGCTTTAAAATCTACCGTATTAAAACCGTTGCAGATGGTAAGGGCTTCTATTCAATCTTATCAAGATACAGGGAAGAGAGAGTTAGTTGAGTGGATGTCAAAAGATGAGTTGGGCACACTGATTAAGGAATATAACAAAAATCTAATAGGGATGGATAAGGCTGAACAGGCACTTTTAGATAAGAATATTGTTCTGGAAGATGCTAGATTAGAGGCGGAAGAAGCCCGTGATATAGCAGAGTGCACAGCGAGAGCTAAAAGTGAATTTCTGGCAAATATGAGCCATGAAATAAGAACACCAATGAATGCGATACAAGGCTTATCGGAAATGATGAGCCGAACGCGCTTAGATGTAAAGCAAGCGGGCTACCTTCAACGAATTAGAAATTCAGCAGATATTTTATTAGCCATTATTAACGATATTCTTGATTTTTCTAAAATAGAAGCCGAGAAATTAGAATTGGAGAGTGTTGAGTTCTCCTTAAGTGAGGCTATTGAAAGGGTCGCCGATGTAGAGTCTTTTGTTGCTTGCAATAAAGGGTTGGATATTATTATTAAGGTTTCGCCTGATATCCCTGATCAGCTCCGTGGCGATGCTATGCGCTTTAGTCAGGTGTTAATTAATCTGATAAGCAATGCGATTAAATTTACCGAAACAGGGGAGGTTGTTGTCACTCTGGAATTGGTTTCTCATCAGAGTGAGAAAGTGACCATAAAGGGGATTGTCGCTGATACAGGGGTCGGCATTGCTGATGATGCCCTATTAACCTTGTTTGATTCATTTACCCAGGCTGATGGATCAACAACACGTAAATTTGGCGGTACAGGTTTAGGCTTAGCAATATCTAAACGGCTTGTTGAGCTTATGAATGGGGAGATTAGTGTAAAAAGCAAAGAAGGCAGGGGTAGCGAGTTTTCTTTTACTGCTGAATTTTTTGTTGTTAATGGGGCTGATAAAGTGTCTGACAGTCCAATTAAGGCACTTAAAGGTGAAATTCCTAATGTCATTATTGTGGGAGATAGTCGCTCTTGTGATGAATTATATTTAATTCTTAGCCAGTTCGGTCTTCCTATAGCGCGAATAAAGTCGGGTATGGAGGCGATTGCTCATCTTAGGTTACTTGTTCGTAATGCGGTTGACTCAATGTCTTCTGTGGTTGTGTATGTTGACATTGAGAGTGTAAGAGCAAGCTTATCAGAGTTTATTGAGCAAATGGATATGTCTTCAGTATCGTCGGCTTTTCGGTTGGTTCCTATCCTATCAATAAAGCAGCGAGATGATATTGATGCGGGTGTAGAGAACTCGCATATTGACACATTTTTAACAAAGCCTATTTTGAAGCGGCGGGCTATTAATTCGTTGATTGATGCCGTAATGTTGCAATCGGCATCGGGTGGGCAAGACCGTGACTTAGACCGTTATGAAAATAACCTAAAGGGAGCTTGCATCTTGGTTGTAGAGGATAATCAGGTTAACCAGTTAGTTGCCCGTGAAATGCTGGAGTCGGAAGGGGCTGTTGTGCGGGTTGCAGATAATGGCGAGCAAGCCTTAACCAGATTGGAAGATAAATCTGTTCTTTATGATGCGATCTTAATGGATGTTCATATGCCTGTGATGGATGGTTACGGCGCAACCAGAGCCATTAGGGAAAAGTATGGGGATCAGCTGCCCATAATTGCACTAACAGCTAATGCAACAACCGAAGAGGAGAAGCATTGCCTGGCTATTGGTATGAGCGACTTTTTAACCAAGCCAATAGAGAGTGAGAGGCTATTTAAAGTGCTCTCTCGCTGGGTGAGAGAGCATCAGAAGATAACAGGTCGTTCCCCTAGTGGTATTGAGGATGTGACTGCAGTCGATGTTGGAAAGGTAGATGCTAAAGAGGGGGTAGGGGACGATGAAGGGCTGGGTGATACTTTAGTTTCGATGTCAGATTTAGAGAATCGCTTTAAAGCGATCCCAGCGGTTATTCCTCGCATTTTTAAAAGCTTTGAAGAGGGTTTCAGGGACTTTGAAAATCAGTTTATGGATGCTCGTGAAGCATCGGATGAGGAGACGATGTATCGTCTGGCTCATTCTCTAAAAGGGAGTGCTGCTAATATTTCAGCAGAGAAGCTTCGGTCGTTGGCTAGTGCCCTGGAAGAAAAATTAGAAGCCAAACAACAGATAGAAGCTATGGAGTGGTTTCCGTGGGTGGTAGATCACTTGAGTAAGGTACTTGGTTTTATTAATGAATACCTTAAGAATGAAGGCAGTGACAAGTAATAAGTGGTGGGTGACAGGTGGATTGGAAGAACAAGGTTGACGCAGCAGAGCAATGGTTATTTTCAACGCAAAAGGAGTTGTCAGGCGTAGCCTTGTGGCTCCAGCGTATTGCTCGAATTTTATTTGCTGTTATTAGAGATGTGCTGAGTGGTAATTTAACCTTGCATGCGATGAGCTTGGTGTATACAACGCTGTTGTCTGTTGTGCCAATGCTAGCCTTGAGCTTTTCTGTGGTGAAAGCAATGGGGGGGCATAATCGCTTAACGCCATTATTATATAACTTCTTTGAACCTATGGGGCAGCATGGTATTGAGATAGCCGATAATATGCTGGGCTTTGTGGATAATATTAAGGTTGGCGTACTAGGCTCAGTAGGTTTGGCCTTGTTGGTTTATACGGCGATATCATTGGTTCAGAAAATTGAACGGTCATTTAATTATGTATGGCGGGCTCCGGAGCCTCGTTCTTTTAGTCAGAGGTTTACCAATTACTTAAGCGTAATAATGGTTGGCCCGTTGCTGGTAGTATCTGCAATAGGGATGACAGCCACTATCATGAGCTCATCAGTAGTTCATGAGGTGATGTTGATAGAGCCTTTTGGGGTTCTTATTGCTTTGTTAAGCAAGTTAATGCCTTTTGTTTTGATTATTGCTGCATTTACCTTTGTTTATATTTTCATGCCCAATACTAAAGTTCGTTTTCGAAGTGCTTTGTTGGGTGCTGCGGTAGGTGGCACTGTATGGCAGATGACAGGAGTGTTATTTGCTTCGTTTGTGGTTAGTTCAGCTAAGTATGAGGCGATTTATTCAGGGTTTGCAGTAGGTATTGTGTTATTGATTTGGTTGTATGTTTGCTGGCTTATACTCCTGCTAGGCTCAAGTATTGCCTACTATGATCAGAATTTTAACCACATTACACGGAGCTATGATGTTAAGTCATCGGCGGAGATCTCTGAGAAGCTTGCTATGGCGATTATGCTGGATGCTGCTGAGCGTTATGATCGCGCTGAAAAGCCTATCACACAGAGTGAGCTGGATGCCAAATTAATGGTTCCTGCTATTTTAACGAGAGACGTAACAGATAAGCTATTAAGCAACTCTTTATTGCTTTTAGTAGGAGAGAAAGGGGATTCGTTGGTGCCCGCAAGACCTCTAGATAAAATATCGGTGTTTGATGTGTTAAATGCGGCTAGATTAGATGAAGAGTGCTTATCAAAGCGCTTGGTTATCGAGGGGCGGGCGCAGGCAATATATGACTCCATTGATCACGTTCTAGATGATCAGTTTAGTCATATATCATTACAGCAGATTTTGAGAGAGGCTTAGCCAGAAAGGCGGGCGAGCATACTGCAGCGCTCGTGAATCATTGACTCATAAGAGCGCATTGTGCCGAAAGAGGGCTTTGCGCACTCTTTTTCTGCGGTTTCAAGTCGACTAATCAGGCTTCCTACTTCTTGAAGTAGTTGTTTTCTTATTTGGTTTCGCTCTTTGACTTCATTCCCCAAGCGTATTTGACAAAGTGTACTTGCCATTATTATCTCCCCTTCTTTGTGTCAGGATAGATCCATGTGTATCACACAATAAAAAAATGAATAAAAATATTACAAAATTTAACATTTCAATAGAAAGTTAAGTACATTAAATAAGATAAGTCAAAAACTTCGTGAGGATTTATATAAAGAAGGTATAACTTGTTGTTTTTGACTTGTTTGTAGGTTGGGCTGAGACCCTTAGCGCCAACCTACTGTAGTGGGGAATCGCTCTAACTAAATACAAAGATCAATTGAGCTAAGCCTGCTCCAAAGCCCAGCGCGGCACCAATGAGTATTAATTTTATCTCATCTTCCTGAAAGCAGGGTCTCAGAAGGTCTTGGAATTCTTCAGAAGACAGATTTTCCATGCGTTCACGCATGATGTTTTCTACGGCTTGAGCTCTTTCATTATTAAATACAGGGTCTTTAAAGGCTTGAGAGGATATTTCTATCGCCTTTTCTCCCACTTGATGTTTTAAGTCTGCGAAGCCTTTAGGTCCGAATGCAATCTGAGTAAGTGGCTTAGATAGACCTGCAGTGTCATCAACAATCGGTTTAATGTGCTTCTTAACCAGATTTTTTGCTCGTTCGGCTTCATCGCCATTTAAAATCGCGTTGATAATATTACCTATAGTCAGAATCTCGTGGGTGATAATGCTACAGAATGACGCTGCTACTGCGCTTTGACGCTTTAGGAATAGGCCTTGAAACTCAAATCCGAGTACTTTTATTGGGTTGAGTGGGCGGAAAATAACATTGAGTGCAATCCAGTTGGTGGCATAACCGACAATAAGGCCTGCAACGGGTAGTATCCACCAGTTTTTGAAGAAGTACCAAACGCCCATTTGTGCCAGGCCGAATAAAAATCCAAGCCATGCACCGGAGTTAATAATAAAGCGGAATTCTTTATCTCCGCATTCTAGAAAAATACGGTTGAGTAGTACTTTGTCTTCAGCCAGTTGCTCAATAACCATACCTTTAATATCTAACAGGCTTTCTATATTAGTTGCCAGGTCGTCAATTAGGTTATCTACAAGGTCTGGTGCGCTTTTTCTGACCCTGTCATAAACCATTTGACGCATAGGGGTTGGAAGGTTTTCCCAAAAGGTAGCGTGCTCTTTAAGCATTAACTCATCAACATACTCTTCTACTCTTGGAACAACTGTTTCAATGATATGTTCGGAGAGCGTTCTAGGGTCAATTTGGTCAAAGATTTCGGCAACGGTTCCAATTTTTGAAATGGTTGCATCTACACTAATTGCGGCCATTTTTCTTGCTTTTGATGGGATTATTCCCTGCCAACCCAGTAGTGGCGGGATGCCAATAAACTCCAGTGGTAAAAATGTTAACTTAATAGCCAACCAGTTAGTTGACCAACCAATAAGCCCTGCAATAACTGGAATGCTGATATATTTCCAGAACTCTGGGTTTTGTAATAGTTCCATCATGAGTTAAATTTGCCCCTACGGTGCAGAATCAAATACCTGAGTCTGCTTTTTTCTATTAGTTTTTATGAATGAATATAAACGAACATGTACGTTCGTACCTGCGTATTATATCGATGAATGAGAACATAGAAAGGTTGCTTGATACAAAAAGTAACGAAACAAGCATTAGCTCACATTTCATACACCAAATAAGTTACATTTTGCCGCAGTGGCAAAATGATATACACAGTTAACAGCCTTAAAATAATTAAATACTATTAAAAAGTGAAAAAATGTCATATATCAATATTGACATTTTTAACCTACTGAAAAATAAGTATAAAGTATCTTGGTCTATTTTTCAGTCAATTTAACTCAGGCCCTGAAAATACAGGGAGATAGCACTGTTTCCCAAAAAATATACACAGAGTTATCCACAGATGCTGTGGGTAACTGATTTACTCCTCAATTTTGACCTCTAAAGTGGAAAATCGTCGCCCTAGCAGTATTTTGCCATCTTCTATTAGTGAAAGAATAACCGGGATCACAATAAGGACAAGTAGTGTCGCAAAAGCAAGTCCAAAAGAGATGCTAACCGCCATAGGAATTAAAAATTGAGCTTGGAGTGATGTTTCAAACAATAAAGGGGTTAGTCCTGCAATGGTTGTAAGTGATGTTAATAGTACGGCTCTGAGCCTTAAGCAGGCGGCATCAATAACGGCTTGTTTAATCGCTAAGCCTTTGCCTCTTAATTCCTGATAGAAGGTGACGAGGATAATTGCATCATTAATAACGATGCCCGATAGGCCAAAGAAACCAAACATTGAAAGAATGGTTAAATCTATATTAAGCAAGGCGTGGCCAAATACCGCACCGGTTAAACCGAAAGGGATGGCAAGCATAATGGCAAAAGGCCATGTGTATGAGCCAAACACCCATGCCAGAATAAGATAGATTAGCGCTAGTGCAATGAGAGCGCCGTTCTTCATATCGTTGCCGGTTTCTCTTTGCTCTTCTGCCTTGCCTTTTAGATCTATATGAAGCCCGTAGCGACTAATTAGGTCAGGGAAGTAGTTTTTTTCCATATCGCCGAGGATATTATTAGCATTGTTTACGGCTGTATTAACCTCAGATGTTACATGAATGCCCAGTTGTCCATTGGTATGTCTGAGCAGTTCAAGTCCTCTTCGGTTATTCAGTTTTACAATATTGCTTAACGGGGCGCTACTGCCTTCAGGTGTGATAATCGGGAATGTTTCCAAGGTAGAATATCGATTACGTTCCTCGTCTGGTAAGGTAATTCTGACCTCAACTTCTTCATTGTTATCATAGAATATCTGCAACAAGCGACCATCAAATGCGGCTCTTAACTGGCTGCCAACTTCGGCAACTGAAAGTCCTAAAGAGTGCCCTAGTGGCGTAAGTTCGTAAATATATTGAAGTTTTCCATAAGGTAGGTCATCTTGAATATTGCTGACACCTGAGTAGTTTTTTAGCTTAAGGCTAAGTTCTTCAGCAGCTTCTTTAAGGCGTGATGGTGCAATACCGCTTAAGAAAATATCAATGTCTTTTCCTGGTGGGCCGCCTTTAGGGCTAGATACGCTGAGTAACTCAACGCCATCAGGTGTATTCATTGCCGCTTCCCATTCCTCAACAAACTCATTATTAGTCACAGCCCTCAGGTCAGGAGAGCTTAATTCTGCATGAATAGATGCATATTGTTCGCCTGATGAATAATTTCGGCCTCCGTCAAAGGTTGCGGTGTTAATTCTTAAAATGCTATGTATTAGAAGGTCTTCGTCCGTTTTCAGTTTGTTGTTTGTATTCCATAGCTGCTGTTGCATTTCCTCACCAAACGCACGTACTTTTTCGGGAGGGGTTCCTGCTGCGAATTTAACGCTGGCTATTAATACTTTGTTATCGGGAGAAGGGAAGAATGTGAATTGAATTCTTCCGCTGAATACTAGGCTCATAGCAAGCGCTAAGGCACAAACTGAGAGAAGTACTGTGGTTAGTCTATTCTCCATTGCCAGTGTAACTAATGGTCGAAACCGAACATCTCTGAACTGATTAAATGAATTATCTAGCTTAGTTCGCAGCGCCCCGGACTTTTTGTGATGAGAACGGTGAAAACTATGTCGTAGGTGTCCCGGTAATATTAAGAAGCTTTCTATTAGTGAGGCGAAAATAACACAGATAATAACCAGTGGGATTGCGCTGAGTATATTACCTATAATTCCGCTAACCATCATTAAGGGTAAGAAGGCTGATATTGTTGTTAACGATGATGACACAACAGGTATGAGCATTCTTCTAGCTCCGCCTTCTGCTGCTTGTAAAGAGCTTTCACCTGTAATGTAGTGGGTGAGGGCATCTTCGCCTACAACAATGGCGTCATCAACGATAATGCCCAGCGCCATAATTAGGGCAAACAGACTGACCATATTAATACTGCCGCCGACTACATAAAGTACAGCTAGTGTTCCCATAAATGAAACAGGAATCCCCCAAGCAACCCAAAAAGCAACACGGCCATTAAGGAATATAAATAGAATGCCTACAACCAGAATTAGGCCACCGAAGCCATTCTTTAGCAGTAGATCTATACGCTCTTCAACTAATACGTAAGTCTCATTGAAAGCATGTAACTCTGTGCCTTGAGGCAGTTGTGGTCTGGCTGTATCAAGCCATTGATGAAGTATGTTTGCCGATTTAAGTGTGTCTGCGTTTTCAGTTCGCAACACCTTCATTAATATGGCAGGATTGCCCTTATAAAAAACTTCAACTTGTTGGTCTTTGGGTCGCCGTTCAACGGTAGCTATATCATTAAGAGTAATTCGCCGGGCTGCTTGTGAGTCGCTTGAGCTAGTGGTGACTAAAGCCAGGTCACGAAATCCAAAGTCGGTTCTTCTTTGCTCAAGGCTTCGCAGCTCCCTTGCTACTTCATTTTTGCTACTTGTTCCGGCGGGGATATCTTGGCTTTGATTTATAATGAGCTGCCCAATTTGGGGGAGTGATAACTTTAAGCTTTCAATGTTTTCTGATGGCACCTGAATGGCAATTTCTGGCTGTGGAAGCCCCGTGAAGTTAACCTTGGCGATACCCCGTTCCAGCAACTCTTTTTCAAATTGGTAGGCGAGGGGGCGCAATTCTTCTAATGAGCTATTGGTTGTTAATATTAAGGTGGCAATATCTTCGTTACGAACGACTTTACTTATAATGGGCTGTTCTGCGTCTGAAGGTAGGTTTCTGACCAAGTTAACGTACTCTTTAACTTGATCAAGGGCCAGCCCCATCTCGGTGCCTTCTTCATATTCAAGGATTATATTACCAAAGCCTCGTGAAGATACAGAACGCATTTCTTTAACGTAATCCAGGTTCTTCAGTTCTTGTTCCAGAGGTGTAGTAATTGAGCTGGCAATATCTTCAGCCGTCGCGCCTGGCCACACTACACGTACCGTGATGTAGTCGAGTTCAAATGTGGGGAAAAATTGCGTATTAAGTTTACTGAGGCCAATAACGCCAGCCAGTAACATGATAATCATTAAAAGGTTGGCTGCGACTTTATGTTGGGCAAATCGTCCAATCATATCTTGTTTATTCATAAGTAGGCGCCCCTCTAACGCTTACTTTGAGCCCATTGATTGCGTTGGGTAGCTGGGTGGTAATAAAAGACTCTCCTGATGCAAGTTTGGTTTTTAGAATCAGGCGCTGCTTGCCTTCTTTATCGAGGTAGCTGCCTGCTACAGACACAGGGGTTGAAATCAGCCTTTCATCTTTGATGGTGTATATACGGTTTGTTCCGTAAAGAGCCGAAAGAGGTGCGGTTATAGTATTTTCAATTTGTGGTAAGTTGAGTATGAGCTTAACCGTGTTGCCCAGAATAAGTGGTGGGTTTTCGCTGAGGGCTTTAAACAAACCATCTACACCACCAGCGCCTGAATTAGCTCTGCCTGATAGCCTGTTTAAAGTGAAGGGTATTTCTTCACCATAAATAATGACGGAGGCTTGCAGTGAGCTTGAGTTGTTTAATGCTTTGCGGATTAAACTGACTGAGCGGTTGGGTATTTGTGCTCGCACTTCAATTTGTTTACTGTCATAAAGTTCAATTATAGGTTCTCCCACTCTAACCCTGTCTCCAGGTGAAACATTTACATGGGTTATTTGGCCGTTATAAGGCGCAACAATTTTTGTGCGTGATAGGTCCAGTTCAGCGTTGGACAGTTCTGCCTTGGCGCGTAGTAGTTTGGCATTTAATTGCTGTAGTCTACTGGTATGGTCTGCAATATTGAGCTGCCGATTATTAACTGAGAGGGATTGGAGTTCTAGCTTATTTCTGGCGGTATCAATTTGTTCTTGTGAGGTTAAGTTGGATTTTTCAAGTTTTGTCTGTCGCCCAACCGAGCGTTCAGCAATTTTTAGTAGGGCTTGTTCACTCTTGAGTGCTGACAAATCAGATTTATAGCGATTGTTCTCGGAGGTAATGGAGGCTAGAAATTCTTCTGTATTGGCTTTTTTTTGCTGCAGTTTTAATTGCGCTTCTATATCGTCTAACTCAACCAGTAGCTGCCCCTTTGTAACATATGTACCCTCTCTTATGGGAACATTTTTAATGTCAGCAGTGATGGCTGCAGAAAGTTGACTTGTGTAGGGAGACTCTACTGATCCTAATAGTTCTAACTGTGGTTTGATAGGCTCTCGTGAAGCTGCCTCTGTGTTAACTGCCCATGCTTTTTCTATTTGTGGTTTGGTAGGAGGGCTTGGGCGGGAGACCATTAAAATGGTTATTATCAACGCTGTAATAGCGATAATAATTAAAGGTAAAAATCGCTTAATCAATAGTTTGGCATTTGTTGTTTTTGTAAGGGGGGATTTTGCCACGGTTATGTCTTCCACTATTGATTAAAGTCTCCCCACAACCACTGAATAATAGACAGGGTGGCAATGGGGGCTGTTTCACTTCTGAATACTCGAGGGCCTAACGTGGTCGCGGTGAAACCCTGAGTGATTGCAGACTCAATTTCTGATTCACTCAAGCCACCTTCGGGCCCGATAAGTAACCTAGCTTTTTGAGGCTTCTTTAAGTCGGTTAGGCTTTGAGTTGTACGGTGATGCATAACCAAGCCTAATTCTTCTTCAGGTTTATCTTTTACCCATTCATCTAAAGACATAATTGAGTTAATGGCAGGGACTTTCGAACGACCACATTGCTCGGCGGCACTGATGGCTATTTGCTGCCAGTGCTTAACTCTTTTTTCTTCTCTGTCGCCTTTTAGTTTTACTTCGCAGCGCTCACTGGTGAGTGGTGTTATTTCTGATACACCTAATTCAGTGCTTTTCTGGATCATATAATCCATTCGGTCACCCCGGGAAATAACCTGACCAATATGTGTATACAGGCAAGATTCCGTGTTTGTTTCTATTGAATCGTCGATAGATACAGTAACAGTCCTCTTCGTGACCTCAGAAATGGTGGCCGCATAATCTGCACCATCACCATTAAATAAGGTTATTTGATAGCCAGATTTCATTCGCAGTACTTTGCCAACATGATTTGATGCTTCAGAATCAAGTTCAATTAAGGTATTTAATACGAGTTCTGCGGAGGTGTATATTCGGGGTATTCTCATGTGCTTGTTATCTAACAGTATAATTATTAAGTTAAATAGACTGTACAGGAAAATGAGGGAGCTTGTGAAGGGAATTTCTTGTCTGGTATTAATCGCAGCTAAGAGCGTCTCTTAGCTGCGATTAGCTCTTTCTAAAATGCAATCTTTTCGTCATGACTTAAATTAAGGTTATCCCAAATTTTAAGACTAGGTTCTGCCTGGTTTAGTGTATAGAAATGTAGGCCAGGAGCCCCTTCATCAAGCAGGCGTTCACACATTTCTGTTACTACATCTTCACCAAATTTTTTGATGCTTTCAATATCATCGCCATAGGCTTCAAGTTGTTTCTTTATCCAGCGTGGTATCTCTGCGCCACACATATCACTAAATCTAACCAGATTAGAATAATTAGTGATAGGCATAATGCCTGGAACGATAGGGATGTCGATTCCCATTGTTTCAACGCGGTCAACAAAGTAGAAGTAAGCATCAACATTGTAAAAATACTGTGTGATAGCGCTATTTGCACCCGCATCAACTTTGCGTTTGAAGTTGATTAAATCTTGCTCTGCGTTCGCCGCCTGAGGGTGAAATTCAGGGTATGCAGCTACTTCGATGTTGAAGTGGTCACCGCTATGCTTTCTAATAAATTCTACCAGTTCATTGGCATACCGTAATTCTCCATGGGCACCCATACCTGATGGAAGATCGCCACGAAGGGCAACAATACGTTGAATATCATTTTCTTTATAAAGGTCTAGGAGCTCTGATAGTGTCTCGTTGGTTGCGCCAATACAAGAAAGGTGTGGCGCGGTAGAGATGCCTTGTTTGTGTAACTTGATAACCGTATCAATTGTACGCTCTTGAGTAGAGCCGCCAGCACCGTAGGTTACCGAGAAAAAATCTGGATTACGCTTCGCGAACTCATCTCGGACGGTTTGGAGTTTTTCCATGCCTACTTCTGTTTTAGGCGGGAAAAATTCAAAACTGAAACGTTGTTTAAAGGGTCTTTGCGAGTTCATTCTTTAATTCCTTTGGAGTTAGACTCCCTCCCCACGAAGGGGAGGGGCTCTTTCTTAGTACTTGTAGCTTTCTGGCTTGTAAGGACCATCAACAGGTACGTTAATGTACTCTGCCTGAGTCTTGGTTAGTCTGGTTAATACACCACCAAAACCTTCAACCATGTCTTTTGCTACTTCTTCGTCTAATTTCTTAGGCAACACTTTAACGTATAGGTTTGCTGTTTTTTCTGCTTCTGGAAGGTCGGCAAATTTAGCTTCCCATAGATAAATTTGAGCCAGAACCTGGTTAGCAAAAGAACCATCCATAATACGTGATGGATGACCCGTTGCGTTACCAAGGTTAACCAAGCGACCTTCAGAAAGAAGAATCAGGTGGTCATTTTCTGCAGCGTTACGAACAATTTTGTGAACCTGTGGCTTAACTTCCTGCCATTCCCAGTTTTCACGCATGTAAGCGGTATCAATTTCGTTATCAAAGTGGCCGATGTTACAAACAACAGCACCGCTCTTTAATGACTGAAGCATATTCTTGTCACAAACATTTGAGTTACCTGTAGTAGTAACAACAAGGTCTGTTTTCTGTAGTAGTGCCTTATCAACACAAGCTAAAGTGCCGTCGTTAACACCATCAATGAAAGGTGATACAACCTCGAAGCCGTCCATACATGCTTGCATTGCACAAATAGGGTCGATCTCACTGATTTTAACGATCATGCCTTCCTGGTTAAGAGAAGCGGCTGAACCTTTACCTACGTCACCGTAACCAATAACAAGTGCTTTCTTACCTGATAAAAGGTGATCAGTACCACGCTTGATTGCATCGTTTAAGCTATGGCGACAGCCGTATTTGTTATCGTTCTTAGACTTAGTTACTGCATCATTAACGTTGATAGCAGGTACTTTAAGCTCGCCTTTCTCAAGCATTTCTAACAAACGGTGTACGCCTGTTGTTGTTTCTTCAGAAATACCGTGGATATCTTTAAGTAACTGAGGGTACTTGTTGTGTACCATTTCAGTCAGGTCGCCACCGTCATCAAGGATGATGTTAGTGTTCCATGTGTCTGAACCATCTTTCTCAGAAAGAATCGTTTGCTCGATACACCATAAGAATTCTTCTTCTGTCTCACCTTTCCATGCAAAAACAGGAATGCCCGCTGCCGCAATAGCTGCTGCTGCATGGTCCTGAGTTGAGAAAATGTTACAAGATGACCAGCGAACTTCAGCACCTAAATCAATTAAGGTTTCAATCAAAACGGCTGTTTGAATAGTCATGTGAATACAGCCCATGATGCGAGCATCTTTTAATGGCTGAGATTCTTTGTACTTACGACGAAGCGCCATTAGTGCAGGCATTTCACCTTCAGCGATGTCTATTTCACGACGACCCCATTCTGCCAAAGAGATATCGGCTACTTTAAAGTCTGTAAACCCTGCTTCTACTGCTGCGTTCATTGTTCGTTCCTCTATTTATTTGTAGGGTGCGCTATGCGCACCGAATTAAAGACCCGCTGCTGCTTTTAATGCTGCGGCTTTATCAGTTCTTTCCCATGTGAATTCTGATTCAGTACGACCAAAGTGGCCGTAGGCTGCTGTCGCACGGTAGATTGGGCGACGTAGATCAAGCATGTCGATAATACCTTGAGGGCGAAGGTCGAAGTGTTCACGAACAAGGTCTGCAATCTTTCCTTCGTCTACTTTATTAGTACCAAATGTGTTGATAGCGATTGATGTCGGCTCTGCAACACCAATAGCGTAAGAAACCTGAATTTCACAGCGGTCAGCAAGGCCAGCTGCAACAATGTTTTTAGCAACATAACGTGTTGCATATGCCGCTGAACGGTCAACCTTTGATGGATCTTTTCCTGAGAACGCACCACCACCGTGACGAGCCATGCCGCCATAAGTATCAACGATGATTTTACGACCAGTCAGACCACAGTCACCTACTGGTCCACCGATAACAAAGTTACCTGTTGGGTTGATGTGAAATAAGGTGTCTTTGTGTAGCCACTCTGCTGGAAGTACTGGCTTAACCACTTCTTCTAGTACGGCTTCACGCAAGTCGTCTAAAGAGATGCCTTCATCATGTTGAGTTGAAAGTACAACGGCGTCGATAGCAACCGGCTTACCATTTTCATAACGCAGTGTAACTTGGCTCTTAGCATCTGGGCGTA
>Ga0209495_1001717_pt1 | contig 15039 bp, 9 predicted proteins | sample EN1Hudsemesocosm_FD_184629 | JGI IMG/M metagenome (GOLD analysis project Ga0209495, IMG submission 184629) | Methane-oxidizing microbial communities from mesocosms in the Hudson Canyon - EN1E Hudson Canyon (SPAdes) (version 2) | ecosystem: Environmental > Aquatic > Marine > Cold seeps | place... | reverse complement strand
TGCTGCTCGAATAAGAGAAATGCCACCTATATCTATTTTCTCAATTATATCTATATGGTCAGCTCCTGATGCAACGGTATCTTCAAAAGGATATAGATCAACAATCACTAAATCTATCTCTGGAATGTCGTATTCTTCTAATTGCGAAATATCGCTGTCCAGTTCTCTTCTGCTTAATATTCCTCCGAATACTTTTGGGTGAAGCGTTTTTACTCTTCCCCCTAAAATCGATGGATAACTCGTTAAGCTTTCAACCGGTATGACTTTAACTCCTAACCCCTCAATAAAGCTTTGCGTCCCGCCTGTTGAATAAATGGTAACATTCAACGCGTCTAATTTATTAATAATCGCCTCCAAATTTGACTTGTCAAAAACGGAGATTAATGCACTTTTTATTTTCTTCTCTGCACCCATTGTAAATAGCTATTTTAAACTAATTATTTAATGGTTGCAATTTTACTAAGAATCTACCGATATTCAAGAGCGGAAAAGCCCTTTGTTCATAAATAAAAACGAATGTTTAAAACACCTCTACTATAAGGTGAAATTCTTTTATTTTGAGCGATAACTTTTATACATTTTTATTCCCAACATTAAGAGAATTGCAACACTAAAAAACCCAACAACTCCATAAATCCAATTGATACTATCTTTTAGTTCAATGATAAAAACAATAGCCACCAAAAACAATGTTGCTACTTCGTTCCAAATTCGCAATTTGCCGGAAGTATAACTTCCTATTCCTTTTTGCAAATTAGAAAATACTTTATGACAAATAAGATGATAAATCAGCAGCAAAAAAGCAAATGAAAGCTTTACATGCATGTAGCCAAAGTCTAATAACTCAGGCTTCAAAATCAACATCCATGTTCCAAAAATAACGGTAAGAACCATAGCAGGCCAAGCAATAATATACCACAATCGTTTTTGCATTATTTTATACTGATTTTGCAAAATCAACTTTTCTTCACTTTCTTTTTTTCTGGCCTCAACATGATAAATAAAAAGTCGGACTATGTAGAATAATCCGGCAAACCAACTCACCATAAAAATAATGTGTAAAGACTTTATTATGTTGTAACTATCGTTCATTATAGGCAAATGTAACACACGCTGTCCAATTAACTTTCAGTAAGTCCTCATTTTTATATAAAAAAGATCTATAAGCTCTATGCAGTAAGCATATTGACATTACTAATCATGTAATTTTTATATGTCAACTACTAATTGTATATTCGCGCACTTAAATTTTTAGAGAAATGGCGTTAATTGGAAAAATTAGATCAAATCAAAAAATACTAATCGTATTCATCGGGCTAGCAATGGTGCTATTTGTTGTTGACCCACAAACTCTTTTTGGAGGTGGTTCTAGAGGAGAACAACCAATAGGTGAGATTTTTGGTGAGCAAATCATGGATAGTGACTGGAAATACGATAACAGAGTTGAAGTTGCCTCTAACAATTACAGAGGGCAGAAACAACAATATGGACAAGACCCTATTTTGACCGAACAAGAATCCGAGCAAATAAAAAATCAAGTTTGGAGTCAAATGATTATAGACACTTTGTATGGTGTTGAATTAGCAAAATTAGGAATTGCTGTTTCTCCAGGAGAGCTAAATAAGAGCTTATTATACGGTATGAAACCGGCTACTTTTCTTCAAAGTCAATTTTCTTATGGAACAATGAATCCACAAACAGGACAGGAAGAAAACAAAGTGTTTATTCGTGATTCTTTGATTAAAAGGTTAAACCTGCTTATTAATGGTAGTAACCTGGAGAACAAACAACAATTAAAAAGTTTAGAAGACCAACTGACTAAAGAAAGAATTCGTGAAAAATACATCGGAATGGTAAAGTATGGTTTCACAGGAACAACTGAAGATGCAAATAGAAACTATGCTGAAACAGGAACTTCTGCATCAGTAAGCTATATCTACAAAGGTTTTGCAAGCGTTCCCGATTCTGTTATTAGCATAACAGAAGAAGATTTAATAGCATATTACGACGAACACCGATTTGAGAAAAAATGGAAACAAGAAGTTGAAATGAGATCCTTTAACTATGTAACATTCGACGTGCTCCCTTCTAACAAGGACATCAACATTGCTATCACAAGACTAAGTAAAGACAAGAGGAGCTTTAAAACTTCTCAAAATGATTCTATGTTTGTTACCAACAATTCGTATTCGTACAACAATGGAACATCTAACATCTCACAAGTTTTACCGGACGAACCTTACGAAGGAGGAGACTTCCCAATTGAAATGGACAACCTAATACTCTCAGCTTCTCAAGGAGATGTAGTTGGACCTTTTACTAACGGGCAAGAAGTATTGATGGTTAAAATTAGAGAAACCGGAACGAGAGAAGAAGCAACTGCCAAAAACATTTTCTTTTCTACAAGTGGTATGGAGAATGATGTGAAATTGAAAAAGAGAAAGACCCTTGATAGTTTATTTAGAATAATCAAACTGGATACTAGTAAATTTTCGGAATTAGCAAGTATTTATTCTGATGATGTTGTTTCCAAATACAATAACGCAAAACATGACTGGTTTCAAAAAGGGAAAATACATGCCAACACAAAATTTGAATCTTTTTGTTTTGAAAAACCAATTGGTTCTTTCGAAATCGTTGAAACTGAAAATGGACTGCACATAGTTCAATTATTAGGGAGAGAAATTCGAGAGTTTCAATTAATTGCTATTTGTGACACGAAAGTAACAGCTAGTAAAGCTACAAGTGATTCTATTTATGATGCGATAGGATCTCCTTTGTACTATAGTATAAAAGAAAACGGATATGAAACCGCAATAGAAGAAGTAGGGCTAATATCAATGGAAGCTAAAAACGTAAGAATTGACTATCCTCAAATGGGAAACCTTTCTAAATCAATGTCTATTTTAAAGTGGGCATTTAATAGTGAAATCGGCGCTACAATGGAAGCAGAATTAATTGAAGGTAACACAAAATATGTAGTAGCTTATTTAACTGAAGCTATACATGAAGGAGATCCTGAATTTGAATCTGTTAAATCAATGATGAAAGCTGAGGTTCTTAAAGAGAAAAAAGCTGAATACATTTCTAATCAACTGGCTGGATCTATCTCTCTAGAAGATGCAGCTACTAAAATAGGGGGAGCTCCGGCACAAGCAGAACTGACATTGTCTATGGATGCATTTCCTGCTGTTCCTGGCAACAACCCAGGTGTTATTGGTGAAGTCTTTGCTCTTAATCAAGGTGAATTATCAGGCATAATAGTCGGAGAAAATGGCGTTTATATTGCAGTAGTAGAAAGTAGAACAGTAGCCGTAAAATCTGAAGACATTAGCATAAACAAAGGAATTGTAACAGAAGATTTAAGAAGTAAAATTGACAATCGATTAATTCAAGCATTGTACAATGTTGCTGAAGCGAAAGACTGGAGGATGAAACGAACAATTATGAATCCACAATAACAATATTAAGTTTGAATTAGCGTTAAATACATTAATTAAAGCTATTTTGTCAAATGCATACTATTTTTTAGTAGGTTTGATTTATTATTAACAGCATTTATTGCACTATATATACTCATGGGAAAAGGAAGGCCATCTACAGCACCAAAAAAATTAAAAGACGGTTTCTACGTTGATATTGCCAACAAAGGAGCTAATTCAGGAATCAAAATCCGTAGAGACACATACGAAGAGATGATGGCTGCTGTAAAAGAATACGAAAAAACAAAACGCATTATTATTTTAGGTGAATCTAAAAATGGAAAATGGGTAAACAAAAAAAAATAAGCATTAATTAATATACTTGATTATAAAAAAATGGGAGGTTAGCCTCCCATTTTTTTTGTTTCAAAGTTTTTTTATCCCGGTGTAAATGTTCCAGTATTTATGAGACATGCTGATTGCCTTCAAAACATGACAATACTTCTATTTTACTGAGCATTAGAACAACTACCAAAAGCTCCAAAACCCACTATTTTCACTTTCTGAAAGCGCCTTTACAGCTTAATATTATAATTATTAACTACTACGCTATATATATTCATACGTTAATTTGAAACCTTTACTGACCATATTATGTTATATTGCATATTAAGAAATATATTCTCTATGAAAAAAGTATTTTTAATCTCCCCGTTTTTAATTTTTATTTCTCTTATTGGTTATTCTCAAATTGATTATCAAGTTCAAATCGATGAATTGTACTCCGCATCAGATGATTCAGATGGTGCTGGAAATGAGGACCCAACTTGGAAAATTGAATTGTCTGATAATGATGGTGGTGGACTTCAGCCAACCGGGTGTATTGCAACAACTAAAGCATATAACACATGGTGGACAGGAGCCCCAAGCACTGGCCCTACGATACCATTCAGTTGGTTTGTAAGAAATAATTGTAATGCAACTCTTTTTACAACAGCAATGGAATGCTGGGAAGAAGATGGAAGTGCTTTATTGGGATGTGACAATGATGAATGTGTTTATACCACTTGCGGTTTGTTTAACAGCGATGATGGGCATGCTCCTGCGGGTGGAGGAAACGGTAGCACTGGAAATACTGGAGATATAAATTTCATAAATGATGCTCCTTGTACATGGAATCAATATGAATTGGATATAACTGGAGACAATGTTAATGGATCACCTGCTAATTATAAGGCACGCATCTCGGTCTATTGGGAACCAAATGGAGGCATTGATGCTGGCTCAATTTCGGGTGATCAAGTAGTTTGTGAAAATGGAGACCCTGCGGCGTTTACAAGTGCGGGCGATGGTGAACCGGCAAATTTTCCAACTCACTTCACTTACCAATGGCAAGAAGACGTAGGATGCAGTGGTACTTGGACAGATATAGGTGGTGCTATTAGTGCAACCTATGACGCGCCAATCGGAATTACCCAATCCACATGTTTTAGAAGGTTAATAAAATCAATAAATTGTTCTGATGTAATTTCAAACACCTTAACCATTACAGTCACTCCCGTTTCAACCGCACCCAGCTCCATTAATTCCACACAAACTGTTTTATGTGGCGCAGGAACAATAGACCTAACTGTTGTTGGTGGCTCTTTAGCGGGTGGTGACGTTTGGGAATGGTATGATGGTGATCCAAATGGAACTGGCGTTTCAATCGGCACAAACTCTCCACTTTCAAGCTACGTTATTAGTTCGACAACAACCTTTTATGTAAGAGCAGAAGGAGCATGTGGAAACACAACTACCGCATCATTGTTAGTTACAGTAAGCACAGCAAGTGTTGACCCTGCTAGTGTGACTTCAACTGCTACATCAACATGTATTGGAACACCAATTGATTTAACTGTAAATGGTGGAAGTCTTGGTTCTGGAGCAGCATGGGCTTGGTATGATACAGATCCCTTAATTGGTACTCCGGCTCCAATTTACACCAACACTAGCCCTAGCTACAACAGTGTCTCCCCACTCGTAAACACAACTTATTATGTAAGAGCTGAAGGATGCGATTCTTCCGCTGTAGTATCCATTGCAATTACCGTTGACCAATTATCTACAACCCCTACAGGTGTTAATGCAGTTTCTTCTTCATTTTGTACTGGAGGCAACACAGACTTAACGGTGCAAGGCAACTCTTTAGGAACAGGAGTAGCTTGGCAATGGTATGAAGGAGGTTGCGGTTCTGGAACTCCAATAAATAATGGCCTAACTATTAACGTTGCGCCAATTGTTACAACAACTTATTATGTTAGGTCTGAAGGATCATGTGACACCTCAACTTGTTCAAGTATTACCATAACAGTCAATCAATTTTCAACAGACCCTGTCTCAATTACTCCATCATCAGCTAGTATTTGTCTTGGACAATCCGCCGTTTTAACAATTGACGGAGGAAGTCTTGGCACTGGTGCGAACTGGGAATGGTATGCGGGTTCTTGTGGCGGAACTTATGCAGGAAGTGGAAATACAATTGGAGTAACACCCGGCGTAACAACAACCTATTTTGCAAGGGCCGAAGGAATTTGCGGAAACACTATTTGTCTTTCTCAGACTATAACAGTTGGGGTTGGAGCAACTGACCCAACGTCTGCTGCGCTATCTGTTAATAATATTTGCCCTGGCGACACCACTCAACTTTCCGTTACTGGACCTGTTTTGAATCCTGGATACACTTGGGTGTGGTATACTGGAGCATGTGGTGCAGTTCCAGCTGGAGTTGGGACGACACTGGATGTAATGCCTACGGTAACAACAACCTACTACGTTAGAGCAGTAGGTACTTGTGGCGAAACCAATTGTGTTTCAGTGACAGTAGATGTTTTATCTGCTGCTATAATAGCAGATGGAATAACGTCCGATAACAATTACTTTTGTCCAGGTGATAGTGCTATTTTAGCAGTATCTGGAGGAACAATAGTCGCTGGTTCGGACTGGGCTTGGTATGAAAATTCCTGTGGCGGAACTCCTATAGGTACAGGAGCAACTATTACTGTTTATCCATTAACAAATACAGCATATTTTGTTAGAGCAGAAGGAGGGGCTTGTGGAAATACTGGTTGTGTAAGTATTTCAATCAACGTTTTAGATGCATATGCCTATATGTCTCCGTTCGACACCTTATGCGGAATGGGGTATCCCTTTGACCTAGCGAATGGAGTTCCTGAGGGTGGAGTTTATTCTGGAACAGGAATTACTAATGGAGTATTTGACCCAATTCTAGCGGGTATAGGAACACATGCCGTTACATATACTTTTACCGAAGATAATGGATGTATTGCAATTGCAACTGGAGAAATTGTCATTGATTCTAATGACATTGTGGCCTCTGTAACGACAGTACCAGAAACATGCGCGGAAGGTGGAATTACTTTAGTGGGGTCCACATATGGCGGAAGTGGTTTTTACATCTATGAGTGGTCTAATGGATATATTGGTAACCCTCTTCAATATGTTGATACCGGAACTTACTCGGTTATTGTTGTGGATGGTAGCAATTGCGTTTCTATAATACCGGACATTGTGGTTGATGAAGATGTATCTTGTATTGAAATGCCTAATAGTTTCACTCCAAATAATGATGGCACTAACGATATGTGGAACTTAGATTTTTCAAGTTATTCGAATGGTTCTATCCAGGTATATTCGAAATGGGGGAATCTTGTCTGGGAATCATCAGGAACCTTGTTATCATGGGATGGAACATACAACGGACAGGTTTTACCAGCTGGAACATACTATTATATATTAAATATTGATAACGGAACTTTAACACAGAATGGCCCTGTTACCATTGTAAAATAAACTGATTAGATATGAAAAAGATACTACTACTACTAACAATCTTTACATTAGGAGAATCTCAAGCTCAGCAAGTTAGTTTGAATAGCCAATATATGTTTAACTATTTTGCAATTAACCCCGCTGTTGCTGGAACAAAAAACTACACTCCCATAACCTTTTCTTTTAGAAGACAATGGATGGGAATGGATGACGCACCGGTGACTCAGAGCATGATGGCACATACGTTTTTTGGGGACAAGTCCGGAATAGGAGCACATGTATTTAATGATGTAGCCGGCCCAACTCGAAGAACTGGATTCAGTGCTACTTTTAGCCACCAGATACAAATTAGCAAGGGATCAAGATTATCTTTTGGTGCCTCAGCTGCGTTAACTCAATTTATATTAGATAAGGATAAATTGGTAACAGAAATCCCTAATGATCTTGCAATTCAAAACAGCACCAACAATCAAATGATTCCAGATTTTAACTTTGGACTATATTGGTACGGTGAAAGGTTTTATGTAGGTTTATCGGCTTTTAATCTCTTGGAAAGTAAAACCGATTTATTCGATATTACCACAACTGTTTCAAGCACATTGGATAGAACGTTTTATTTTCATGGGGGCTACACGCTTGCAATAACGGATAACTTTGCAATTGATCCTTCAGTTATGTTTCGTTATATGTTAAATGCTCCTTTCCAAGTAGACGGGAACGCTCGATTTATTTACAAAGATGCATACTGGTTAGGCGTATCATACAGGCTGGAAGATGCTGTAGCAATTATGGTTGGAACAGAATTAGGGAAAATTTCATTTGGTTATTCTTTCGACGTAACGATGTCTGATTTAGCAACATATAATACAGGCTCGCATGAGGTTTTCTTAAGAGTAAAACTTTCGAACAATTCAAAAGCGAAAACACCTTGGCACAAAAGAAATAGAATTTATTCATCTTTCCCAGAGTAAGACTTTTATGATAGTGAGGGCAAAAAAATTATTCCTATTATTTGGCGTATTATTTCTATGCGTAAATTCAAATGCTCAAGTTGAAATAGCAGACGACCTTTTTGATAATTTTGAATTCCATCAAGCAATTAAATTCTACGAAAAAGAAGCTAAATTGAATGATGAACGATTAACAAAATATGCATTTTGTCAATTTCAAGTTCACAATTATAAAAAAGCAGAAGAATTATATCAAAAAGTAGTTAAAATAGAAAACACGGATGCAATTAACTTCTATTACTACGGGGTCTGTTTAAAAAACAATAAAAAATATGAAAAGGCGGAAGATTATTTCACTATCTCAAAAGCCTTTGACTCATTAAACCCTTATAATAACCGAATGCTGGAGTCCATCTCTGAAGTCCCATCAATTCATGAAAAAAAATCAGGTTTAGAGGTAATGAATGAAAGTTCTATTAATTCCTCAATTGCAGAGTTTTCACCGAAATGGTATAAAGAGGGCATCCTTTACATTAAAGAAATTAAACAAGATGGTAAAAAAAGACTAAATGTAGATTATTCCTCGGAATACAACCAATTGGATAGTTTAGCATACGGAACGGCAGAAAGACCATTAAGCGTTATGTACTACGCATCCTTTAAGGACGGTGTTTTTGGGGAACCAACATTGGTTGCGAAAAGTAAAAAATTCCATATAGGGGCTTTCGATATAAATCAACAAACAGGGGAAATTTACTTCACCAAAGTTGACATCATTACTAATTGGTCAACTGGAGCGAAAAGTCACCCTAGAATATATAAAGCAACTTTTGATACTGCAACCACGGAGTTGGTTGATGTAAAAAAGGTATCTATAAAAAAGTTATCTGATGATATCGGAGCAGGCCATCCAGCGCTTTCAAATGATGGGAAAACACTATATTTTTCATCAAATTTAGAAGATGGCTTTGGCGGAAGTGACTTGTATTCCAGTGTTTTGGGAGAAGACGGAAAGTGGCAAGAACCAATTAATTTGGGTGGGTATATAAATACCCCAGGAGATGAAGTTTTTCCTGTGGTAAATGATACTGTCTTATACTACTCCACAAATGGCAAGGCAGGTTTTGGATGCTTAGATATATTTAAGGCGAATATAACACCTAAAGGAATAGAGGATCCTATAATTTTAGCCGCACCTCAAAATTCTCCTGCTGATGATTTTGGAATTTTATTAAATCCAAATGATGAAAAATATGGTTTTGTTTCCTCAAATAGGTACCCTGGACATGGTGATGATGATTTGTTTCAGTTCCGACCTGAACCGAGTAAAACATATGTTAAAGGATTGGTAACTGACAATAATGGAAATCCTGTAGGAAATGTTTTGGTTAAATTATATGAAAATGGAATTGAGGTAAGTCAAATATATACTGACGAAAATGGCTTGTATCGCCTTGACCTTGAGGAAGGTAAGAAATATGAGCTGATTGCTACCACAAAAGGCTTTTCTGCGCAAGAAGATATTTACTCTGACGAAAACTGGATAAGTGAAGAGGACTTTAATTTAATATTAACGCCGCATGAAACAGTACAAGGAGTAGTTTTAACAGAAGAAGGAGGGGTGTCAAGCAACGCTAAAGTTGAGCTGTTTGATGAAAACGGAAATGTGATTTTTTCATCATTAACAGATGAAAATGGCCGGTATCAATTTTTATTAGATAAAAACAAAGAATATGAAATAGTCGCATCTAATGATGGTTATAGAGGTTCTGAAAAAATTATTACAAATGAAGATTGGGATAATAATAAGGACACCGACATTACTTTAAAGGCAATTGAAATTGTTCAAGGAACTGTTCGTTTAGAAGATGGAAGTTCTGTGTCAGAAATATTGGTAAAGCTATTAGATGGAAACAGAATAGAGCTTGAAAGAACAAATTCTGATGAAAAGGGAAAATACAAGTTTCTGTTAAAGCCAGATGAAACATATACACTTGTTGCTAGTGATATTGGCTTAGGAGCAGTTGAAACAATTGTAACCGATTCAACGTGGAATGGGAAAAAAGATGTTGACCTTATCCTAAAACCTGCTGTCACAGCCCAAGGAATAGTAACCAAGCCAAATGGCTCTGTTGCTTCAAACATCCGAATGGAGCTTCTCAATGAGGAAGACAGTATTCTTATTGTCTCTAAAACAGATGACTTTGGATTTTACCAATTTGTATTAGATACTAATATGAAATTTAAAATTATTGGTGTCAATGGAGAACAAAGAGGGGAAGAAATTATTGAAACAAATGATAGTTACGACACAGCTGATTCAACAGATATTCAACTTAAAGCTCCTGTAACATTTGTAGAAGGAACTATTAGAAACGAAGATGGAACATCTGCTTCTGGTGTAATTGTCAAAATATTTGATGAAAATGGAAACTTGGTTGAAGAGGTGACCTCGGATGAAAATGGAAACTATAGGTTTGAAATAGAAAAAAATGCAAATTATCAAATAATAGCTGAAACAGATGGTTTTTCTGGATTAGAAAATATTTTCACCGGGGACAATTGGGATAGTTCTAATCGCCTGGATATTACCCTAAAACCTAAAGGGGGCCTAAATTATGCATATGTTACTGAAAGCAAAAACAACAAACCGTTAGATGGGGTTAAAATAACATTAATTGACTTAAACACTGAAAAGAAAATTGTGGTATACTCTGATGAAAACGGAAGGTTTGGCTTTAATTTAACCCCAGACTCAGACTACACGTTAAAGTTTGAAAAAGACAACTATTTTCCAAAATCAATTGATATTCCTGCAGGGAAAATCGTCCCTAATAAAACAAATCTAGACCTGAAAATAGATCTAATAATGGATTATGCTGGATTCAAAGTGAAACCTATTTACTTCGATTATGCAGAATCTATAATAACAGATGACTCAAAACAGGATTTAGAAAACGTTTTGAAAACCTTAGAAGAAAACCCTAAGTCAACAATATTAATCAGGTCATTTGCAGATTGTAGAGGAGGAAACAGCTATAATGTCTCTCTCTCGAAAGAAAGGTCTAGTTCGGTTAAACAATACCTTATATCCAAAGGAGTAAAAGACAATAGAATAACGACAAAGTCACTTGGAGCTACAAGCTTTGTAAACAACTGTTATAAACCAGAATTGTGTTCTGAAGAAGAACATGCGGTAAATAGACGGTCTGAATTTGAGATGGACTTTCATAGGAAATAACCACACTATCCCAACCAACCATCTCGATCCAAACTTCGGTATTGTATCGCTTCAGCAATATGGGCAACCTGAATATTCTTTGCATTATCCAAATCTGCAATCGTTCGAGCTACCTTAAATATTCTTCCATAAGAACGAGCTGAAAGCCCTAATACTTCCATGGCGTTTTTCATTAGCTTATCCCCTTCTTTATCTATCTTACAGTGCTCTTTTTGCAATTTAGGCGTGAGTTGGGCATTACTGTATATACCGTTTACTTCTCCGAACCTTTTTTCTTGAATAGCTCTTGCTATAGTAACTCTTTCTCTGATTTCATTGCTCGTTTCCCCTTCCCTTTTATCAGACAATTTTTCGTAGGGTACTGGCTGAACTTCTATATGTAAATCTATTCTATCCATAAGAGGCCCCGAAATCTTTGCCAAGTACCTCTTAACTATATGTTCTGGATCTCCCTCGTTTCCTTTCGCATCATAAAAATCTCCGCTTGGAGAAGGGTTCATAGCAGCAATCAACATAAATCCAGCTGGATAATTCACGCTCATCCTGGCTCTTGAAATAGTTACTTCCCTATCTTCTAGAGGTTGTCGAAGAACCTCCAAGGCCGACCGTTTAAATTCAGGTAATTCATCCAAAAATAAAATCCCATTATGCGCCAAAGAAATTTCACCGGGCTTGGGGTTTGTACCGCCACCAACCAAAGCAACATCTGAAACGGTATGATGTGGACTACGAAAAGGTCGATTGGTTAATAATCCTTCCTTACTATTTAATGTTCCAGCAACCGAATGAATTTTAGTAGTTTCCAAAGCCTCTTCTAGCGATAACGGTGGCAATATGGTAGAAATTCTTTTAGCCAGCATGGACTTGCCAGAACCAGGAGGGCCAACCATAATCACATTATGTCCTCCTGCTGCAGCAATTTCTAATGCTCTCTTAACGTTCTCCTGCCCTTTCACATCAACAAAGTCCATATCTCTGGTAATTGGTCGCTTCGAAAACTCTTTTTTGGCATCTACCTTTACTCTTTGTAAATTATTTTTGCCGTTAAAAAATTCAATAACCTGATTTATATTCTCTGCTCCGTAAACATATAGTCCATCTACAAAAGCTGCTTCTCTAGCATTTTGCTGCGGAAGAATGATTCCAACAAACCCTTCTTTCTTGGCCTTTACGGCAATTGGCAAAGCCCCTTTTATTGGGCGGAGTTCACCATCAAGTGCCAATTCCCCCATAATTACATACTTACTTACTTCATTATGATTTTTTATTTGACCCGAAGCTGCGAGAATGCCAATTGCAATTGTAATATCATATGCAGAGCCCTCTTTTTTGATATCTGCAGGAGCCATATTTATTGTTATTTCCTTTCCTGGAATTCTATATCCATTATTTTTTAATGCTGCAGATATCCGTTGATGACTCTCTTTTACTGCGTTATCAGGAAGTCCTACTAAAAAAAACTTTATTCCATTTCCTATATTGACTTCTACTGTAATTGTAATAGCTTCGACGCCATATACGGCACTACCAAATGTTTTGACTAACATGTTATTGATTTTGGGGTTGGCGACAAAAGTCAAATGTTAGAACGTAATTTTCATACGTTGCTAACTTCCTTTGTAAGCTTATTTCACGGCTATCAACATTATATCCTTAACAATGCCATTATATTAGCAAGAGGTCGTTTCAAATATTATATACATTTGATTAATCTAAAACCAATCACATGAAAAAAATATACATTCTATCTGCTTTACTATTTATTGGCTCATCCTTCAGCGCTCAAGAACTTTTTACTTGTTACGATGAATGGGCAAAAGTTTTTGAAAACAGAGGAGCATTTTTCGTTAATGATGGTGAACATGATAAAGTAGTAATAGTTGTTAGAACAGAAAAGACCACGAACTGCTATACTGCATCAGTTGGCGTAAAAGGAGGAGTTGTAATCAGTACAGCATTATATTTTGATGATGATTCTTATGAAGCTATTGAATATGAATTTAAGGAAAACTTAGCTTGGAGTATTGATAATGGTATGAGTAAAACTCGAATCACTGTTGATGATGAAATGATTACGATTATGTTTACCGACAAAATTAAACCGAAAAAGAAAAAATTAAAATCAGCTCCTAAACCGAATTTTGATTTGAATTAATCGAACTAGTTTAGTTAAATGCTATATCCAAACTTTCTTTAAAAGCTTGAATAGCTATATCCAAATACTCTTTGGTGTGTGCTTCAGATATAAACCCTACTTCAAAACCAGAAGGGCCAACATAAACACCTCTTTCCAACAACGCCTTATGCAGTTTTTTAAAATACTGCATGCTATCAGCATCAATTTCCGAAGCCTTTCTTATGTGAATGTTTTCGCTAAATGCCAACCAAAAAATTGAGCCCACGGTATAAATACTGAAGTTATAACCTTTTGATTTCGCATAATCCACTACAGCATTTACAAAATATTCTGTTCTTTCTTTTTGGCCTTCAAAGAAACCTTCTTTTAATACTTCTTTTAATGCAGCATAGCCTGCCATCATGGCAACTGGGTTTCCCGACAATGTTCCTGCTTGGTAAACTGGTCCATCAGGTGATATTTGACTCATTATTTCTTTACTCCCTGCATAAGCCCCCACTGGCAACCCTCCTCCTATTACTTTTCCAAAGGTGATAATATCTGGTTGAATATCATATAATCCGGCAGCTCCTTCAAAGCCAACTCTGAATCCAGAAATAACCTCATCAAAAAACAATAGTACATTCTGTTCCGTACAAATTTTTCGTAAGAAATGTAAAAATTGAGGATCTTGAATTAGCAGTCCATTGTTTGCTGGAATAGGCTCAATAATAATACAAGCTATTTCATCTTTGTAATTCTGTAAACAAGATTTTACAGCCTCTTCATCATTCAATGGCAGCACAATAGTTTCTTGGGCAAATGCTTCAGGAACTCCAGCTGAAGTTGTAACGCCCAATGTTGCTAAACCAGAACCTGCTTTTACCAAAAGTGAATCTGCATGTCCGTGGTAACACCCGTCAAATTTGATTATTTTACTTCTTCCGGTAAACCCCCTAGCCATTCTTATTGCAGACATAGTTGCTTCCGTTCCAGAACTTACAAAACGTATTTTCTCAATGTACTTATGGTTTGAAATAATTAAATCTCCCAATAAATTTTCTGCTTTTGTTGGGGCACCAAAAGAGGTTCCTTTATCAACAGCTTCAACAATTGCATCTCTAACTGGCTTATTATTATGCCCTAAAATTAATGGGCCCCACGAACAACAAAAATCAATATACTTATTTCCATCTTCATCCCATATTTCACAGCCATCTCCCTTTTTAATGAATAAAGGAATTCCTTCCACTGCTTTAAATGCGCGTACTGGTGAATTTACTCCTCCTGGAAATAGCGCTTTCGCCTCTTTAAATAGTTGTTCTGAAATAACTGTGTTCATCTCTAATAATTTAGAATATTTCTATTCAATTTTACTTTATATTTGTGTGCAAAATTAGATTATTTTAAAGGGAAACATATGAATTACAAAAATTCTTTAGAATTTGCTAAACAAATGGATCAAGAAGACCCATTGAA
>Ga0209495_1001708_pt1 | contig 15073 bp, 12 predicted proteins | sample EN1Hudsemesocosm_FD_184629 | JGI IMG/M metagenome (GOLD analysis project Ga0209495, IMG submission 184629) | Methane-oxidizing microbial communities from mesocosms in the Hudson Canyon - EN1E Hudson Canyon (SPAdes) (version 2) | ecosystem: Environmental > Aquatic > Marine > Cold seeps | place... | reverse complement strand
CGTGTTTATCGACTACATCAGCGTGTTTTGTGGTTACGTCAGCTAGGTAAGTTCCCTGCTGTTGCATATTTACAGCATCTAAAGGGTCAACACCTGCTTGGACATTTTTGATACGCCTGTTTTGAGCGTCCATCTTCCCATCTACATCTTTCTTAACAGCTTCATTAGCGTTATCTAGAGCTTCTTGTGAAAGATTAAATGTTTGTTGTGCAGAGGTATCTAAATCCGCTTCAGTTAGGATTGATCCATCACTAAAATCTACAGAACGCTCTGTCGACTGTGTGGTTCTTTCAATACGAATAAGCGCACCGCTTGTGGGTGGTGTAGTGACCGAAATGGTGTTTGAAGAAGTGAAAGTAAAAGCTGTAACAACACCATCAACATACAGGGCTATATCTGAAGAATTGATGTAGCTGAATGAAAAGGAAAAGGATGTCGCAGAACCATTAGCAGTCAATTCTACATAAGAATTTGCCATTGTTGTTCCTCGTAATTGTTATTTGTTAGTCTGCTAAATGTTTAGCCATGTTGTTGTTGAGATACGTCACAGGAAGTAGGGTGTAAGGAGTAAGAAGAGACATGGCTTTTCTCCATTGAGCTTCAGACAAATCACCTCCACCTATAGACTTATGTAAGACGTTTTCTCCTACATCTAAAACTGAGGACATATAGTCAAGGGTTGGGTTTTGGATTAACATATCAGTACCTCCAAATAGTCTCTGTGCTGCTGTTTGATACATACCTGTCATACCAATTAAACCCACAACACCCTTTACCATGCCCTCGTCACTCAACCAACGCTCCCTGTACTCCTCTGCATCAGAATGACTCATTCCAGAAGATTTCATATGAACTCTTGCGGTGTGTATAAGAGAACCCATGAACATTGAACCCACAAGGGTTTTAAACATGATTCCTACATCACCACCTGCTGCTCTACCTGCGTAGCGGTACAGTTGTTGCTCCATACTTCCAAGCACAAAGCTTTGAAATTGAAATAAGGTCTTTCCTATGGGTGATCTACTCCAACCTTTCACCGAACCAAGGTCTGTTTCTTGGACAAGAGTGGTAGCTTCTTTGTGAGCTGATAGTTGAAATAGCTCTTTAGCTTTTGCATCCCATTTATCAAAATTCCAAGTCTTAATCTTTCCCTTTTTATCAAAAGAAACGTGCTTGTTTATTTGATCGTAAATATCTTTCATACCTCTATCACTAACGCCAAGTTGTCTTAGCTTTGCAGTATGAAAGGGGGTAGTGCTTGCAGAAGAATTACTTCCTGTCTTTTTAAACTTCCTTGCTGCATCTGCCCAACTTTCACCATAGTACATTGTGGCTATTCTTCGTAACCCATCAGTAACCGGGGTTAGTAGTGAAGCTTTAGCTGTAAGTTGTCTCATGCTGTCCAAAGTATCGTCTACTTTAGTACGTTCACCTACTCTAATGTCATCTGAGATGGTGCTGAATCTACCGTCAGTTTTACCACTTATAACACTAGCGTCAGTTCCCACAAGGGCGTTCAATTCACGAGAAGATATGTCGCTAACGTTTCCTTTTTTAACGTCAAGAATTAGGGCAGGTAACCTTGGTAGATTCCTAAAGAGTATAGGTAGACTTTGTTCAGCAAGGACTATAGGTAACTCCATCATTGCAGCAAACCCACTCATCCCCATTGATCTAAAGAAGTTCCACGCTCGTAGTCTCTGAAGAAGTTCGTGAGAAGTAGGGGTCATGTTAGAGGACTTGTGATGGAAGTTTCCTTGCAGACTGTCGTAGAGATACCTGGCATCTTTTTCTGCGCTTGCCCATTCTCGTAATGACATCTTCCCGGAAGCTGCATTCTCTTTTCTAGAGTTTTCTATAATGGACTCAAAAGATATACCGTCTTCTTGGTCTATACCATTTCTGGCAAGTCCTATTCGACCACCCATGTTGAAGTCGTAGTGACCTAGAACCTCTTCGTAGTCTTTCTTTAAGAAGTCTTTAAAGGCATACTCCTTGTCATCAGAGAACTTGTGTACAGCATCCTCGTCAAGAACGACTCTGCTTTTCGTATGTCCTCTTCCAGTTCCCTTTTCTTTATTTAAGTTTGGGTTGTTATATAAAGCATCTCTTATTTGTTCGGATAATTCTTCAGTAATTGTGACTTTTTTATCACCCCCAACAAAAGCTAGTTCTACTTCCCTGACAACGTCATCAATAATGTCATCAACTTGCCCTAACCTTAAAGATGATCCACCAACACGTTCAGAACGGCCTATAACCGCTCTTGCGTAACCTCTGGCTAACTTAGTAAGAAAAGCTTCATCTAAAGCATCCTCGCCACCTTTACGACTGTTTTTTATAGCTGTTTTGACAAGCTCTTCAAAATCCTTTGTGAACTGCTCTGGATTTTTAGCTTTCATCTCTTTAATAGCGGCATTGTCAAACATCCTAGAGAAGTAAAACTCATCTGCATTCTCTAACTTTTCATACCCTTTTATACGATAAGCAATAGCTTGATCTTTGTGTTCTTTAAATTGCTTTCGGATAACCTTTACAGCGTTGTCGATAGGGGAGTCATTTTGACCTATGGTAGGGTTGTCTACATTTTTACCTACCTCTATTCTGAACTCTTCTGGAGTACCTTTAGGGTTTTGTTGCTTCCATCGCTTAAACTCAGTTTCAAACATCTCTGCACGTTCTTTTTTGTGCCGTGATTGAATCATGTTCTGAAACTCAGAAGCTGCAAAAGGAGTCTCTGTAAAAACTTTATTTCCGTTACTGTCTAACTTATATGTACCTGCAAAGTTACCCCCAAGTCTGTCACCTAACTTATTAAAGACACTATTTTTAGAGTTTTTAATGTTAAACACAGAAGACATATATTTACGCAACCCAAGAGACAACCAACTACCACCAACCATGTGTTCATAATCACCTGCTATTCGGTCTTCAAACTCTTCTTGAGTTTCATCTTTGCCTTTCTTTGGTGCTTCATAGTCAACGTGAGTTGATTTAAGAGGGGATGGTTCTCCCTCTACGTCTGTAGGGTCTGGGGCAACATCCCCAAAGGTTGGGTATTTGTCTAATTGCTCTTTAAACACCACCTTTTCTTCTGGTGTAAGAGGGGTGTCTAGAGTCATCCTACGTTTAAACACTTCGTCAGCTTTAACACGCTCTAGAAGTTTAAACATCTTGTGTGACCCACCACCAATACCAAAACCAAAAGCTGCACCTAAAGCTACATCTTCATCAGTAATAGCAGGGGAGTATACGTTTCTCAATTGCTCAAAAGCCGCACCCTCTGCCGCACCTAAAGCTCCTACTGCAAGCGAACTTTTGTAGGCTTTATGACCAAGCTTTGCTAAAGATGGAATGGTTGAAGCACCATAAGTGGCTACAGAAGTCGCTAAGATTGTAGCTATTTCCACAGGGTCTGTCATATCAGCTAAAACAGAAGCTGAAGCCCCTTTTAAACCATAGTTTGACAACACCCTGTTGGTGTCATTGTTTCTTTGTATCTGATCTTTTCTCCACGAAAAGTCCTCTGGGGATGTAGCTTGCACTAGCCATTTCTGTGACTCGTCATCAGCAGAGATTCCTAATTCATCTATAGAAGAGGAAAAGACTTCCCGTTCCACTTTAAACCCCGGAACATCGGGGAACGCTTGCACATTGTTGAATATGTTTCCTAGATGTGTTTCTTTTGCCCGTAGGCCAAACAAATCAGTAAAACCATATTCTTTATCTAAATCATCTTGTTTCTGTTGCTTTACCGCATCCCAGAACTCGTAAGACCCGGAGTGCAAATGAGGTGATGGAGCATCCTCTCTTGGAGGAACGTAATAAGGATTTACACCCGATGCTGTAGCTTCAATCTCTTCACTTCCCGGCTCAGTTGGTTCTGGGGGTATATTTGGTGATACCTCAGTTTCCATTAACTAATCCTTATATAGTTATTAATTATTATCGTAAACTTCATTCCTGTATTTATTGCGTTGGTAATCTTTAAGTGTCTCAACAGAAACAGCGTAACCCATAGGCATTGGCGAATCTGTAGAAAATAATAGAAACGAGTTTGTGGGATTTTGAGGGTTGCTTGTCAAATAATGACCCTCGCCATATTTTTCATTAACGAAATCAACAAACGTTCTTTCTTGGATACCACTACTTTTTATATCTTGGGAAATGTAGGATATTTTATTGCTTCCCATCCCAAAGAAACCCTCGGAAGTTCCGGGGAATTCCACAGGCATATAGTTCTTTTCCATGATTTCCAAAACTTGGTCTGTCAACGAATCCTCTTTTACTCCAGAACCTGCTGCTCGTAGCATAGACTTTAAACGTTTAAATCTTTCTGTTTGAGCGTACACATTTACAGAGTTTGGGAAAGCGTTGTTTATTGCATCCTTTTCATCTGTGCCTATTTTTACAGAGGGAGATGATTCCGAATTAGAGGAGACAGACTTCATAGCTTGAATCACAGCACTTTTTTTGGCTTCTGGTAAAGCTGATTTAAGCGTCCTGTAGGATTCCAAGATGTCTATATCTTTTTCAGATAACCCAAGAACGTCTTTGCCCCCATCTTTTATTTGAGAAGCTACTTCATATGTTTTAAAAGCTTTCTCAAAATGTTCTAAAGACGCACCTGCCACATTTTCATCTGAGGATACCATAGCACCTTGAGTGAAGTTGTTCATAGCGTTTAATACCATAGGAGAACTTGGGTGTTTTAACCCGTTGTCACTAAGTAAACCAAACAAGGTGAGCATATTGTTATCTTCGTTCTTCTCATCAAAAGTTATTTTTGATAACTCCACAGCTAATAACTCTTCAACTTTACTTTTTGAAAGCAGTGGTGAAGCAAATTTATCAGACGGATCGTTAAGTGCCGAAACAACCACAGGAATTCCTCGTGCAATATTACCCACAAGAGAATTTACATGATTAGTTTTAAGCCAATCTTCTTTACCTGCATCTAAAAACGTTTGGTACTTCTTTAAAGCTGTACCTGCCGCAGCCATGTGTTTTTTCGAGTCCATGAGTCTTCCACCAGTTTCGGGGTTAACTTCAGACAAAAGACTAATCCAATCAAACTTACCAATAGAAGCATCTTGGGATATTTTACCCATTAGCCAATTTGCTGCCCCCTCTGCACCATTTTCTATGTGCGAGGAATACATCTTTACCACTCCAAATGTTTCTGCGGCTCTTTCAGAATCATTTAGGGCAGGGTTGGCGTATACAGTTCCTATGGCTTCTTGCATCAGAGTTAGTTGCTCACTATGATATCGTGCTGTATTAGCATCTGATATTTCCTTACTCCAATCGTACCTCATTTGATTTTGTACTTTGGAATACAGGTTTTGAAACCCTCTTGCAGACCCTTGCAGATGCTTACCCTCTATGGCAAACAACGCTTTCTTTTTACCGTCATCGGTTAATTCATCGCTATGGAGGATACCTGCTTGAGACACTTCATTTTCTATGGCTATCTTTGTTTCATAAGCTTTCTTTGCCCAACCTCGCTCAACGTTTGCTTGCTCCCTTTTTATTTGTGGATCAAGTAGTTCATTATTGATTGAAGCTAAAGCATTTTTTATGTTTTCCCCTCTATCTCCTCCAAATTGAATAGGAGCTTGTTCGGGTGTGTACATGGTACTTACGGGGGAAGCTTGGGGGTTAAGGGTTTGTTTGCTTTGGGAGTAATTTACCTGTTGTCTTCTTCTTGCCATTTACGATTTCCTCCATTCGTCAAAACCCTCTTTATTATCAGCATAAGCTTGCCCTGCTTTAGCAGCACCACCCAGAGCTTGTGACCCGGCAGTTAAACCTGCGGCTGCCCAATTAGCACCCTCGCCTTTTTTAACACCTCTAACGTTACCCATATATTGTGACCACTGTCCTTGTTTTTGTCGCTTGAGTTGAGACACGGTCATTGAGGTGTTTTGCTCTCGTAAATCTTGGTCACGCAAAGACTGTGCTTCAGCATCCCATAAGATACTGACCATTGACCGTCCTTTTGCTCCGCTTTCCGCAGCAGATAGTTTTAACGCAGACTCTACTTTCCCTTGTTCAATACTGGCGTTGAAGTCTTTAACAGCGTTAGCTTCTAACTCTTGCACGATTCTTTCGTTAGTCGCTGCGTTTTTGTTATGTAAATCTTTACTAGCTAACTTTGCATTTTCTAAATAAAATTGGTTTTGTTGTTGAGCTTTTCTGTCTTGCTCCTGTGCGGATGCAATTGTTCCGGCAACAGCTAAAGCAGCAGATATGCCAATCATGATTGATACTGGTTCGCACATTGTTTTTTTAATCTCCTGTTATTAATCAGGTTGAATCATAACGAATTCATAAAAAGGCTCATCTCCTAGTCCAAAGTTTTCTACTTTTCTAGTAAAAACAAACCCTAATTTTTTAAGCCACCTAATAGCTAATTTATTGTCACAGTGGACATAATTTACAAGCACTATGAATTGACGTTGCTTTTTAGCAACCCACTCATTAGCTCCTTTTATGAATTGGTTGTTGTGTTCTTTTGATGTAAACAGGTGATTACTGGTTAACATCCACGGCACTCCGCTTTGTGGATTAATCGCATCCACGGCAACACCATACATAGCGACAGGTCTTTCTGTGCCTACCTCCACGATGGTGTTGCATTCTGGAGACATTCGCTTGCTTCCCTTTAATGCTAAGAATGGTGAAACACCACTACTGCACATGACCTCATGAGCATCCATTTTTCTCATGGTGTCAGCAAGGGGTTTTAGATCATCGTCCGTTGATGGTCTGGTATAAATCATATTATGAAATCCTTTGAGATCGTGATTTGAAATACCCCTCCCAACCTGCACTTTGAAAAGAGCAAGGAAGATAAGAGATTGATTCTATTGATATTTTTACGTTTTCAGCATTACTTAAAACTGGGAATTTAAACGTACCAGAATCTATTGGTGCGTTACCAAGAAGAGCGGTGGTATTGCCTACGATACGTCCTGTAAAAGTCTTAACTGATGGAGTTCTGTTGAGTGGTATGACAGTCGTTTTAAAATACCCTGCATCGTTGTATAGAAGTTTGAAGCTTCTTATTTGAAGTCTGCCAGATACAGATTTATTGTCTTGTTTGACATTAGGTTCAGTGAACTCATATTTAAAATTATAAGGTGTACCTGCGAACACGATAACGCCATTCATCAACTCACCTGCTATTGCACTACTAAGAATCTCCTGTCCTTTTTCTGTAACATATATCGCTGACGCATCGGTATAAGGAAGAGCTATTATACCTCCTGTTTCCATTTTGACTCTTCTGTCGAGTTTTATTCCAAATTTATAAGTGACCCCATCGGCAGTATAGACTGTGTCACTCTCTGCTAAATCCGTGCTTAAATTAATTTTCTCTAGATATAAAGAACCAGACCTTTCAATAATAATCCATACGTCTGACCCAGAGAATTCAGCCGATTTAATATTCCCAGTGAATTTCCATTTACTCCACGATGATTGTAACTTGTCTGCTCCATTAACATAATAAGAATAGACATAAATAGACGTTGGGTCATCACTACAAATAGCTAATAACATTGACAGGTTTGAAGAAGCTGCCAACTTAGTAATAGTACCCTCAAGATAAGAAGTAATATGTGATGTTATTTCCTCTGCATCTTGTGTGTCGTTTGCAGAATCAACATAATATTCTCTTACGCCACTCCATTTACCTCTTTTTGTACCAAAGAAAATATACTTACCTGCCGGAACGGGTTTAGCATCAAGTGATGCTTCATATTGGGTAACCGTGTCAATGCTTACTGAGGAAGCTGTGAGACTTCCCTCGCTTTTTAATGAAAATTGTGTCAGATCACTAAACATTATTAGCTGCTCTGAAAAGGGGATAGCGTGGCGTAGAATTGAAACCTTATTGTTACTTACTGCTATGTCCACTGGATCACCATCCAGTAAACTCATAACGGTTGTTCTGAAGAAATTAAAGTATGTTGAAGATTCACTTAGAATTACGTTTTCATCCGATAAGAACCCTAGCCGATTCTTATAAAAGAAAACATCATTAATGGTGTATCCAACAAACGAGGGCATTGAATTGGAGTCGTTGTCTCCTACCTTTCTCTTTCCCCATTCTGCTATCTTAATGTAGCTTGAGTGCGATGGTTCAGTTGCTGTTACAGAATGACTAATGTAGTCGTAGTAATCCCCATCTGCTTTAGTAAATAAGAAATACCCATCAGGCATTCTTATTAGTTGATGTGGCATGGTTGTAGCATCAAACCCCTCAGAAATACCCCCCTCTACCGATTCTTCCCAAATAGATTGACCAGTACCATTGTTATCAACAGTCTTTAACCAATAATCATCAGCTAACTTTTCGTTCTGTCCTCCGACTTTTATGTAGAATCCTACTGGAGCATCGTTTGCAGGGAGGTCTTTAAAATCTTCGGTTTGGTCTTTAAACGCAAACATGAATCTAGAACCTCTGGAATCACTTACACCTATTTTGAAATCTTCCCCATCATTTCTGACAATATGTAGTACGTTGTTCTTTATACCCTTAGAGAAATGTGACGGTAGGCTTAAATTGTTGAAAAGTTGAGTGGCTATTTGGTCAGTTTTAATGTGAGGTTCGTTAGCTACATTAGACGAATCGGGGGTTGTTCGTGTTGCGGTATCTACAACCGTTCCATCAACATTTTGTATTGTTATTCTGTAGTCCGTGGAGTAATCCCCCTGACGAACATACACAAGTGCTTCGGGATTTCTCACAGTTACTGTAGAAGTCGAAGCTGAAATTTCCTTTGTTTTATTAGCTAGGAAAGTATAATCGGCTACTGTAGTGGCACTGAGGTCTTTTAACGGGTTTGTAACGGATGTTAAATAAGACTTATCTGTAGTAGAAGCAACAACGTTTTGAGCAACACCCTCTTTGTCGAACACCCTCACCGGGGTTGTCGTGTCTGTTGGAGTGATAATAAGAGAGTACCATTCGTTTTCATCTCTTCTGATAGTGTGGATAAAAGAATCTCCAACAATACCTAGACTTGCTTTATGCTCTGTTGGAGGTCTTTTTTGAAGTCCATCCACAACCGATGACAAAGCGTTTTCTTGTGTTTCACATTGAGTCTTTCTTCTTACAGAAGCAGGTTGCTGTGACACTCCGTTAATAAGGTTAGGTATTGTTTCGTTAATTAACCCCATAACTACCACCAACTCTGTCGATCACTCTGTATACGTCATAATTATTGAAAATACTATAGTCACCTGCTTCAGCTTCTGCTGCTCTCAAATCAGCTAGAGCAACCGCTTCATCTGCTTCTTGGAAACCGTGAAGTTCCCTAGAACCTAGAACGCGATCTTGAAATATCCTAGCTCCTCTCACCGTAATGTAACGTCTTGCAGCTTCTGGGAGATCAGTGAATTCCAGTAGTATCGTTAGATTAGCTTTCACCTCTTTCCCAACAACAAAAGAGTGTGTTTTTCTGTTATAGAACTTCAACCCTCTTTGGATAAGGTCTAATTCAGTTTCACTATTGCTTACATCTGCCAAAAGAGTGTTTCCGGGCAATAGAACATGACCAGAAGCATCTTGTAACAGTTCCACCTCAAGCTCCCGATTCCAATGCCAACCATGCGATTGTACTGCTCTTGAGGTAGACTCAAGAAGAGTCTCAGCCATTTCAGCATCCACAAGACCACTGCTCAAACTATTAACAGGAGCTTCACCAACCGAACTAAGCAAAATATTTACCGCTTCTAATTTTGAAGTTGGGGTCATTATTTTTCCCTTTTTTTCTTATAAAATATAAAAAAAAGGAGAAGCAGGGGATTTCTCCCCCACCGCTCCTTTAAGTGTGGCGTAGTTTAAACGCTATTTAAGCTAATAGCACAAGCAGGTCTTAAAATGTTATGACCCATTGCATATTTACTTACGAACAAAGAACCTTGACGGTTGATCTGGTATTCAGATTCAACTGATAGGTCTTTCAATTTAACGGTTGCTGCCGCATCACGACTGAACATCAATCCACGGACTTTAGAGTAGTTACCGAAGTAAGAACCTGATCTGCCTGTAGCGATTGGATCAGAGTCACCACCTGCGTTGGAGTTCCAAAGCGCAGCAGTGCTTTGATCGGTTTGTGGAATGTGGTTAGACATAAGAATCTTAACCCCACCAATCACCGGCACAGTGCCAGAAGACAGACTACCTGATCCACCTACGTCTTTGTTCATGTAAGCAAGCGTATTTACATCCCCTGATACGTTAAACAAAGAGTAGTACTGAGCAGGTGGTAGAACACAAACTTTCTCGCCTGTAATGTCTTTAGAATCAAATTCTTTCAGAGCATCGTAGATAGCTTGTGCAATTTTAGAACCGTCCGTTGCGTGAGCAACAGTTGTTCCTATGTTGACGTTAGATGTGAACACCTCATCGTCAAAACCACCAATACCTGCTGTTATGCCAAGATTTTTGGTGGTGATTGAAGCAGATTTGGCAATGATTCTAGCCATGTTTCTGTCAAGTTGGTTACTCAGAGCGTTCCCGGCTTCTTTTGAGTAGATGCTACGCACATCATAATGGTTCATTAACTCATCAACAGAGTCAATGAATTGACTTGAGATTAGTAATGAATCCACTGTGACAACACGCTCACCATGCTTGATCGCATCACCTTGAATCAATTCACCGGGAGTGTGGTATTTGGCAACTGCTGTGCCTACCATTGGGAATTGAGCGGATTTACCCTTACTAATTGTACGAGTACGATGAAGCGGCATGAAGATGTTTCTTTCTTCAAATGCGGTTAAAACCTCTCCGGCATAAAGCTTGAGTAGGAGCGACCGTTCATCACCTGCCGCATTGGTTTGACCCAGACGGGAGACTGTCTGGTTTGTTGGAAATGCCATTGTATTAAGTTCCTGTTGAAGTTAAAAATGTGTTTTTTAAGCGCACACCTTTTCCGCAACACAGGACGCATTGAGATTGTCGATCCGTAGATCGGTCAGAACTTGTTACACTGTGGAGTTTCTTGGGTTATTGCTTTAGGTCTTTAAGAACGGAATGTCCTTAAAGGATGTTGCTACGGTTAAGTTTCGCAGCCACCTGTTGGCGATAGGCCGTGTCTGAGTCGTAACGAGGGTCTTTCATTGCAGAAGTTAATTCAGCAATTGAGTTAAACCCACCAGTATTACTCATTGACGTTTCGCCCTGAACTAGGGATGGTTCTGTGCCAACGGTATTGGCGAACCTTGAATTAAGACCCTCAACAGCAAGTATTATTTGATCAGGATCACCTGAGTTGACTTGCGAGTTAAAGGCATTTATCTCCCCGTTGGATAAATTTTGTTGCGCCCACATAACCATTTCTGTGTAGTTTTCTGGGCTTCCTGTGATTTCATAGGCTTGATCTTGTATGGAGTCTCTAATGGATTCCTGACCTGCAATGTAGGAGTCAACCATCTCTCTGGATAAACCTCGCTCTTCCCAAAGTCTGTCATAACTTTGGTCTGATAAATCACCGTTTGCAAGGTATTCTTGGGAGAATTCATTGTAGTAACTATCTTGTTGCGACTCGTCCATTGCATAATCGTTTTCGTCACTCTGCTCGTGCGACTCGTCCTCAAGAGCTTGTTCCTCCCGATAGTCTTTGTTGTGTAGTTTTGTTTCTAATTCGGAATAAGCGTTAGCCATGTCCTGTGGAGAATTAAACTTTTCCGGCAACCATTCTGGTCTGTCATCAGAAGAGGGGTTTTCAAGACCCTCTGCTTTTTCCAACATCTCTGAAACGTGTCCGGCATCTTCAAAATCTTCATCTCCCTGATAGGTTGAAATTTCTTCAGCCATTGATTATCTTCCTTGTGGTTTATTGGTTATTTCTTCTTTTCCCTATTTCTGCGGTTCTTCTTGCTATCCGGGGAACTAGGTCTTTTCTTTTTCTCTGCGGCTTTCTTACGTTTAGCTGAGATTCTTTGAATGCTCTCAACGTAATTGTTGTACTTGTCTTCTTTTCTCTTTCTAGCAACAATACTCTCAATACCTTTAAGAGATGTTGGTTTAGCAGCAGGTACTTTGTAGGTTTTATTTCCCATACTTACTGTCTTCTTACCAGAAGATTTCGCACTAGCTGTAGCTTTCTTTAACTTAGCTGAAGAAGTGTTAGCTCTTTTATTTTTAAGTGCTGTCATTTCCTCCTGAAGAGATTTACGAGTAGCGTTAGAATTCTCTTTAGGTTTCTTCTTAATCGAAAGAGGGGAGTTACTAAAGTCTGGTTTAGCACTTCTAAGTTTATCTTTAGAGCTTTTACCCCATTTACCTTTAGTAGTCACAGAACCTGTGGTGGGTTTAAGACTGTACTTGTCGTTCTTTGTGTTTTTATTTGACCCAGAACCTTTGTCCTTACCCCAACCACCTGTGAGAAGACCCTCAGAAGCTCTACTTTTATTGAACTTGGCAAACTCAGTCGTTTTTGAATTGACCTCTTTAGACACGTTCTTACGTTTCTTTGCTTCTGCTGCCTTTTTCCTTAAAGCTCTTCTTTTACCCTCTGCACGAACCTCTTCGTATTCATGCTTTTTCTTTTTCTTTTTAAGTGACTCTTCGGTAACTACGTTGTTGTATTTGCCCATCTTACTGTTGTCCTTGTTGTGGAATCATTTTCTGCATCATCTCTTTAAGAGCTTCCGGGTCTTTACCAACCCCATCACCCATTGACTTAACCATAGCAGGGGCAGATTTCTCAATCGCTCCACCCATCGTCTGCATCATCATCTGTTGCTGCTGTTGCTGCTGTATCATTTGCTGTTGCTGTTGCATCTCAGCTTGTAATTGCTCTTGAGTTTTAATTAACCCGTTGGTGTCAATCCCAAGGGATGCCCCGAGACGATCAATGTAATCATCTAACATTAAATGTTTAGCTATGGTTTCAGCACCAAGTGGTTGAAGCGATTGAATAAAGGTCATTAGATTGTTTAAATCATTACCTCTACCAAGAGCTTCGATTCCTGTGATGACTCTAGGTTGCAAACTGTCTTTGGGAAACGATGGCATTTTTCCACTTCTTTCCATCCTATCAAGAATCAACTTGACAAGCGGCATTTGGAATTCCATAGAAAGAACAGAGTAAACACCACCAAGGGCAGCTTCTAGCTCTTTAGCTTGCATACGGATTTCTTCAGCAGTAACACGTTCAGCATTTCTTGTAACAGAAGAAGACAACAGAAAAGCATACCCAAGACGTTCAGTAATAATTTGTGCTGTGTCTTGTGCAACTCTGAGGTCTGCTTGCTTTTGGGTTTGAAGAGTCGAAACATCATTAGCATCCCCTTGAACTATCCCTCCGTTAGGAGCTTCTGCGAGGGTTTTCAACCGGGTTGTTCCGTTAGGACGTACAAGGAATAAGACTTTAGATGATGCCGCACTTCCCTCAACAATGGCTTGCGTGAGTGCTTCAAGAGATTTTAAATCGCCAAGGAATTCTTCACACAACCCTCTGCCGTAATCTTCACCAGATATAGCTGTGAAACGTAACGCCAACCAAGGTGACTTCTCAACAGGGTATTCTCCTATTGAGGATGGGATTTTTAAACCTTTTACTTCTTGGTGGATGTGTACCTTTTCACCAATTCTACAAATGTAAGTAAACAGGTCTAAGTTTTTAGCATCTTTGTAAGATGATTCCCCCTCTACCATAGGAAGTAGTTCAAGAATCTCAGGAGGTAGCATTCTTGGGGAAACTGTCTCTTTGACAACAATTTCAAGAAGATTGCCATCGGTGTCTCGCTTTACAACATAACGGTCAAGCCTGAAGACTTTCATTTGACCTTTACGAGGGAGATGCACAAGAGCGTTCCCGGAAACAATGAGTTGTTTGAGTGCTTCAAAAACTGGAACACGAATAGCGGAAGATTCAATCTCGCTCATTGCTATACGTTCAAGCTTTGAAAGAGCTTCTTCAGCAGCACCTCGCTTTCCACCTAATTGTTCAAGGTCAAAATCGTCAATTGTTAATCGAAAGAAAGGGGAGTTGGGGGGAAGTAAAGCCATTAAGAGCTTCGATGCGAGGTTATTAGTACCTCTGCTTCCTACGGATTGATAAGGAGTCTTATAGACCGTAGTTCCGCTATGCCCATCTGGTGGCATCAACATGGGTATTGTTAATTCGGCAGCTTCTCTAGCTCTACTAAGAAAAGATTCACGAGCGGTGATTAGCTGAGTGTATCGACTTTCAGCTTGTTTTGCCCCTGCTTCAAGTCCATTTAAATTATGCATGATATGGACTCTCCATTATTAATTATTTAGGGATGGAAAGACCAGAAGCATTTGAGCCACCAAGCGACAATCCCATCTTGTTAACAGGTTTTGTTTTTATACTAGACCTGCCTGTACTTGGAGCAGTTGATATAGCTTTTTTCTTCCCGGAAGCTTTACTAGTGGCTTTTTTCATTACAGCTTCTTGTTCAGCCGGAGCAGCCGGAGGGGGAGGAGGGGGAGGAGGGGCAGGGTAAACAGTTTTAGAACACACGTTGGTGATCTCCTTTTTTTAGTTTATATGTATAATTAAGGGGTGTTTGCTTTTGTGGGTATATTTAACCCAGAACCCGAAGAATCTAAGGAAACTCCGGGGTCTTTTTTTATTCTGTAGTTACTTTTGCCTAGTCTTTTTTTGGCTAGTTCTGATTTCTCTTTTTCGCTGACACCCTTTCTTCTCACAACGGGAATTGCAGCGGCACTTGGTGCTTGGGCAGGTCGTGCTGTTTGCGGTGTTGGGGGAGGTGCTGCTGATCCACCGAGACACATATTTAATACTCCTCTAAATTATTATTTGTAAGATTTTCTATATATGAAATCACTATTCTTTTTCCTTGGTAAACCCTCAAGTCCTCTAACGTAAACACTTGATTCGTAGGGATTTTATCAGGGAACTGGTCGTTTAAATGTTCTATTAACCACAATGGTATTGGTTCACGAAAATAATCTGTACCTCTAGTGGTCACCACCCCCACCCCCCTGACATAGACGTTGCTGAATAATCGGTGACTTTACCCTCAAAGAAGTTCTTGACACTGTCTCCAGAAAGAATGTAAT
>Ga0209495_1001705_pt1 | contig 15093 bp, 12 predicted proteins | sample EN1Hudsemesocosm_FD_184629 | JGI IMG/M metagenome (GOLD analysis project Ga0209495, IMG submission 184629) | Methane-oxidizing microbial communities from mesocosms in the Hudson Canyon - EN1E Hudson Canyon (SPAdes) (version 2) | ecosystem: Environmental > Aquatic > Marine > Cold seeps | place... | reverse complement strand
TTTTCCACACAATTGAGCATGTGTTGTTGGCATTGCACATCTTGGGCAAGCTGGGCCTAATAGCGGTAAATCTCTAATACAAGCATCACATAAAGCATGTCGTTGGCTGAGTGTTCCACAAAGCCTGCACGGTATTGGCAGAATATTGCTGTATAATTGCTCGAAATGCGAGTTCATTAACTCCGAATCCTTTCAAATATAATGAAGTAACATCATGCCTGAAAACCAAACAGAAACCGATCAAATTATTCGTCACGACTGGACAGTAGAAGAAGTTGAAGCATTATATGCCTTACCTTTTTCTGATTTAATGTTCCGTGCTCAAACCGCTCATCGTCAAAACTTTGATCCTAATGCCGTACAAGTCAGCACCTTATTAAGTATTAAAACGGGTGGTTGTGCTGAAGATTGTGGTTATTGTCCGCAAAGTGTTCATCATGAATCAGCAGTGAAAGCAGAACCTTTAATGCCGCTTGATCAAGTATTAGAAAATGCAGCACAAGCCAAAGAAACCGGTGCAAGCAGATTCTGTATGGGAGCTGCATGGCGCAATCTAAAAGACCGTGATCTTGAGCGTGTTGTTGATATGGTGACAGGCGTTAAGGATATGGGCTTAGAAACCTGTGTCACCTTGGGCATGTTAGAAGATCATCAAGCCAAACGATTAAAAGAAGCAGGGTTAGATTATTACAATCATAACCTTGATACTTCACCCGAGTTTTATGGTGATGTGATCAGCACACGAACTTACCAAGATCGTCTAGATACATTGAGCTATGTGCGTGATGCAGATATTAATGTTTGTAGTGGCGGTATTGTCGGCATGGGTGAGAACGATGAAGATCGTGCTGGCATGTTAGTCGGTTTAGCCAATATGCCAAGTCATCCTCAAAGTGTGCCAATCAATTTATTGGTAAAAGTTGAAGGTACGCCATTAGCAGAAAATGATGACATTGATCCTTTAGAGTTTGTACGCACAATTGCGGTAGCTCGTTTAATGATGCCAAAATCATTTGTTCGTTTGTCCGCTGGTCGTGAAAGCATGAGTGATGAGTTACAAGCCATGTGTTTCCTTGCTGGTGCAAATTCAATGTTCTATGGTGATAAATTACTGACGACCAGTAATCCGGGAACAGATCATGATCAGAAGTTATTTAGCCGTTTAGGTATTAATACCGTTATTGGTGAGCACTCTGAACCTGCTAAGGAAGCGTGCAGTCACTAATGTTTTCCGTCATTCCCGCATGTTTCTAGCGGGAATTTATAGCGTATAAAATGGATTCCGGCTAAAAAGCACACCGGAATGACGGCATGCTTTTTAAATCGAGATTATTAAATGGCAAGTTTGCCTTGGACCAAACAGTTAACAGATAATCTAGCCGAACGACAAGCGGCTGGTCGCTATCGCAGGCAACGCACACGTCTTGGTGAACAAGGGGTTAATGTTGTCGTTGATGGTCAAAAAAGGCTGTCATTTTGCAGTAATGATTATCTAGGACTAGCCAGTCATCCAGCCTTAAAAAAAGCCTTTATTGATGCCGTTGAACAAGAAGGTGTGGGAGCGGGTGCAGCTCATTTACTGACTGGGCATAGTCGTTATCATCAAGACTTAGAAGTAGCATTGGCTGAATTTACAGGCCAACAGCGAACATTACTTTTCTCATCAGGCTATCAAGCCAATATGGGAATCATTGATGGTTTAATGACCCGTGGTGATGCCGTTATTCAAGATAAACTTAATCATGCCTCCTTACTTGATGGTTCGCGATTATCGGAGGCTGAATTATTACGTTATCCACATGCAAATATGTCCTTACTTCAGAAACGATTACATAAAGCATCGACAGCAAAACATAAACTGATTGTCAGTGATGGTGTATTTAGTATGGATGGCGATATTGCCCCTTTGCCAGAGATTATGGCGCAGGCTAAACAACATCAAGCTGCTGTACTATTAGACGAGGCTCATGGCTTAGGTGTTTTAGGTGAGCATGGTCGTGGCAGTGTTGAACATTGGAGCATTGCTCAAGATGAGCTACCTATTGTGATGGGCACATTTGGTAAAGCATTGGGTACATCAGGTGCCTTTGTTGCAGCTGATGAAGCGGTGATAGAAACCTTAATCCAACAAGCACGAAGCTATGTTTATACCACGGCACAACCTGCCGCTATTGCAGCCGCGACTTTGGCAAGTTTGAAGCTGGTGGAAGAAGAACATTGGAGAAGAGAAAAATTACAGTCATTAATTAGCCAATTTAGAACAGGGGCGAATGAACTTGGTTTGAATATCATGGATTCATTAACACCGATACAGCCGGTATTAATTGGTGATGATAAACAAGCGATAAAAATCGGTAAAGCCTTGGAGGAAAAGGGCATATTAGTGGGCGTGATAAGACCACCTACCGTACCAGAAGGATCTGCTAGATTACGAATTACATTCTCTGCAAATCACAGTGAGCAGGATGTCACTCAATTATTAGATGCTTTGGAAGTGGTATGCTTAGATTAATTCCCGTATCCGTCATCCTCGCGCATGCGGGGATCCATGGGCTGTTGCAATATCTACTATCGTTGGATTCCCGCCTGCGCGGGAATGACGAAGCTTATGTGCTGAATGATGGTAGTTATGCATTAAATGACAGTACCTATGTATTGAATGGTAGAAGCTAATGCACATTAAAGTGATGGGACAAGGTCCTGACTTAGTGATGCTGCATGGCTGGAGCATGAACAGTGCTGTGTGGCATGATCTTGCTGAAGAGCTAGCAAAAAATTTCACTTTGCATTTAGTCGATTTACCTGGACATGGCCAAAGTGATTGGCAAGAGGATGCATTAGAGCTACAAGTCTTAATTGAAAACCTTGCCGCTGAATGTCCACAATCTGCCTACTGGATAGGCTGGTCATTAGGTGGTTTGATTAGTCTAGCCTTTGCGGAACACTACCCTGAGCGTATTAAGAAATTGGTGTTAATGTCTGCAACGCCATGTTTTGTTAAAAATGACGATTGGTCTAGTGCTATGGAACCTGCAATATTTCAGGCTTTTGCTGAGAATTTAGGCAGTAATCAAGCCGATACTTTGCAACGCTTTTTATTATTGCAGGCTCGTGGCTCAGCTCATAGTCGAGAAACGATTCGTCGTTTAGCAGAGCAGTTAGCAGTCGAACAACCACCTGTAGCTGAAGCATTAACAGCGGGACTTAATTTATTAATTAATACTGATATGAGAGAGCAATTATCTGCACTTCAATGTCCTGTTAAAATGATTTTGGGTGAGCGTGATACATTGATCCCAAAAGAAATGTTACTAGCAGTAAGTCAATTGCAACCACAAATACAAACGACATTATTAATGGGGGCAGGTCATGCACCTTTTATATCCCAGCCCAATGAATGCCAGAATGAGATTGAACACTTTTTAAATGACTAATGAACTTCCAAATAAAGATTTAGTGGCACGATCATTTGGTCGGGCTGCTGCACATTATGATGATGTGGCTGTCCTGCAACGTCAGACTGGTGATGAATTATTAGATCGCCTGTCATTAGTGACTTTGCAACCTGAACGAGTATTAGATTTAGGAGTGGGAACGGGACGCAATTTGAACTTATTAGCTCAGCGCTATCCCAAGGCAGAGTTGTTGGCTGTGGATATTGCACCTGCCATGTTAGAGCACGCTAGAAATAGTTTTAGTCAAACTCAAGGTTTAAAACGTTGGCTGCCAACGGCACAAAAACCAATGTATTTAGCAGGAGATGCTGAGAATTTACCCTTGGCTGATAATAGTGTTGATTTGGTGTTTGCTAATTTAGCATTGCAGTGGTGTGACCCACGAATGAGCTTTGCTGAAATTCAGCGTGTATTGCGTCCTGATGGTTTATTAATGTTTACCACATTGGGTCCAGATACTTTGCATGAATTACGCTTGGCATGGGCTGAAGTCGATGATTATCCTCATGTAAATATGTTTTACGATATGCATGATATTGGTGAAGCGATGATGGAAGCAGGTCTTGCTGAACCTGTTTTAGATACAGATCGTTATACCTTGACCTATGACACCGCAATGGCATTGATGAAAGATTTAAAAGTCCTCGGTGCTCGTAATGTTAACTCGGCACGACGTCGAGGTTTGACGGGTAAAATGGCGATACAAAAAGTAGCGCAAAGCTATGAACAATTTCGTCAAGATGCTTATCTTCCAGCAACCTATGAAGTAGTTTATGGCCATGCTTGGGGCGGTCAAGTGAAGCAACAAAATCATGATGGTGAAGTTCGAATTCCTATTAGCCAAATTCAGCGACGGAACAAATAATGGATAGTGTTTTTGTTACTGGAACAGATACTGAGGTAGGTAAAACACGCATTAGCGTGGCACTCATTGAGTTATTGCAGCAACAAGGCAAACAGATCGCTGTGATGAAACCAATTGCTAGTGGTTGTGAGTTAACTGTTGATGGATTGCGTAATGACGATGCGGTTCAGCTTAGCCAGCAAGCCGATGTTTCTTTAGCCTATGACCTTATTAACCCTTACGCCTTTGAACCTGCGATTGCACCACATCTTGCTGCACAACAGGCAGATATTAATATTGATTTAGATGTGATTAAGCAGAACTTTGATTTGATTCAACATCAGGCAGATGCTGTTGTGGTTGAAGGTGCTGGTGGTTGGCTGGTACCATTGAATGATAATGCAACGATAGCTGATCTAGCGGTTCAACTTGGTTTGCCAATCGTATTAGTTGTGGGTATTCGATTAGGTTGTATTAATCATGCATTGCTTACTGTTCAAGCCATTGAACAACGTGGTCTGAAGTTACATGGATGGGTGGCCAATAATATTGAACAAAATGCACAATCAACTGAAATCGTGAATACCTTGAAACAAAGTATTTCTGCGCCTTGTTTAGGTGTGGTGCCTTTTTTATCTGTAGACGAAAAGGCGAGCACTTATCTAAAACTGGAGAATGAGTGTGATTAGGATTTTAGTCAGTATCTTACTTGTATTGTTAGCAGGTTGTTCATCGACGCCAGAGGTGACTGTTGTTGAAGAAGTTGAGACCTATGGAATTAATCCTGAAACCCAAGCGAGAGTTGAACAGTGGAAGGCTTTAATTGAATCAGGTACAACATGGTCTGATATTCAGAAGCTGACAAGCGTGAATGACTTTGTTAATCAGTTTGATTTTGTTGATGATATTAAACATTGGCGACAAGAAGATTATTGGGCAACCCCATTACAGACTTTAGTAACGAAAGGTGGCGATTGTGAAGATTTTGCTATTGCAAAATACTTTACCTTAAGTGCCATGGGCATGGATGAGGAAAAAATGCGTTTAACTTATGTTAAGGCATTAAGCATCAATAAAGCACATATGGTTGTGAGTTATTATGCCAAACCAAATGTTGAACCTTTAGTACTTGATAATTTAAACACAAAGATTCTCCCTGGCTCACAACGTCGCGATTTATTACCTGTTTATAGCTTTAATGGTGCAGGTCTATGGTTGGCAAAACGTGAAAAGTCAGGCCAGTATGTTGATGATGCAAGCCGCATAAGTTTATGGCAGGATTTATTACACCATATGGATGTGGAAGCTTCGAATGAGAAAGCGATGATTTGTTTGTATCAATACTATGATTTACCGTCGTCTGTAGCGAAGACGAAGTGTTCGTAAAGCGTCTAGGGTGTAGGTTGGACTTCAGTCCAACATGTCGGGTTCAAACCCGACCTACGGGGCAGTGAAAGTCAGGTTAATTCCCAACGGCTAAGGAAAAAACTGCAGTTCTTGCCCTTGTTGCCACTGCGGATATTTATGCATAATATTTGCAAATAATTCCGAAGTTATAAATTCCTCTAACCATTGTTTTAACAGCGGATAAGGTGATTGATCAAACCATTCTTTGTCAACGAATGCGAATTGTCGAATAAAGGGTAATACCGCTATATCTGCAATGCTTAGCTTTTCTGAAATCAAATAATCATGCGAGTCTAGACGTTGCTCTAGATCCATCAATGTCTTTTCTGCCTGCTGGCGATAGTATTGTTGGGAATGTTCCGGATAACGATCGGCATATTTATAGCGATCTAAATAATATTTAAACTCACCATCATTATTAGTAATAATGTGTTTTGAGACGCTTCTTTGCTCTTGATTTAGATCCTTTAACCAGCCATCAGGATCAGATTGTTGCAATGCCCAAAACATAATATCAATGCTTTCATCAATCAACTGCTCATCAGAGGTAATTAAAACAGGCACTGTCGCTTTAGGTGAGATATCGATCAATGGTTGAGGTTTATCACGCAACACTACTTCTCGTAGCTCCACTTGAAGTCCACTAGTCGCAATCGCAAGTCTAGCTCGCATGGCATAAGGGCAACGACGAAAGCTATATAAGATGGGGTGATTCATAAGAGTTCAACTATTTTGTGTGTTTGTGGTGCCATTTGGTGCACTATTTTAGCAAGGATGAAGCGCTGCACCAAAATCATTATTTTGTTGCACCACAGTAGTGCGTTTCTGGTGTTTTTGGACATTAATTATTATCCTATAATATTATAATTACTAACTATATCAATGGTATAGGTGGTTGGCATGATATGTGTAAAGCACTATGCATAATATTAATCCTTCTATTGAGGCTCGGATGAGTAATAAACAAACATTGGTCGTAATTGGTAATGGTATGGTTGGCCAAAACTTCCTGACCAGCTTAATGGCAAGTGAGATAAAGGATAACTATGAAGTTGTTACCTTTTGTGAAGAAACACTTCCAGCTTATGACCGCGTTCACTTAAGTGAATACTTTGCGGGTAAGTCAGCGGATGATTTGTCACTGGTAGAAGAGGGCTTTTTCGAAAATAATAATATCACTATTCATATGGGGGATAAGGCTTCTACTATTGATCGTAGTAATAAAACAGTTATTTCTGACAAGGGTGTTGAAATTTCTTATGACAAGCTTGTTCTAGCAACGGGCTCAAGTGCTTTTATTCCCCCTATTCCAGGTCATGATCGCGAAGGTTGTATTGCTTACCGTACGATTGATGATCTTGATGAAATGATGGCGACAGCCAAAACATCTAAAGTAGGTGCAGTTATTGGTGGTGGTCTATTAGGTCTAGAGGCTGCTAAAGCTTTACAAGATCTAAACCTCGAAACACATGTTGTGCAATTTGGCCCTCGCTTAATGGGTGCTCAGCTTGATGATGGTGGTGCAGGCTTACTCAAGCAAAAAATTGAAGATTTAAATGTAAATGTATTAACTAATAAAAATACAATTAAAATTGTTGATGGTGATACCTGCAAACACAAAATGATTTTTGCAGATGGTGGTGAACTTGAAACAGATATGATTTTGTATTCAGCCGGTATTCGTCCACGTCATGAAATTGCTGAAGCTACAGGCTTAAAAATAGCTGATCGTGGTGGTGTAGTTATTAATGACCAATGTTTAACGTCTGATGAAGATATTTATGCGATTGGTGAATGTGCATCGTGGAATGATCAAACCTTTGGTTTGGTTGCACCAGGTTACGCAATGGCTCGTACAGTCGTTGATCAACTAGCTGGTGGTTCTGCTGAGTTTACTGGTGCCGATATGAGTACCAAATTAAAACTCAATGGTGTTGATGTAGCGAGTATTGGTGATCCGCATGCAACGACGGAAGGCTCACTTGTCTATACTTACCAAAATGGTGTTGATGGTGTTTATAAGCGTCTTGTTGTTAGCCAAGATAATAAAAAATTATTGGGTGCAGTTTTAGTCGGGGACGCGTCTGGCTATCCAACATTATCTCAATACTATTCAAGTGATATTGATTTACCAGAAAACCCTGATGCATTAATTTTACCTTCACGCAGTGATGAATCTGTTGGTTTAGGCCCTGATGCTTTACCTGCATCTGCACAAATTTGTTCATGTTTTGATGTGACTAAGGGTGATATTTGCACATCGATTGAAGGTGGTTGCACCACAATGGGCGCATTGAAAGATGATACTAAAGCAGCAACAGGCTGTGGCGGTTGTTCAGCCCTTTTAAAATCTGTACTTGATTGTGAATTAGAAAAAGCAGGGTTCGAAGTTAACACTGATATTTGTGAACATTTTGCTTATACACGCCAAGATCTTTACAACTTAATTATGGTTGAAGAGATTAAGACATTCGGTGAGCTATTAGAAAAGCATGGCTCAGGTAAAGGCTGTGAAATTTGTAAACAAGCCATTGGTTCTATCCTAGCTTCGTACTGGAATGATTATGTTTTAGATAATGATCATGTCAGCTTACAAGATACCAATGATACATTTTTAGCCAATACACAAAAAGATGGTACTTATTCTGTTGTGCCACGTATGACAGGTGGTGAAGTTACACCAGATGGTCTTATAGCTGTTGGTAATGTGGCTAAGAAATATGGCTTGTATACAAAAATTACAGGTGGTCAGCGTGTTGATTTATTTGGAGCGAGAATTGATCAATTGCCCCCTATTTGGCAAGAACTAATCGATGCAGGATTTGAAAGTGGCCATGCATACGGTAAGTCATTACGTACGGTTAAATCATGTGTGGGTAGTACTTGGTGTCGTTTTGGTGTTGATGACAGCGTTGGCTTAGCGGTTGAGTTAGAAAACCGTTACAAAGGTTTACGTGCTCCACACAAAATTAAATTTGCTGTTTCAGGTTGTACGCGTGAATGTGCTGAGGCACAAAGTAAAGATATCGGTATTATCGCTGTTGAAGGCGGTTGGAACCTTTATGTTTGTGGTAACGGTGGTATGAAACCTCGCCATGGTGATTTGTTTGCTACTAACCTTGATAAAGAAACACTGATTAAATATATCGACCGTGTTCTAACGTTCTACGTGCGTACTGCTGATAGATTACAGCGAACGTCGGTATGGATGGAAAATATGGAGGGTGGCCTTGATTACTTAAAATCAGTTGTGATTGATGATAAGTTACAAATCAACGAACAGTTAGAAGAGCATATGCAACATGTTGTTGATACTTACCAATGTGAGTGGACAACAACGATGGCAGATGAAAATAAACTGAAACGCTTCCGTCATTTTGTTAATAGTGACAAAACAGATGAAAATATCGTCTTTGTTGAGGAGCGAGGTCAAATTCGTCCAGCAAATATTGAAGAACGTGCGTTAGCATTAGCGGAGGAAGCATAATGAGTCCTAATATTAATACATGGATAGATGTATGTAGTGTCGATGACTTAATTCCACACTTAGGTGTATGCGCCTTAGTCGAAGAAACACAAGTCGCACTTTTTTATATGCCAGAAGACAAGGCTGTCTTTGCGATTAACAATTTTGACCCATTTAGCCTGATCAATATCCTCTCTCGTGGATTGATTGGTGATATTCAAGGTGAACCTATGGTGTCATCACCTATTTATAAACAACATTTTAGCTTGAAAACAGGTGTTTGTTTTGAAGATGAAACAGTTAAAGTCGATTCATATGGTGTGCGTATCGAAGGCAACCGTGTCGAAGTTAGCCTTGAGAATACTACCCCAGGGGGAGCAGCATAATGACGATTAACTATTACATTGCAGATGTATTTACCAATGAGTTATTTTCTGGTGCTCAGATTGCCGTTTTTCCACAAGCGGATAATTTAAATCCTGTTGAGATGGAAATCATCGCAAAAGAAATGAACTTGTCTGAAACAGTCTTTGTTTCAAACCCAAATAAAGATCAAGCTAGTCGTAGAATGCGGGTCTTCTCACCGACTATGGGTGAGATTGATTTTGCAGGTCATCCAATTATTGCTACGGCATTTGTTTTGGGTGAATCTGGTGAGATCAATTTAGCTGAAGGTGTTACATCATTAACATTCACCCAAAATAGTGGTGATATTGATGTGAATGTTTCAGCAAGTGGTGGCAAGGTTAGTTTTGTACAATTTGCAACTAAAGTGTCATCAGTGATGGATAGATTCACACCCACTATTGCTGAAATTGCTGACTTATTGTCGATTAGCCCTGAAGATATTGATCACAAAAAATATTCAACACGTTTAGTCTCTTGTGGTTTCCCTTATTTAATTGTGCCAGTGTGGAGTTATGAGGCTGTTAGGAAGGCTAAATTTAATTTTAATTCATGGAGTTTGTCTGCAGCACCACAAACTGCGGCCCAAGAGATTTTATTATTCTCGCCTAAAACACCTTATATAGATGCTAACTTTAATGCACGCTTATTAGGTCCAAACATTGGTATTAATGATGATCCACCTGTAGGTAGTGCCATGCCGGCATTTGCATCATATTTATGTTCATTTGATTTCACCCAACAAGGTACACATACCTTTGCTGTTGATCGTGGTGATGATAACAGTCGTCGCAGTGTGATTAATATTGAAATGGATAATAAAGCGCAAGCTGAACTAGCTTTAAGAATTGGTGGTGAAGCTGTCATGGTGGCTGAAGGTAAAATGCACATTCCGGCATAAAGATTTGAAGAAAAGCATGGACACTATGATTTAGGTTTTGACATGAATCAGCAATACTGGCCCGTTGCGTGATAAATGTTTAATTCCTATCATATTGTCTTGTTTAATGGGGAAGGGCCCTTCTACCAACAAGTAGTGGGGCTTTTTTTTAACAATAAAAGTTTTTAACGTGGTGTGAGCCTCTGTAATGAAAGAAAAGTTAGTTCTTATTGGCAATGGTATGGCGGGAATGAGGACAGTCGATGAGCTGTTAAAACTTGCGCCTGAAAAATACGATATAACGGTATTTGGGGCTGAGCCTCATGGTAATTACAACCGTATTATGTTGTCACCAGTGCTTGCTGGCGATAAAACCATTGGCGAAATTATTATTCATGATTTGCAGTGGTATCAAGATAAAAATATTACATTACACACCGGTAAAATAGTCACGACTATCGATAAAGAAAATCAATGTGTGATTACTGCTGACGGTATAACGGCAGCTTATGACCGATTGATTCTTGCTACAGGATCTAATCCGGTGATTTTGCCGGTAGCTGGCAAAGAGCTAGAAGGGGTGATTAGTTTCCGTGATATTAACGATGTCAATATCATGATCGAAACAGCTAAAACACATAAAAAAGCCATTGTCATTGGTGGCGGCCTGCTCGGCTTAGAAGCTGCAAATGGTTTAATGATTCAAGGTATGGATGTATCGGTTGTGCACCGGAGTGATACCTTAATGAATCAACAATTAGATCAAGCTGCATCAGATTTAATGTTAGTTGAGCTACAAGCGAAGGGCATGCACTTTTTGATGAAGCACGATACGGCAGAGTTGATAGGGACTGATCGTGTTGAAAAAGTACGCTTTAAAGATGGCTCAGAAGTCGACGCTGATTTAGTTGTGATGGCGGTTGGCGTACGTCCCAATATTAAATTGGCACAAGACTCAGGCATTGCATGTGAACGAGGCGTACTTGTTGATGACACGCTGAAAACCTATTCAGCGAATATTTATGCGGTGGGTGAATGTGTGCAATATCGAAATGAAACTTTCGGGCTTGTAGCACCACTTTATGAACAAGCAAAAGTTTGTGCAAATCAGCTTGCCAGCGTGGGTGGCTCTAAATATATTAGCTCAGTGACGGCAACAAAATTAAAAGTAACAGGGATTAATTTATTCTCTGCTGGCGACTTTATTGGTGATGAAGAGTCTGAGGAGTTGGTTTATCAAGATCCTTCTCGGCACATCTATAAAAAGCTTGTTTTAAAAGATAATAAGATCATTGGTACCGTACTGTATGGCGACACAACTGATGGCAATTGGTATTTTTCATTGCTCGGAGATAAGAAAGATATTTCAGCGATACGTGAAGACATTTTATTTGGTCAACATCAAGTTGATGAGGACTTATGCTAATGATGTTTCAAAATGTCGAAATATCTAGCGACTTTAATTTACCCCGTCATTCCCACGAAAGTGGGAATCTAACGATAGTTAAAATTTCCACTGCCCATGGATCCCCGCTTACGCGAGGATGACGGATAAGAATATAGATATGAATAAAAATATAACAACATCAACCACATGTCCATACTGTGGTGTAGGTTGTGGCGTATTAGCGACCAAACAAGAAGATGGCAGCATCTCTGTCAAAGGCAATAAAGACCACCCCGCCAATTTAGGCCGCTTATGTTCGAAGGGCTCTGCTTTAGCTGATACGATCAGCTTAGATGGTCGACTACTTCACCCTCAGGTAAATGGCAAGCAAACACCTTGGGATAATGCCTTGGATGCGGTGGCTGATGGCTTTAGAAAGGTGATTGATGAGCATGGTCCAGATGCCGTAGCATTTTATGTCTCAGGTCAGTTATTAACTGAAGATTATTATGTGGCTAATAAGTTGATGAAAGGTTTCATTGGTAGTGCCAATATTGATACGAACTCTCGCCTATGTATGTCATCGGCTGTAGCAGGTTATAAACGTGCGTTTGGTAGTGATTCTGTACCGTGTAGCTATGAAGATTTAGAACAAGCAGATCTTATTGTGATTGAAGGTTCGAATACAGCATGGTGTCATCCGGTTGTATATCAAAGAATTAGTAAAGCAAAACAAGATAATCCAGATTTAAAAATTATTGTGATTGACCCTCGTAAAACAGCGACCTGCGATATTGCAGATTTACATTTGCCTTTGAAGCCGGGAACAGATGCCACCTTATTTAATGGTTTATTAAGCTATATAAATAGAAATGGAGGTATTGATTGGGACTTTGTTAATCAACATACAGAAGGTTTTTCTGGGGCCTTAATTGCGGCACAAGAGTCAGGTCTTAATGTACCTTATGCTGCTGAGACCTGTGAATTAGAACTGCAAGATGTTGAGCTGTTCTACCAATTATTCTCTAATACTGAAAAAGTGGTGACGCTGTATTCACAGGGCATAAACCAGTCTTCTTCAGGTACTGATAAATCAAACAGTATTATTAACTGCCACCTAGCCACAGGCAGAATAGGCAAACCAGCCATGGGGCCTTTTTCTATTACGGGCCAACCTAATGCTATGGGTGGACGTGAAGTAGGTGGTTTATCAAATCAACTTGCAGCTCATATGGACTTGGACAAACCACACCATCATGATTTAGTCTCACGTTTTTGGCAGACAGATAACCTGGCAACAACGGCTGGAGCTAAAGCTGTTGACATGTTTAATGATGTTGCTAGTGGCAAAATTAAAGCTATTTGGATCATGGCAACAAACCCAGTTGTGACACTACCTGATGCCGATAAAGTCCGTGCAGCATTAGAATCTTGTGAGCTTGTCGTTGTTTCAGACTGTGAACAAAATACAGATACGACAGCCTGTGCAGATATCTTGCTGCCAGCATTAGCTTGGGGTGAGAAGTGCGGTACGGTTACTAATTCAGAAAGACGAATCTCACGCCAACGTAATGTCTTACCTCACCCTGGTGAAGCAGAAGAGGACTGGTGGATCGTCAGCCAAGTAGCCAAACGATTAGGTTTTAAAGAACAGTTTAATTATTCATCAAGTGCAGATATCTTCCGTGAACATGCCGCTTTATCAGGTTTTGAAAATGATGGGAAACGTGACTTTGATATTAGCGGTTTAGCTGAACTAAGTAATGATGAATATGATCAGCTTGACCCCATTCAGTGGCCAGTAACAGCTGAACAGCCACAAGGCACTCAGCGCTTATTTACAGACAATAAATTCTTCACTGAAAGTGGCAAAGCACAGTTTATTGCGATTGCCCCACGTCCACCTGTGAACGCAACAAATGAAGACTATCCTTTAGTTTTAAATACTGGTCGAGTTAGAGATCAGTGGCATACCATGACGCGTACTGCACGTAGTGCTAAGTTGAATGGTCATATACCTGAACCGTTTGTTGAGGTTCACCCTATTGATGCTGAAAAATTCTCAGTAGAGCAAGATGCCTTAGCTCAAATTGATAGTCTGTGGGGAACAGTATTAGCACGCGTACAGATTACTGATACGCAACGTATTGGTAGTATTTTTGTACCAATGCATTGGAATCAACAGAACGCTTCTTTATCTCGAGTCGATGCTGTGGTAAATCCTGTTGTTGATCCTATTTCTGGGCAACCAGAATCCAAACATACACCGGTTAAAATTAAACCATATCAGGCAGTCTGGCATGGCTTCATTTTATCTAGAACACGATTAAACCTTCCTGATACACACTACTGTGTATCTATTAAAGGCGAACAGTTCTGGCGTTATGAGCTCGCGGGCGATTCAATGATTGAGAACACTTCTACGTGGGCAAAACAACAAATAGGTGAAGATGGTGAATGGTTAGAATTTTCTGATCCAACGGCACAACGTTTCCGTGCTGGGATTATTAAAAATGATCAGCTTGATGCGGTTGTATTTATTGCTCCTAATCATGAATTGCCGACTCGTACATGGTTGAGTCAATTATTCACAGAGTCACCTCTAAGTGATGAGGCTCGGTTTAATTTATTGGCAGGTAAACCAGGGGCAGATCAACCTGATGTGGGGCCTTTAGTCTGTGCTTGTTTCGGTGTAGGTGAAAATACGATTAAAGAGGCTATAGCTTGTGGTGCTGCTAAATCTGTTGAAGATATTGGCCAGCAACTAAAAGCTGGAACTAATTGTGGTTCATGTATCCCTGAGATCAAAAAATTATTTGCTTAGTTTATGTTTCGTAGTACTAATCACATTACAGCTGTAAAAAAGTAGATACATTTAAAAAAACCGTCATCCCAGTATGCTTTTAGCTGGGATCTACTCGATATAATAGGTTCTCGATAGAAACATTCGAGAATGACGGGGGACGTAAGAGCATCACCTTCAAGTAGTCAGGGTATATAGCCTGCACCATTTAATAATTGGTCGCACTAAAACAGTGCTTAATTCTTATTTAGGTGACGTGAATTAAATAGGTTTAAAATATAAAACCACATAATTAACATGGTGTTAGGTTTTTTTTGGCCTCTGGCATAGTTATTGTAATAGTCCTAGTGCATATACGAATACGTGTATTAACTTCGATTATAAAGAGAGAACTATGTCTTATTTAGAACCGACAGAATTTGTCACCAAAATGGTGGACGCAGGTG
>Ga0209495_1001702_pt1 | contig 15124 bp, 13 predicted proteins | sample EN1Hudsemesocosm_FD_184629 | JGI IMG/M metagenome (GOLD analysis project Ga0209495, IMG submission 184629) | Methane-oxidizing microbial communities from mesocosms in the Hudson Canyon - EN1E Hudson Canyon (SPAdes) (version 2) | ecosystem: Environmental > Aquatic > Marine > Cold seeps | place... | reverse complement strand
ACAAAAAAAAGTAATATCCACTACGCATTAATTGGCATAACATTATCCATACTTAGTAACAACAGCCACTCAGAACTTAAGCCATTAGAAGAAAGCGACCTTAGAGAAGTAACAGGGCAATCAGCCATTCAGTTCTCTTCAACAGATATAAGTTACGACCTAAGCCACCTAGTTGGTGTCGAGTTTAATAAGAATGCAGGCATCGGCTTTACTCGTGAAGAACAGCACTCAGTCACTGAGCATGTTGATGCCACAGTTCATCGTCTGCAAATTAATGGCGACGGCGAATTTCATGCATTTGCAGAAGGCTTAACTCTAGGCGATTATGGCGGCAGCAACAATTCAATTTATAAAGATGCAAATGGCCAAGGCATACCTGATATTGCTCTACGCAATTTTGGTTTTGGTGAATCTGCAGATAAGCCTTTTTATGTTGAAGACCCCTATATTGAAATACAACAACAAAACCACCCTGATGGCACCCAAACCTTTAGAGGGTTTCGGATTGGCTTTGGCAAAGCGGAAGGCCACACACCTGTCACGATTGACTCAATTTCGGGTTACATCCCTACACTTAGTGTATCAGGAGATACCGGCGGCATAATTAGAGCACTCGTATATGGAAGCGGCACCAAAGACAGCTTTGGCAATATTATTGGGGAGACGCCAGATGGCACCGGTAACTATGCACAAACAGCTGAAGCAGGCCAATGGGTATGCAATGGTCTCTGGTGCGGCTCAACACCCGACAACACTCAATTAACAGGTAATACTGCCATGGGGCAAAGCCTGGGAGGCAAAGAAATTAACCTGGAACATATAGAAAGCCTGGATTTTCATAACGTTGAAAATTTTTACATTTCCCTCACTCAAGGAGGAGGAAACTCGTTCGTAAACGGTGACGGTACAGTAAACGGAGCAAAGTGGTCACAGCACTTAAATGGTGTCATACCGTCCAATAGACCAGACCTCCCCGGCTGGAATTTAGCCGCTCCGTTCAATGACCCAAGCAACACAGCTGCAGGGTATGTAGAAGCTCACACTAATATCACTGCATCCCTAGGACAGATACTGTTCGGAACAGGCGATAACAATCCTCGCCAACAATACCAGCCTCTTTTTTAGGCCGGAATAAGGGGTAATAATTTTATGAGACCAATAATAAATAAAATATTTGTAGCCGTTAGTTTTTCTGTACTAAGCGTTTCTGCAATTGCACTTGAGCCGCTATCTGATGACCAGTTGAGCCACGTTAACGGTCAAGGGCAGTTCAACTTCGCATTTGAAAATATTAAATTTAACGGCAATGCTATCGATGGCGTTGCTGAAGCTGGTAGTTACAGAACCGTTGCTACCGATGGCTCTAGCCTTACCCGCCAGAATTATCAGTTTTCTGCGGACAGCATTGGTACGCGCACATCACCACTAACCACCAGCGCCGTAGCATTAGATCCATCGGTCAACAGCATCTCTGACGGAGAAGTAACAACAAATGGTACCAGCCTTGCTGTGCAGGGTTTTTTGCACATTGGCCTGCCTGAACGTTCAGGCTGGAATAACGTAGACCTTCAATATGATGCGGTCTATGGAAACCCAACAGAAGTAGACCCTAATAACAGAAATATTGCAGCTGGCGGCACGCCTTCCAATAATCTGAATTTTGGCAGGATCACGATTGATAATATCGCAATTACAGGCAGCTTAGATATAAGCGGAATCCCTGATGACTACAAAATTGAAAGTGTACTACTGGATGATGGCAGCCGAGGCGCCTCGTCCCGTGAAGGCTTTATGCTTAATGTAGACATCAATGAACTATCTATTGACCAATTCCTATTTGAAACTGAACTGGAAGATGGCATATTTAACCCCGAACGGGACATGGTAATTCAAAATTTAAATATTTCTAATCTACACTTAAAATCAGTAACCATTGAAACAACATCAAAAGGATATCGCATAGCCTACTCTAACCCACAACCTTTCACTCAAGGAGAAGGGGTATTAATTAAATCTGGCGCCGGCTTACCTGACACTAGTCATGCGGCCTACAATCCTAATTTCCCAAAAACAGACATAACACTTTCAACCCAAATGCCTCACGGCCAAATGAGTGAATCCAGAATAGAAGGCGTGACGCTGGATCACCTAGTTTTTAATGTACGAAATTAATAAATAGGCTAACAAAGAGAGATAACACATTATGAATATAAGGCACGCTATATGCGCTCTTAGTAGCTTGATTATTGCTTACATGCCATTAATAGCCGAGGCAGAAATGGTCGGACTAGAAGAAAAAGAGTTATCAGAAGTTTCTGGGCAATCTGGATTATCAGTTGAAATCCCTCACCTTAGAATTAATGCTTATGATAGCGGCAGTGTTGACAACCCTAATACGCCAGTCGATGAAAGTGATGGCCGTCGTGACAGGGGTTTTAAGCTTGATTATGTTACTCGTGAGCATAGCGGAGGCAACGAATCTCACTATTTCGTTGAAGAAGTTTCCTTAGCTGTTGATATTACAGGGGCTTTAACCTTTGACATTGAAGGTGATGGAGCACTCGTTATAGGGCTACCCGATAGCATTAACTATGTAGGCGATGGCTATAGTCAAAAAGGAATTTATATTAATGATACCGGAACCATCGACGGGGGCGGCATGATGCTAAATGAGATTAGCATACAAGGGAATTTTGATACAGGCGGAACGATAACAATATGGGGTAATTAATTACCCCAATCATTAGCAGTTAGCTCATTACACCCGCTAAAAAACATCAATATACTTGCCCACCCCCTACCCAATTGATACCCTGCCCTCAAATCCCCCCCCTGCTATAAAGAGAGAAGTAATCATGTCAAAGATTTGCGTCATTGGAGCCGGCACTATGGGTGCGGGCATTGCTCAAGCATTTGCCAGTAACGGTTTTCAAGTAGTATTGCGTGATATTAAACAGGAGTTTATTGACCGTGGAATAAGCTTTATTCAAAAGAGCATTGATAGACAAGTAAACAAGGAAAGGATCACTGTTGAACAAGCCACTGCTATCATGAGCAACATTGAAGGCACAACAGAGCTTGCAGCGGTAAAAGATTGTCAGCTAGTGGTTGAAGCCGCAGTTGAAAACATGGCTATTAAGAAAAGTATTTTCTCTGAGCTTGATGAAATTTGTAACGATGACACTATTTTTGCAACCAATACATCTTCGCTTTCCATTACAGAAGTAGCCGCAGCAACCAGTCGACCAGATAAAGTAATCGGCATGCACTTCTTTAACCCTGCTCCTGTTATGAAGCTGGTTGAACTTATCCGTGGTATCACCACATCAGATGAAACATTTGATACGGTCAAAACAATCACTGAACAGTTAAAGAAAACCCCTATTGAAGTGGCTGAAGCCCCCGGCTTTGTTGTTAACCGTATTCTTATCCCAATGATCAACGAAGCCATCGCTATTCTGGCAGAAGGCGTTGCTAGCGCAGAAGACATCGACACGGCAATGAAGTTAGGCGCAAATCATCCAATGGGGCCATTAGCATTGGCTGATTTAATTGGTTTGGATGTTTGCTTAGCCATTATGGAAGTATTACAAGACGAGTTCGGTGACAGTAAATATCGCCCCCACCCAATGCTTAGAAAATATGTTCGTGGTGGCTGGTTAGGTCGTAAGAGCGGAAAAGGTTTTTATAGCTACTAGAATTAAAATATGTAGGGTGTGCTGTGCGCACTCTACACTTGAATTACTCACACCTCAGAAGAGCATGTCTTACACTTAGGGTCTTTCTTCAACCTCATTGTCCGCCACTCCATCGTCATAGCATCCAGTATCAACAATTTCCCGACAAGTGGTCGCCCCATACCCGAAAGAATCTTTACCGCCTCCATAGCCTGAACAGAACCAATAATGCCAACTAAGGGCGCCATAACACCCGCCTCAGAGCAACTCAGTTGCTCTTCTGATATATCTGAATATAAACACTGATAACAGGGTGCATCGTCACTTCGGGTATCAAAAACAGAGACTTGCCCTTCCATGCGTATTGCTGCGCCTGAAACCAACGGAGTTTTATGCTCGACACAAACTGAATTAATAGAAAACCGTGTGGCGAAGTTATCTGTTGCATCGATCACAACATCGGCAGCTATAACCGCATCAGCTAATGCCTTACCTTCCAACTGTTCAGTTTGGGCAATCACTTTAATATCTGGGTTTATCTGAGCAACAGATCGGGCGGCAGACTCTACTTTCTTTGCACCAATATCAGAAACCGTATGAGCAATTTGTCGCTGTAAATTAGAAAGGTCAACCTCATCAAAATCAACTAAATGTAAGGTACCAACACCTGCTGAAGCTAAATATAAGGCAATGGGAGAACCCAAACCACCCATACCAATAATTAAGGCACGACTGGTGGCTAAACGCGACTGCCCTGAAATATCAAAAGCAGGTAGCATAATTTGGCGACTATAACGTAACAGTTGTTTATCATTGAAATCGTAGTCATCATGTTGGCTCATATTTTACTTACCTTTCCTGGGGTGCCTTTCCAGCAAGCTACAGTTACGCGATCATTTCCAGATAAATCCTGATAACTTGAAACCGCACTATAACCATAACCTTTGAATATTTGTCTTACAGCACTAGCCTGCTCAAACCCATGCTCCACCATTAACCAACCGTTTGACTTTAAACAAAGGCTAGATTGCCGCGCAATTTGAACAATATCTAATAAACCATTTTCTGGTGAAACTAATGCAGATAAAGGCTCAAACCTAACATCACCCTGAGATAAATGAGGATCAGCTTCAACTATATAAGGGGGGTTACTGATAATTAAATCAAAACAATTATGAGGTAAATCTTCACACCATGACCCCACTTGAAACTGAACTCGTTCCAAATGATTCAGTTGTGCATTTTCTTTTGCCAGACTTACAGCATCTTCGGATTGATCAACCCCCATAACCTTCCAGTCTGGGCATTCTGAAGCCAGTGCTAATGCAATAGCGCCGGTACCTGTACCAAGATCAACAACATTAAGAGGGGTATTTGAATAGATAGAGTTTGAAAACGCATCTAACGCCACCTCAACTAAACGCTCAGTATCAGGGCGAGGAATTAAGGTTGATTCATTAACCTTAAGCGGTAATGACCAAAATTCACGCAAGCCGGTAATATAAGCAACTGGCTCACCTTTTTGCCTACGGGCTAATAAAGCTTCAAACTCTGACAACTGACAGGGTTCTAGCTCTTTCTCTGGCCAGGTATAAAGGTAGACTCTTTCTTTGCCTAATACATGGCAGAGCAGTATCTCAGCATCTAAAGCAGGTGTATCTGATTCGGGTAAATCAACCTGCTTTAGAATATTAGCGATAGAAGACATTAGAAGTTCATCAAACCCTTATTTATCACTTAAATAAAGCCCTTAGTCGTCACTTAATGTTGCAAGAAGATCAGCCTGATATTCTTGCAATAAAGGCTCAATAACTGGGTCTAAATCACCTTCGGTTACCTCTGCCAATTTGTATAAGGTCAAATTGATACGGTGATCTGTAATACGGCCTTGTGGGTAATTATAGGTTCGAATTCGCTCTGAACGGTCACCACTTCCCACTAAACTCTTACGCGCATCCGCCTGCTCTTTAGCGGCTTCATCTTGCTGAAATGAATTTAGCTTTGCCTGTAATAATGACATGGCTTGCGCCTTGTTCTTGTGCTGAGAGCGTTGATCCTGACATTCCACAACAATACCACTGGGTATGTGAGTCAGTCGAATAGCTGAATCCGTTTTGTTTACGTGCTGACCACCCGCACCTGATGCCCTAAAGGTATCAACCCTAAGATCACCTTTGTTGATATTGATCTCTTCTAACGCATCCGCTTCTGGCATCACCGCAACCGTACAGGCTGAGGTATGAATACGCCCTTGTGATTCTGTTTCTGGCACACGCTGAACACGGTGAGCACCTGATTCAAATTTGAGCTGACCATAAACCGCATCACCTACAAGGCGTGTGATAATTTCTCTATAGCCACCATGCTCACCCAGGTTTTCACTAATAATTTCAATCTTCCAACGCTTACTTTCTGCATAACGTGAATACATTCGGAATAAGTCGCCCGCAAAAATAGCCGCCTCATCACCACCAGTACCCGCTCGAATTTCAAGAAAGACGTTATGAGTATCATTAGGGTCTTTTGGCAAAAGCAGTTTCTGTAAATCAAGGCCTAATGTTTCCTGGCGCTCTTGAGCATCGGCAAGCTCTTCCTTGCCCATCGCCCGCATCTCGGCATCATCATCCTCAAGTAGCAGTTTAGCTTCTTCAATATCATCATTGACCTGCTGATAATCTGCAAAACACTGCACTACAGGCTCAAGCTCTGCATACTCTTTAGACAGGTCACGAAACTTATTTTGATCAGAAATAACACCCGGATCACTAAGTAATGCGGCTATTTCTTCATAGCGTTCGCTAATATGATCCAGCTTTGCAACTATTGATGCTTTCATGTTGATTTTATTTACCGTTATGTCAGTTGGACTGAAATTCTTTGAGGTATTCTATACGATTCGAGATAAAATAATTGGAAAATATATAAGGTAGCTACAACTTAGAAGTGGGAAGATCAAATAACTCTCTTAGCCAGTCAGTCACCTCTACCCGTCCTTCAGCCGATGCTTTGCGTACCTGAACAGTTGGACTGTGAATAATTTTATTGGTTAAGCCCCTAGCTAGGCCTTTTAATGCAGCCTCAGGGTCGCCACCATTACGAATAACCCTTAATGCCTTTTCAACTTCAACATCACGAATATCTTCTACCTGACCACGAAATTGCTTCAATGTGCTTGTAGCTGATAAGGCTCGTAACTGAAACATGAACTCAGCAGCACCACTTTCAACAAGGTGTTCAGCCTCTCTAGCAGCCCCTTCTCGTGACTTTACATTCTCATCAATAACCTGCTTAAGATCATCGACAGTATAAAGGTATACATCTTCAAGCTCGCTGACCTGAGGTTCAATATCGCGAGGCACCGCTATATCCACCATAAATATAGGGCGATGCTTTCTTAGTTTCAATGCTCGCTCCACCGCGCCCTTACCTAAAATAGGTAACTGACTCGCTGTTGAAGCAATAACTATATCGGCATAAGGAAGACGATCAGGGATATCTGACAACAATATCGCATCCCCCTGAATTTCATTAGCAAGCTCTTGCGCCCGCGAAAGCGTACGATTTGCAACCGTTATATCCCGAACACCTGCTTCTTTTAAATGACGGGCAACCAACTCAACCGTTTTCCCCGCACCAATTAACAACGCACGATTATCACTCATATCAGAAAATAGGTGGCTGGCAAGATGAACCGCAGCATAAGCTACTGAAACAGGGTTTTCGCCAATAGCGGTATCGGTTCTTACACGTTTTGCAACTGAAAAAGTTTGTTCAAACAGCCGCCCTAATTCACCACCAATAGTTTCGGCTTCTTTTGCTGTGGCATAAGCTGATTTTAACTGACCTAAAATTTGGGGCTCACCCAGTACCAGAGAATCAAGACCACTGGCTACTTTCATCATGTGTCGGGCAGCATCTTCATCCCAATGAACATAACTGCAAGACTCTAACTCTCCAAGCTGAAGATTGTGGTATTCACCCAACCATTCCAGCAACGCCCGGCTACCTTCGAGCTCTGTGGCGCAATATAATTCTGTACGATTACAGGTAGACAGGATGGCAACCTCACTCACAGGAGAAACCTGCTGAGCGTTTTGCAGCGCAGACACAATTTTCTCTGGCGAAAAAGCAACTTTTTCGCGCACGTCAACCGATGCAGTTTTGTGATTAATACCTAACGCCAACAACGCCATAAAATCTTAAAAACCCATACCTAATAAAAAACCGCATTTTACAGGGCGCTTAGCAATAAGACCACTAAAGCCTCCAATACAGTTGTGAATAATTGTCACAGGCGGCAACCATATAAAAAACACCCAACTCATTCCTTGACCAAAGCCAATAAACTCACGGTTAGGTTACCGTCTCTTAATTTTTAGCCATGGGTGTAGGCTTATTTTTTTTCTTGTGTCATCATAAGCGTAATAATTGAAGCGAATAAATAACAATATGAAATTCAGCACAAGCACATTATCACGATTTATTAATGCCTTCTTACTAACTACCGTTGTTAGCGGCTGCTCATTTCAAACAGTCAAATCACAAGAAGACAAAACACCAGAACCCCCTGCAACCCAAGAAGTTACAGGTAAACTTCCTCCAATAGACGCTGAAATCGAGTACGCTGAATTCGACCCGGAAACAATGTACGCATTACTAACTGCCGAAATAGCGGCTCAGCGTGGTCGTTACGACATAACCCTGCTTAACTATGTACAACAAGCTCGCAAGACTAAAGATTTAGCCATTACCAAACGAGCGTTCATGGTTGCTCAATACCTTAAAGCCGAAAATGCTCAACTACAGCTATCCAAAGTGTGGGCTGAAATAGAGCCCAACACCATAGAGGCCAACCAGCTCGCTGCATTCCACCACGCCCGTCACAAGAAATATGATGAAGCCATAGGATATATGGAGAAAGTTCTTGAACTGGAAGGTAATGCAGACCTCGACAGACTAGCCGCTCACTCAAAAACGCTGCCTGCAGAAGAACAGCAAACACTACTTAAACTCTACACCGAGCTCCATCAACGCCACCCAAACAACCCTCAAGCCATATATAGCCTAGCTGTTATACAAAAAAACCTGGGACAAGCAGATGAAGCTGAAGCCACACTAACCCCGCTTCTTAAAAATGACCCTGATTTCCAACCTGCCATCCTTCTACAGGCAGGTTTGCTTTATGATAAAAAGAAAATCCCTGAAGCCACTAAGTACCTAGAAGAACAAACAGACCGATTCCCTGAAAACCGCAAAATGGCGACACTCTATGGACGCCTACTTATAGATAACAAAGAACTAGATGAAGCCCAGTCTGTTTTTGAAGATTTAAAGAACAAATACCCGGAAGTTGCCGGATTAAAGTTATCTTACGCCCTGGTCGCTCTTGAAAATAATGAAGAAGAAGAAGCTATTAGCCAATTCAACGAGCTTCTGGCGGAAGAGCAGCACACCAACGAATCTCACTTTTACCTTGGTCGAATTGCCGATAATAAAAAGCAAACAAGTCTCGCTATTAAGCATTACCTAAGCGTTGAAAGTGGAACTCATTTTTATTCATCCCTATCAAGAGCATGCTTTTTACTAGCTCAGGGAGGTCGATTAGATGACGCACTGATAACCCTGGATAAATTCCGACAAGAAGCCCCCGATCAGTCTGAAAACTTCTGGCTAATTGAAGTCGATTTATTACTTAACGTAAAAGAAAATGACCTTGCACTAGGCTCTATCAACATAGCACTCATCGACTTCCCCAAAAACACAAAGCTTCTTTATTCACGATCAATGTTATTAGATAAGGCTGGGCGCCTTGAAGAGATGGAAGCCGATCTTCGTGCAATCCTTGAGATCGAACCTAATAATGCTGTCGCACTTAACGCATTAGGCTACACTCTGGCAGACAAAACAACACGACTAATGGAAGCCTTCGACCTTATCTCTAAAGCCTACGAGATAAAACCAAACAATCCTGCCATATTAGATAGCTTGGGCTGGGTTTATTATCGTATGGGGAACATAGACAAATCATTATCATTCCTTGAACAAGCCTTTGCAAAATTTCCAGACCCTGAAGTAGCAGCACACTACGGTGAGGTACTATGGCAAAGTGGCGACAAAGAAGGTGCATTAAAAGTCTGGGAGACCGGGCTAAAAAAAGGAGACGAAAAAGAAAGTGAAAATACGCTCGTTCAAGAAACAATGAAACGATTAGGCGCCTCATTAAACACCACAAATAACAGCGACACCCCCAATAAGACACAATGAAGCACTACTCAAACTACTCATATAAGCTAGTTGCTGGATTACTTTTTTTAATTATCCAAGGGTGCGCCAGCACCCCGCCTCCCCCCCTTACTCAACAACAACCTCTTAACTGGCAAACAACCGTTGACCACATACAATCCATTGAAAACTGGGAATTTACAGGAAAAATAGGCGTACGCATCCCCGAAAGAATTGATAGCGCAGTGATCAACCGCTGGCAGCAGCATGGAGACCAGTTCACCATCGACCTTTCATCTGCCATTTTTGGTTTGGGTGCAACCCGCATAGAAGGCTCCCCCAGCAAGGTCACCATTACCGAATCAGGCGAAGAGCCCATAACATCATTCCAGCCAGAACATTTAATCAATCAACATGTGGGCTGGCCACTCCCTATCACTCAACTAAGGTATTGGATTAAAGGCATTCCTGCACCCTCCGTTTACCCGATAGATAAAGTTGAAGACTTGCAATTTAATAACAAAGAACAACTATCACAATTCCATCAAAGCGGCTGGAAAATCCACTACCCCAGATACACGCAATTAAATACACAACAAAAGACAAACTTGCCGGGAAAGATTGTATTACAGCAACAACAAGTAAAAATTACCGTCATAGTTAACGAATGGCTACTTCCATGACCACATCAACACTCACACTCCCAGCCCCTGCAAAACTAAACTTATTCCTTCATATCAACGAACAAAGAGAAGACGGCTACCACGAGCTTCAAACCTTATTTCAATTTATTGACCGCTGCGATGCACTTCACTTTACAGCAATAAGTGAAGATGCAATCCAAATAAGCCCGGCCATCCCTGGAGTAAAAACAAAAGACAACCTAATACACAAAGCTGCCACATTACTTATTCCTTTCAAAAAAGTTAATACTGGCATTCAAATCAAACTGGACAAAGTACTCCCCATGGGAGGCGGCATTGGCGGCGGAAGCTCTGATGCAGCCACAACATTAGTCGCACTAAACCAACTTTGGCTGTGCGGACTAAATACGCAGCAACTGTCTGAAATAGGCTTAAAGCTCGGCGCCGATGTACCAGTTTTTGTTCAGGGGCACGCAGCCTGGGCTGAAGGCGTAGGCGAGAAATTAACACCAGCACACCCTACTGAACCATGGTATGTCGTCCTTACTCCTGCCTGCCATGTAAATACAGGTGAAATATTTTCGCACCAAGGCTTGACAAGAGACACGCCAAAGTTGAGAATAGCGCTCGCTCTTGAGGGAGACGTCAAGAACTACCAGAACGACTGTGAGAAAATAGTAAGCGAACTCTACCCAGAGGTTAAACTTGCAATTGAATCACTTAATCAATATGGTAGCGCAAGACTCACCGGAACCGGTGCCTGTGTTTTCGCAGCATTTGATTCCAAAGAAGAAGCTCAAAAGGTTTTTTCCAAGGTGTCCATAAGGGTAAAAGGTTTCATAGCGAAAGGACTCAACGTATCCCCCTTGATACGCTGAAAGCAAACGAAACTGAAGAAATGAAAGAGTATCATAAATGATATTACTGGGGTGTCGCCAAGCGGTAAGGCAACGGGTTTTGATCCCGTCATGCGTTGGTTCAAATCCAGCCACCCCAGCCATTTTCCTTTTCCTCCTCACACTAACATTTGATAACTACCCTGAAGGTATCAGCCGTGTCTAAGTTAATGGTTTTCACTGGTAACGCCAACCCAAAACTCGCAGCTCAAGTTGTTGAAGCACTCCACATCCCTATGGGAAACGCTGTTGTTGAGAAATTTAGCGACGGAGAGATTTCAGTAGAAATCAATGAAAACGTTCGAGGAAGAGACGTATTCATTATTCAGCCTACCTGTAACCCTACAAATGACAACATAATGGAGCTGATTGTAATGGCAGACGCCTTACGTCGCGCTTCAGCTACACGAATAACAGCGGTTGTCCCCTACTTTGGTTATGCACGTCAAGATCGCCGAGTACGATCTAAGCGTGTTGCTATTAGCGCTAAAGTGGTTGCAGACATGATGACCGGCGTAGGTATTGACAGACTATTAACTGTTGACCTTCACGCAGACCAGATTCAAGGCTTTTTTGATATTCCAGTAGATAACATTTACGCCACCCCCGTACTACTTGATGATATCGAACGAGCAAACTACGAAAACTTCATGGTCGTATCACCTGACGTTGGCGGCGTTGTTCGCGCAAGAGCCATGGCCAAGCGCTTAAATGATGTAGATTTAGCCATCATCGATAAGCGCCGCCCTAAGGCAAATGTTTCTCAGGTTATGCATATCATTGGTGATGTAAAAGGTAAAACCTGCATACTGGTAGATGACATTGTCGATACCGCAGGTACATTATGCAAAGCCGCCGAAGCACTCAAAGAACATGGCGCAGAGAAAGTGGTAGCTTACATTACTCACCCAGTACTTTCTGGCCCAGCCATTGAAAACATTGCTTCATCAACCATTGATGAACTAATTGTGGCAGATACAATCCCACTTAGTGACAAAGCGCTAGAATGTGGTAAAATTCGCCCCCTCTCAATGGCAAGCCTGTTAGCAGAATCAATTCGCAGAATCTGCAACGAAGAATCAATCAGTGCAATGTTTGATTAGCCAACACTAATCAAACAACGCCAAGAGACAAGAATTTAGATTGCGAGCTTCCTTTGGAGGCTCGCTTTCGTATTAGCCGATGGCTTTTGCCATCACTTAACAAAGTTCACATCAATTAATCTGGTCGAAGGATTTTGATGCAGAGCTTCTTTTATGTAAATTTGAGGATTCACAAATGAGCAACGCATTTGTAGTAAACGCAGAAATTCGTACAGACAAAGGGAAAGGTTCGAGCCGCCGCCTTCGTCGTACAACCAACCTAATTCCAGCCATCATTTATGGTGGAAAAACAGAGCCAGTATCTTTGACTCTTAAGCACAACGAAATTATCAAATCTTTAGAAAGTGAAGCTTTTTACTCTCACATTCTTACCATCAACATTGCAGGTAAAGAAGAGAGCGCTATCCTTAAAGATCTTCAACGCCACCCAGCACGTGACGAAATCATGCACGCTGACTTCTTGCGCGTAAGCAAAGACCAACCTATCAACGTACACGTACCTCTTCACTTCACAAATGAAGACGCTTGTATTGGTGTTAGAATGGAAGGCGGAGCAATTTCTCACCAGGCAAGTGACGTTGAGATCACATGTTTACCAGGCGATCTTCCTGAGTATATTGAAATTGACATGACTGACGTTCACGTTGAAAGCATCATTCACTTCTCAGACCTTGTGCTACCAAAAGGTGTAACAATTACTGCACTTAAGCACGGCGAAGATCACAACCTTCCTGTTGCTTCAATACACAAGCCTAAGGGCGAGAAAATAGAAGACGAAGAAGCTGCAACAGAGGAAGCGGGCGAAGAATAAGCCCCCTCTTTTAGGAGCCTCTGAATATGTCGGATAAAATTCGTTTAATTGTTGGACTGGGAAACCCAGGACGAGAATACGAGAACACCCGACATAACGCAGGGGCTCTTTTCGTTGAAGAGCTAGCAAGAACAACCGGTAACTCCCTTCGCCCAGAAAGAAAGTATCACGGCCTCTATGCCAAGGTTAACTTTCACGGGCATGATCTTCATTTGTTAAACCCCACTACATTCATGAATCGCAGCGGCCTTGCTGTAAACGCACTCTGTCAGTTTTTTAAAATCAAACCTGAAGAAGTACTTGTTGCGCATGATGAATTAGATATCCCCTGCGGCACCCTAAAGCTTAAACAAGGTGGTGGCCATGGTGGACATAACGGCCTCAGAGATATTATCAGTCATTTTGGCGGCAACAAACAGTTCTACCGATTACGACTCGGAATAGACCACCCAGGCAGCAGTGATAGAGTAACAGGGCATGTTTTAGGTCGAATTGGCAAACTAGAAACCGAACAACTCAATGCAGTCACAGATGAAGTGGCGCGCGTACTTCCTGAAATTATTGATGGTGACTGGCAAAAAGCCATGAACAGACTTCATTCATTCAAAGCATAAGCCCCCACTGTTTACCCCCCCTGTTTATACACTCTTACTACTTATACATCCCCACTACTATTTAACCCCCTTCTACGGTTATAATATCGCCTCATTTTTATACACGCTTGCAAGAGATTAAGTCTATGGGTTTCAAATGTGGCATTGTCGGCCTACCAAACGTAGGTAAATCGACTCTATTTAACGCACTAACCAAAGCAGGAATTGGCGCAGAAAACTTTCCATTCTGCACTATCGAGCCAAACGCTGGTGTCGTTCCTATGCCCGACCCACGTCTAGACAAATTAAGTGCCATTGTTAAGCCTGAGCGTGTACTTGCTACCACCATGGAGTTTGTAGATATTGCAGGCTTGGTAGCAGGAGCCTCTAAAGGTGAAGGGCTTGGAAACCAGTTTCTAGCCAACATTCGTGAAACTGACGCTATCGCACACGTTGTACGCTGCTTTGAAGATGAAAACGTTATACACGTTGCGTCAAAAATTGACCCTGCAGCCGATATTGACGTCATTAACACCGAGCTAGCACTCTCTGACCTAGACAGCGTTGAGAAGGCTATCAAACGCATCGGTCGTATTGCCAAAGGTGGTGATAAGACAGCCAAAGAGCAAATTGTAATATTAGAAAAACTACTTCCTCACCTTAATGAAGCCAAACCTGTTCGTACAGTTGGTCTTAGCGATGATGAACTTGACTTGCTTCACGAAGTTCACTTACTAACTATTAAGCCAACTATGTACATCGCAAACGTCGACGAAGAAGGCTTTGAAGATAATAAATATCTGGATATAGTTAATGCGATTGCAGCCGAAGAAAATGCAGTAGTAGTACCGATATGCAACAAGCTGGAAGCAGAGATATCAGAACTTGATGATGATGAGAAAGACGAATTTCTTGCAGACCTAGGCATGGAAGAAGCAGGCCTCGACCGAGTTATTCGCGCAGGCTACACGCTACTTAACCTACAAACTTACTTTACCGCAGGCGTTAAAGAAGTTCGCGCATGGACCGTACGCGTAGGCGCAACAGCTCCACAAGCTGCAGGCGTTATACACACCGATTTCGAAAAGGGCTTTATTCGCGCAGAAGTAACCGCTTATGATGACTTTATTGAATTCAATGGTGAGCAAGGTGCCAAAGAAGCCGGTAAGTGGGGCCTA
>Ga0209495_1001695_pt1 | contig 15165 bp, 16 predicted proteins | sample EN1Hudsemesocosm_FD_184629 | JGI IMG/M metagenome (GOLD analysis project Ga0209495, IMG submission 184629) | Methane-oxidizing microbial communities from mesocosms in the Hudson Canyon - EN1E Hudson Canyon (SPAdes) (version 2) | ecosystem: Environmental > Aquatic > Marine > Cold seeps | place... | reverse complement strand
CGGTTTATTGAATATTTCTATGCAGGCTATTCGTGAGCGAGATCGTTTTGTGATTAGTCATTGTATGAGAAAAAAGATTCCGGTTGCGACGGTTATTGGTGGCGGTTATGACCGTAATCAAGAAGCATTAGCGCGCCGCCATGCGATTGTCGTTGAGGTGGCTCATACCCTTTTGTGCGAGCAGGCAAGCTGACATTGTGCCGCAACCAGTATTTGCATTGTAAAAAGCTTCGATGTTCTTTTTGATATTAAACTCAATTGCGTCTGCTTTATACTCGCTCTTCTTTACAGGGTTTGTAGACAATAAATAAGGGGTGTAACGGTAAGCGTTTTAACGTATGTTCTCAACATTCTGATCATAAAAATTTAACGATAAATTTAAAGATAAACAGGGGAAGGTAATGAAGTTTTTAGAAAATATTTCAGAGCAAAGTTATGCAGCATTTAGAGCTGTAGCGGGTTTTTTGTTTTTGTGTCACGGCACACAGAAGCTCTTTAACTTTCCGGTTGAATTTCCCTATTCGCTAAATGTGATGAGTACCAGTGCGGCCGTTATCGAATTGGTCGCCGGCGCGATGATTATTGTAGGTTTTTATACCCGTTTTGCCGCATTCGTGGCGAGCGGCACCATGGCCGTTGCATATTGGATGGTGCACGGGCTAAACGATCTGTTCCCAATTGCCAACGGCGGTGAGCTATCGGCATTATACTGTTTCGCCTTTCTTTATATCGCAGCAAAGGGTCCGGGTATGTGGAGCTTGAACGATAAGTAAGCTCTCCTGCGGCAATATATAATGGGCAGTCGGTTCTGTTTATCTGTCAGCCAGAGTGTAAAGCGTAGAGTAAGCATTTAAAATTGATGCTTACCCTACCTTGCCCTAGTTGAGTGAGCCTCTATTTCACCCTTTATATTTGAGACGCTTTATTGTATTCGCGGTATTTAATACTCTTAATCTCAATTAAGAGTGAAGGATGCGGCGAAACCTCGGCATCTTTATGTCTAACTTGCGAGTGACTCAATGAACGATACATATGTTTGATCGGCCGGTCGTGCACGAAGGTGTTTACTTCCTCCCACTCGGGGGGACCGGTGAAATTGGGATGAATCTCAACGTCTATCTTCATCAAAACAAAATGGTTATGGTTGACTGCGGATCGATGTTCCAAGACCCAGATGGCGTGTTAAAACCGCGCCCCAATGAGTTTATCGTTCCTGATACAGCGTTTGTTGAAGAGCATCGAGGTGCGTTAGAGGCGATTGTGCTGACGCATGCGCATGAGGATCATATCGGCGCAATTCTTGCGCTGTGGCATCGTTTTCCAGTGCGTCTCTATGCGACTACTTTTACCGCCGAGGTGTTAAGGCGGAAAATAATGCGCACTGCCGACCCAAAATTTCAAGATATTCTTAGCCAGATAGTGATCGTAGAAACGAACGTGCCGTATCAAATTGGTCCGTTTGTGATCAGTTGGGTGCCTGTTACGCATTCGACGCTTGAATCGAACGCTCTATTAATTGAAACCAAATCGCATACGGTACTGCATACTGGCGACTGGAAACTGGATGCAAAGCCTGTTTTGGGTCCGCCGATTTCAACCCCTGCGGCATTGGGCTTACACGCTCACTCAATTGACAGTGTGATTTGTGATTCCACCAATGCGCTAAAACCCGGCGCGTCAGTGTCCGAATATGAGGTATTCGAGGGGCTCAGACAAACCGTTGCAAAAGCTTCAGGGCGTGTGTTTGTAACGTGTTTTGCGAGCAACGTTTCGCGGCTCGTAAGTATTGCTCAGGTCGCAAAGGATACTGGACGTTATCTAGCCGTAATGGGGCGTGCATTCGAAAATATGATAAGCATCGCAAAAGCGTTAGGTTATTGGCCAAATAATCTTAAACTTTATTCTGCCGCTGAGGTGGCGTATCTACCTGAGCGGGAGGTGCTTTTTCTGGTGACGGGAAGCCAAGGTGAATCGCGTGCGGCGCTCGGTCGACTCAGCCGTGGCAGTCATCAAGGTGTCGACATGGATGCAGACGATACCGTGATCTTCAGCGCTATGCGCATTCCAGGTAACGAAATAGAAATCTCGAGATTAATAGCTAATTTGACGGCAAAAGGCGTAAAAGTCCTCGAGAATAAAACACTCAACTGTGCAGTGCATGCGTCGGGCCATCCCTGTCAAGACGAGTTACAAGCGCTTTATCAATATGTTAAGCCGCGTATCATGATCCCCACACATGGCGCATTGGCACACCTTGAAAAGCATGCAGAGCTTGCTAGTCAATGGGGAATAAAACGCTGTTTGCAAGGATTAAATGGTGATTTGTTTCAGTTGTACCCGATTGGTAAACATGTGCCAAACTTTACAAAGGCAGAGCGTGTGTTACTTGACTCGCCGTAACGGGGTTATTGTTCGTTTGTCCTTTTAGTCAGTCGACATTCTTTAGGCTAATAACAATCGAATTGCGCAACCGTTTTACATCTTGTTTAACGGGTCTGCCCCAGGTATGGCAGGCGCAGGTTGCGGTTACTTCGATGCAAAATACCTGTCTTCATCGAATAGGCGAACCCATTCGGGGTAATTAAAAATTAAGATACTGATAAACATCCCATTAATTGTTGCTTCGGGTGCAGCAATCAGAGGAATAAACACCCAGAATTCATTCACGATCTGGTCAAAGGCATAAATATTTTGCCCCCAAAGGATTAGCGTCATGCAGGCGCCACTAGAGAAAACAGAAATGGCACCGCCGAGTGTCGCGACCAAAAATATAAATGAGAACGGGTGGTTAGCATTACTGCGATCATGCATTCGCCATACGACGTAATTAGTTAATAGCGGTACGATTACAGATACGAGCATATTTACACCGAAGCCCTCCGGTGCCTCTAAGTCGAGGGCAATCGTGCCGGATATCGCAAGTGCCGCGACCCAGATAGCAAGTTGCCAGCCCATCAGTAAATGCACGGCGGTTATTAGGAATAAATGAATTCCCAAGCCATCAGAAATGCCGGCGCGCAATGACCATGCGAGCATCAATAAAACTGTGCATAACCCGAATACATGATGAATCTGGCTGTTAGCAATCACTACTCGCCAATTAATAAAAAACAACGCCAGTATGAGCATGGCTGCAGCAACACCATTTGTTAGCCAAAGGAAGCCCTGGCTAAATAAATCAGCACTTATGTTCAAAATAGGCCTTGGTTAGTTTTGTTACTGTTTTCACTATGAATCTCTCCATTATTAGTGGTATCGAGAAACGTCAAGGAGTCGTTGGTTATCGCGTTTGTTGCTTAACTTCAGTATTTTGCAAAGTGCGTAACTACTGATACACCCATTAGTTACGTTAGTTGAGCGGTGTTTAGATTAGGAGAGTTCAATACAGATGAGCGGTGATATTTTTTCATTGCTCGATTTATTCTGTTCGCATGCGCATTCAATCTGGTTTAATCTGTGTTGCCGACATGTGCAGTGTCTCAGCTAGTTGTTTTGCCCATGAGGCGCTCGTGTAAAAGAAGCTGTTCACTTATTGACTTTGGCTTCTTTGAGCATAATTACAGCGTTAGTTTTAACGTACTTCAGGAGATTAAGAAATGCAGAAATTTCGTCCAATTTTAGCGCTTGTATTATTACTTGGATTTACGGGGCAGGCGTATTCAGATATGTCGAGCTACTTAAAAAATAAAGGAACACAAGCGGCGGCTTCAGCGGTTGGTGTCGGCTCGGTTGCCAGCGGTATTGATATGGCAAAAGGCCTCATTCCAAACTTAACGAGTGCTTTGTCTATTACTGAAGATCAGGCTACGGGTGGTTTGGGTTCGATTATGAAGTATGCACAGTCTGCACTGTCTAGTGACGAAGGGAGCGCATTGAAGGATAGCGTGCCTGGGTTTGATAGCCTGTTGGCTGCTGTGCCTTCGCTTTCGGATGGCGGTGGAACGGGCACACTTGGTAAATTGAGCTCGTTAGGGGGGGCGTTGGGCGGTGGTTCCGGTGCGCTCAGTGGATTAAGTTTGCTGACGCAGCAATTCTCGGCGCTTGGATTAAGTCCAGATATGATTGGTAAAATGTCTAACATGGCGGTTGAGTATTTTTCATCCGCGTCACCGTCAACAGGCGGTTTACTAAAAAGCGCATTGGGGGATTTGCTCGGCTAAAAGTACTGAGTTTTTAGATGTTAAAATAGTTTATGTGTCAATAGATACGCGGCATCAAGCGGATGCTGCGTTTCCAATTTCGTCAAGATGGCGGATCCATATCAGAGTAATATTAAGTAATCTAGGGCCTACCTGCCTAAGCGCCTATCGAATAAGCGATTAGACTTTTCTCATTATCAAGCTTCGCCTGATTGACGATTGACGATTGACGATTGACGATTGACGATTAATGTCGTCTGCGAGGGATCATCGATCAGCGGTTTTTATTTTGCGAATGGAGGCTAGTGATCCAAATACTAAGGGCTGCTAATACTCGGTGTAATTGTATATACTACCGCCCGAATTTAAGTCTGTCGTTGATTTTGGCAGGTCTCGTAACGCGTTGAGTAAGGTTTGAAAATTGCCATGCCAATATATGAATATGCCTGTAATGATTGTGGTTTTGCGAAGGAAGTGTTGCAAAAGCTGAGTGATTCACCACTCACTAAATGCCCTGAATGCAAAGCGGAGACTTTCCGTAAGCAGGTTTCTGCGCCAGGCTTTCGCCTTGCTGGAAGCGGCTGGTATGAGACAGATTTTAAAACTGGTAAAAAGAAAAACTTAGTAGCCGATGCAAGTTCTTCACAGAGCTCCGGGTCTGCGGCTTAATTAATTACTATTAGAACAATCAGGATAAAAATATGCGCAGTCATTATTGCGGCTTAGTGAATGAAAAATTGGTCGGGCAAGAAGTTACCATATGTGGTTGGGTGCATCGTCGTCGTGACCACGGTGGCGTTATCTTCTTGGATATGCGCGACCGCGAGGGTATCGCTCAGGTTGTCGTGGATCCTGATACTGAGCAAAGTTTCGCTACAGCTGAGCGTGTTCGCAGTGAGTTTGTTCTTCAGATTAAAGGTATTGTTCGCGATCGACCAGAGGGTACGATTAATGACGATATGCGCACCGGTAAAATTGAAATTTTGGGTAAAGACGTAACGGTGCTTAATGCCGCTGAGACGCCCCCATTTCCGCTGGACGATTACAATGATGTAGGTGAAGACACGCGTTTGAAATATCGCTTCATGGACCTACGTCGACCAGAGATGTTAAACAAGCTGATATTCCGCTCAAAGGTGACCAGCCATATCCGTAACTTTCTAGATCAAAACGGATTCATGGATGTTGAAACGCCTATTTTGACGCGCGCAACCCCTGAGGGCGCGAGAGACTATTTGGTGCCAAGTCGTACGCACGGCGGTAACTTTTTTGCCTTGCCACAGTCGCCACAGCTTTTTAAACAATTACTGATGGTGTCCGGTGTTGATCGCTACTACCAAATTGCGAAGTGCTTTCGTGATGAAGACCTGCGTGCAGACCGTCAACCTGAATTTACACAAGTAGACCTTGAGATGTCGTACATGGATGAAAATGCCATTATGACGATGATGGAAGGCGCTATTGCATCTATGTTCAAGGAACTATTAGATGTTGATTTGGGTGCGTTTCCGCGTATGCCATACGCTGAGGCGATGAACAAATATGGCAGTGATAAGCCCGATCTTCGCATTCCACTAGAGATTATCGATGTTGCAGATTTAATGGCGTCGATAGACTTTAAGGTATTCGCAGGACCTGCGAAAGACCCGAAAGGACGCGTTGCCGCGCTGAAAGTACCAGGTGGAGCTAAACTGTCTCGCAAACAAATCGACGAATACACAAAGTTTGTAGGAATTTATGGTGCGCGAGGCCTTGCTTGGATAAAAGTGAATGAACTCGAAAAAGGGACAGAAGGGCTTCAGTCTCCGATTGTAAAGTTTTTAGGTGACGACGTTGCGCTTGCCATTATGGACCGTCTCGGCGCTCAGAACGGTGATATTGTGTTCTTTGGTGCGGATAAAGCAAAGATTGTTAACGAAGCGCTTGGTGCATTGCGTTGCAAATTAGGCGAGGATCTTGACCTGTACACCTGCGCATGGGCACCTATGTGGGTAGTCGACTTCCCAATGTTTGAAGAGTTGGATGATGGCGGTTTAACTGCCATTCATCATCCGTTTACAGCGCCATCGTGCTCGCCTTCAGAATTGAAAGATAATCCAGCCGCTGCGCTGTCCCGAGCTTACGATATGGTGCTGAATGGCACTGAGTTGGGCGGTGGGTCAATTCGTATACATGACGGTGCCATGCAAAGCACCGTGTTCGATATTTTGGGTATCTCTGAGGCAGAGCAAGCTAACAAGTTTGGATTCCTGCTGGATGCACTCAAGTTTGGTTGTCCGCCGCATGGTGGTTTGGCATTTGGCCTGGATCGCTTGGTAATGTTGATGACGGGTGCGAGCTCGATACGGGAAGTGATAGCTTTTCCAAAAACCCAAAGCGCGACCTGTGTCTTAACGAAAGCGCCAGGTGAAGTGGATAGCAAGCAGCTTCGTGAGCTAAGTATCCGCGTGCGTTTGCCAGAGAGTGAAAAGCCCGAGAGCTAACGACGGCCTTTTTTAGGCGGTGATCATTATCGATCTGCTCAAAAAAGCGACTAGTCGAATACCTGGCTAGTCGCGCTCAGTGCTGAAAATAGGTTTGATTTTAAGTAATCGCATCTCTTTCAAAGTCTTGCTTAATTGTAAGTTCAGCTTCTTTTCGCTTCTCCCTATACTCTGTTGCTACTATTTTCTCAGCGATTAGTTGGAGCGCAAGTGCCCCTTATCCTTGGCATTGATCCAGGTTCACGATTGACAGGTTATGGCTTAGTGCAAATGGCGCAAGGCAAAACTAGCTATGTTGCGAGCGGCTGCATTCGGGTGACTGGCGATACGATTGCTGAGAAATTAAATATTATTTTTAACGGCGTGTCGCAGCTCATCCAACAGTTTTCCCCGCATGAGTTTGCTATCGAACAGGTCTTTATGGCGCGCAATCCCGATTCAGCGCTTAAACTTGGTCAGGCACGTGGTGCCGCTATTGTCGCTGCAACCAATAATGGTCTGCCCGTAAGTGAATACGCAGCGCGTAGTGTGAAGCAGGCCCTGGTTGGGAAAGGCAGTGCGGATAAAGGTCAGGTAAAGCACATGGTGATGCGTTTATTAACGTTAGAGGCGGAGCCTCAAGCAGATGCATCCGACGCACTGGCGATTGCACTGACGCATGCGCATACACAAAAATACCTATTGAAAATGACGGGTGCGAAAAGCAGCCGTCGTGGCAGACTTAAATAAAAGAAGAGGCCCATGATTGGAAAGCTGAAGGGGATTGTTGAAAGTAAATCTACGCACGATGTGTTGTTAGATGTAAACGGCGTGTGTTATGAAATTGAGTTGCCATTGTCTGCTGCGTTTTCGCTTCCAGCGGTTGGCGAAGCCGTGAGCCTGCATACGCACTTTGTCGTACGAGAGGATGCGCAGCTGTTGTATGGGTTTTCCTCTTTGCAAGACCGCGATACGTTTCGAGTTTTGATAAAAGTGAATGGGGTGGGCCCTAAATTAGGCATCGCAATTCTATCCGGTTTAAGTGCTGCTGATTTAGCGCGCTGCGTAGAGTTAGAGGATGTTTCTGCACTTGTAAAATTGCCGGGTATCGGTAAAAAGACTGCTGAACGGCTATTGATTGAATTGCGAGACAAGTTATCAAGCTTAGCTGGTGAACAGAGCGTTGGATCAGTATTAAGCGCGGCGGTAGCTGCGAAGGACATTTCAAGCGAAGCGGAATCTGCTCTTATTGGCTTAGGGTATAAGCCAGTAGAGGCTGCGAAGGCAATAAAGCAGCATGCGGGTGAAGGTTTAGAGCTTGAGGCGTTAATTCGCGCGTGTTTGAAGGGATTGATGTAATGCGTGCTCTGCATAAGTATTCATGGCTGGGTGGTAACCTATATTTAACATTTGCAGTTTAACGTCTTAGGTACACTAAAGCCTCGTTTTCCTAGTTAGAAGCATTTTATGATTGAAGCCGACCGTTTAATTTCTGCCGAGGCAAGCCCAGAAGTTTCGGGTGGGTCAGAGGATGTGCTTGATCGTGCTATTCGTCCGAAAAAACTCGCGGATTATGTTGGGCAACCTGTCGTTAAAGAACAGATGCAGATTTTTGTTGAAGCGGCGAAAAAGCGACAAGATGCGCTGGACCATGTGCTCATTTTCGGGCCCCCGGGTCTGGGTAAAACAACTCTGGCTAACATTCTCGCCAATGAATTAGACGCCAATATAACCTCTACGTCCGGTCCGGTGTTAGATAAAGCGGGTGATCTTGCTGCATTGCTTACTAATTTAGAAGCAGGTGATATTCTTTTTATTGATGAAATTCATCGCTTAAATGCCTCAGTTGAAGAGGTGCTTTACCCTGCAATGGAAGACTATCAGTTAGACATTATGATCGGCGAGGGCCCCGCAGCACGGTCAATAAAATTAGATTTACCGCCTTTCACATTGGTCGGAGCGACCACGCGAGCGGGGTTGCTAACCTCTCCCTTAAGAGATCGTTTTGGTATCGTTCAGCGACTTGAATTTTATAACGTAACGGATTTAGGGTCGATCGTCTCACGCTCGGCTAACTTAAGTGGTGTAAGCATTACAGATGAGGGCGCGCATGAGATTGCTAAGCGCTCTCGCGGTACGCCCCGTATTGCTAACCGATTGTTAAGACGTGTGCGCGATTACGCAGAAGTAAGAGGCGATGGCACCGTGTCGCGAGAGATCGCCGACAAAGCGCTTAACATGCTTGAGGTAGACGAGTGTGGTTTTGATCAAATGGACCGTCGGTTATTACTCTCAATTTTAGAAAGTTTTGCAGGTGGTCCTGTGGGTGTTGAGAGTCTCGCGGCGGCAATAAGCGAAGAGCGTGTGACCATTGAGGATGTGTTAGAGCCATACCTTATTCAGCAGGGCTTTATGATGAGGTCTTCTCGAGGGCGTATTGCCACGGAAAAAGCATGGCTGCATTTTGGCTTAGACATGCCAAAAGATCGTGACGGCGAGTAAAATGTCCTCATTTGGCACTGAATTCTCAATACCTATCCGGATTTATATTGAGGATACCGATGCCGGAGGTATCGTTTTTTATGCCAATTATCTAAAGTTTTTTGAGCGGGCAAGAACAGAGTTTGTGCGTTCGATAGGGTTTGAGTTGCGGCAATCGATGACGAAGCAATGTAATTTTGTTGTGCATGAGGCCGCGATTAAATATTTGGCATCTGCGAAACTTGACGATGAACTTGAAGTCTATACGAGAGTGCAACGGTTACGTAAAACCGCGATAGTGTTCGATCAGCGGGCGCTTCTAAAGGGGGCAAACAAACTGTTGGTGAAAGCCCAAATTACGGTGGCCTGTGTTGATATGGAAACTGGCCGTCCTCGCGCTTTGCCCGAAGATTTACAAAACGTTTTAAATTGATTGTCTGGAGAATTACGTGCAGGAAAAAATTTCTGTTTGGGGCTTGATTTTTGACGCAAGCCTTATTGTTCAAATGGTAATGCTATCGCTACTTATTGCCTCCATTGTATCTTGGTATTTTATCTTTCAACGCTCATCCTATTTTAAACAGGCAAAGCAATCGCAGGCAGCGTTTGAAGAACGTTTTTGGTCAGGAATGGATCTGAGTAAACTGTATCGTGAGAACACCAGTCAAAACGGACAGGAGTTTATTTTTCGTTCTGGGTTTAAAGAATTTAATCGTTTGAAACAGCAGCATGGTATTGATCCGGATGCGATAATGGATGGTACCCAGCGAGCGATGCGCGTAGCGTTGTCGCGCGAGAACGATCGCTTAGATGAGCATTTGCCGTTCCTCGCAACGGTGGGTTCAACAAGCCCGTACGTTGGTTTATTTGGCACCGTATGGGGCATTATGAATTCATTTCTCGGCCTCGCCCAAGAACAACAGGCGACTCTCGCAACGGTGGCGCCAGGCATCTCCGAAGCATTGATTGCGACTGCGATGGGCCTGTTTGCGGCAATTCCCGCGGTGATGGCTTACAACCGGTTTTCGAACAAATCCGATCGTTTATACAATGCATATGAAACGTTTGCTGATGAGTTTTCGAGCATTTTACACCGAAATGTCCACGCAAGCCGAAAGTCAATGAGCGAATAGGGGCGGTTGCCATGGCTAGAAATAAGCGTAAGCCAATGTCTGAAATAAATGTGGTGCCATACATTGATGTGATGCTGGTCTTGCTAATCATTTTTATGGTGACTGCACCGATGTTAACTCAGGGGATAAAAATAGACTTACCTCAACTTGAGTCGTCTCCCGTAAAAATCGAGAAGAATCAAGAGCCTTTAATCATTTCAGTCGATTTGAACGGTGCGTTTTATATGGAAATGTCGTCGCTGGGTGGCCAGCCACTGGATCAGGCACTGCTCAGTGAAAAGGTGTCGGGTTTGCTCGAAACAAACCCTAGTTTATCCGTTCTAGTGCGCGGTGATCGCAACGTAAATTATGGTGCAGTTGTTGAATTAATGGGGCTTTTACAGGGCGCTGGCGCAATAAGTGTCGGGTTGATTACTGAAGATCTATGAATAAACCGACGCAGCGAATGATTCAAGATGAGCGAGAGTCGACGCTGCAGCGCCTCAAGTTTGCGCTGACGAAGGGTCGGCGAAGGTTTTTGTACGGCAGTATCGCTGTACATAGTTTCTTTTTTCTTTTGTTGCTCGGCTCTTGGGATGGGTTTTCTCAAACGGAAACGCTCGTACTTCCAAACAGTATACAGGCGACCGTGCTATCGCAAGAGGATATTAATCGGCTTCCCTATAAAAAAAGGCAGAAAGCGCAAGAGGCGGCGAAAGCCGAAGCAAAACAAAAAGCGTTAGAAAAGAAAAAGAGCTTAGACAAGAAGCAAAAAGCGCAAGCTTTAGCGAAAAAACGTGCAGAGAAAGAGAAGGAACAAGCACTCGAAGCGGAGAAGCGTGCGGCAGAAAAGAAAAAAAAGCTCGCGGTTAAGCGCGAGGCTGAGCAGCAGAAATTGTTAGCGCAAAAGAAACTGGCTGAAAAAGCAGCGCAAGAGCGAAGGGCAAAGCAGGCTGCGGCGGCGCGTGCGAAGCAAGTGGATGCACAGGCGAAATCTAAAGATCAGGCCGATCGGTTAAGTAGGCTAGCCGCGCAAAGAGCAACTCAGCAAGCGGTGCCGCAAACTACAGAGCCCTTGGCGAGTGAGAGTGAAACTGCGACCATTGATTCGTCGGAGCAGGCGTCGCTAAGTGCAAGTGAGATAGAGCGATACTTTTCAAATATTAAAGGTAAGATCGAACAGCGTTGGAAGGTTCCACCGCGAAGTCTTGGGCGCAGCTTACTACTAAGAATTCGATTGCTACCTTCTGGAGAACTTGATGAGGTTGAAATTTTGCAGGGGAGTGGGTCAGAACCATTGGATCAAAGCGCACTAGCGGCTGTTCGGAAAATTGAAAAATTTGCTGTGCCAGGTCAACGATCTTTGTTCGATAAATATTTTAGAAGCTTTCAGATGAGCTTCAAGCCAGAGGAGTGAGTGAGACACCATGAGAAGTTTTCACAATGCCATACTGTTATTTAGTTTGATCTTAGTGTCACTTTCATCGCCGTTAAAAGCCGAATTGTTAATTGAGATTACTAAAGGCTCCGATGAAGCTATTCCGATTGCCGTGGTGCCATTTACGAATAGAACCAATCAAGCGCTAACGGCAAATGTGAGCAGTATCATTAGTGCGAACTTGGAGCGTAGCGGTGATTTTGCATCGCTATCGACAAGCAAAATGCTGAGTCTCCCCGAGAAATCTAGTGATGTGTATTACCGTGATTGGCGCTTGTTGAACCAGAGCTTCGTTTTAGTCGGCCAAATAAGTACAGATGCATTAGGTAAGCGCTTTCATGTGCAATACGAGTTGATGGACGTGTATAACCAAAAGCGCATTATAGGGGAGTTAATTTCGTCAGACGCCTCGGGCATGCGACAGCTTGCACACCGCATTTCCGATAAAGTGTATGAAGCGATTACTGGTATTCGTGGTGCATTTTCTACCAAGATAGCCTATGTCACCATGGCATTTAAATCTGAGGGTGAATTAGAATATCGATTGCAATTAGCTGACGCAGATGGTCAACGACCGCAAACCTTACTAAAAAGTGCAGAGCCGGTGTTATCGCCAACATGGTCCAATGACGGCAAGCGTCTAAGTTATGTTTCGTTTGAAACTGGCAGACCTGCTATTTATATCCAAGATCTTGGTTCTGGTGAGCACACTAAACTTACTGCCTTTAAAGGTTTAAACAGTTCACCGATGTGGTCACCTGACGATAAAAAGTTGTTGATGACTCTGTCAAAGGATGGCAATGCTGAATTGTACGCTTACCATATCGCATCAAAAAGTATAGAGCGGCTAACGAATCACTATGGAATCGATACCGAGGGTAGTTGGTCGCGAGATGGTAAAAGTATTGTGTTTACGAGTAATCGATCAGGTGCACCACAAATATATGAGATGGACCTCCGGGATCGACAACCACGCCGCTTAACGTTTCAAGGGCGTTACAACTCCCGGCCCCGGTATAGCTGGGATGGTGAAAAAATATACTTTGTGCACCGCTCATCAAAAGACTACCACATTGCATCCATGAATGCGGATGGTAGCGATCAATATTTGCTCACAGATACGCCATTAGATGAATCGCCAAGCATTTCACCGAACGGGCAAATGATTATTTATGCGACAAAGCACCGAGGCAAAGGGGTGCTTGGCGTGGTGTCAGTTGATGGTGATTCTTCCTATTTTTTGCCGTCTAGTTATGGGGAAGTAAAGGAACCTGCTTGGTCGCCGTTCTTAAATTAAATGAAGTTTTTTCGCTAAGTGCCTTGTGTGGCTTGCTTTTCTTGCTTTAATATTAGGAAGTCACAGTAAAACCAGCGTCTAGCTAGGTGTCTATGGCGAGGCAGTGCCAGGTAGTTAAGACTTAAAATAAATAGTAGCAAACTTGTCTGATATCTAAAAAAAGGAAGAACAATGAAACTAAAAACATACAAACATGGCTTAGCAGTAATTTTGGCCTCTACGTTAGTAGTTGGTTGTGAGTCGCTTCAAGAAGATGTAAGCAGTGATCCTAGCGTGCAAGCTAGCGCGGGTTCTAATGCTGGTGCAACAATTGCTGATAACCTTGACAAGCAAAAGAAAGCGGAGCGTGAAGCAGCAAAACGTGAAGCTGAAATGCGTGAGAAGCAGTTAGCAGAAGAAAGAGCAGCAGCGGCAGCGGCAGCGGCAGCAGCAGCAGAAGAAGCGAAAATGAAGAAAATGGCAGCACTTCGTGATATGACGACGTTCTACTTTGACTTAGATGATGCAAGTATTGCAGACGATGCACGTGAAGCTCTTATGGCGCACGCAGCGTTCCTATCGGCCAATGCAGGTATGAAAGTTGTCGTGGAAGGTCATACGGATGAGCGTGGCACCAACGCCTATAACATGGCTCTAGGTGAAGAACGTGGCGCCGCAGTCGCACAGTTCTTGAAGGTTAATGGTGTATCTGATTCACAAGTTGAAGTCGTCAGCTACGGTGAAGAGCAGCCCGCTATGGCTGGTTCAGACGAGTCGGCTTGGGCGAAAAATCGTCGAGCAGTGGTTCAGTATCAGTAAGTTATGCTGACTGTTCACGTGTTAAAAAAGGGGCCTTTTTTAAAGGCCCTTTTTGTTTCTAGCGTATTGTTTTTGTCACTTTCGGCGCAGTCAAAAACGCTAATATTTCAATCTGTAGATACGCCGTCTTCGGATCCTGGCCCTGTTGTTTTGTCTCCTCCGCCATCAGAACAAACTAAGTCGGTAACTACTCCACAAGTCCAGCCGCAAACGCAAAAAGCAAATACCGAACTGTTCTTTATGGTATCTGATCTAAAGCGTGAGGTGAGTAAGTTGCATGGCATGCTAGAAGAAAGAGATTATCAAATTCGCCAACTACAAAATGCGTCAAAATCGCGCTACCGTGATATGGACCGACAGATACAAGCACTTGGGGATGAAATAACTAAGTTGAAGCTCAACAATCCAAGTGCTGCTGCTAAACTGGGTACAAGCGGCAACAATTCAGATTTAGGGACAATAGAGGCTGCTGGTTCGGTACCTACTATTGTGCCCGTAGTTTCCCCAACAGTTAACGTGAAGGCTCCAAATATACCCGAAACAGAAGACCAAAAAGCCGAATATCAAAGTGCTTACTCACTTGTGAAAACAAAGCGGTTTGATGAGGCATCTGAGGCTTTGCTTTCGTACATTGAAAAATACCCGCAGGGTAATTTGACCGGGAATGCCTTTTACTGGCTAGGGGAGGTTTATCTTGTATTGCCTAACCTAGAGCAAGCGAAGCAGTCGTTTAAGGTGGTTGTTGAAACGTTTCCTGGCCACAGCAAACAAGCAGATGCCATATATAAGCTTGCTGTGACTTACGATCGATTAGGTGCGTTGGAGGAGGCTGAATCAAACCTCAAAAAAGTACAAGATTTGTACCCAAATAGCACGGCCAGTAAACTTGCAAAGAACTATAAACTTTCTCGCTAAGCTCATGAATAGAAAGCTAAATTGTCGAATCGTAAAATTGTTTTTTTAGCATCCAAATAAATTCATATTTAGCTTGTTATTTATCAAAAAATCATTACTATATGCGCCTCGTTGGGTCGTTAGCTCAGTTGGTAGAGCAGTTGGCTTTTAACCAATTGGTCGCAGGTTCGAATCCTGCACGACCCACCACTAATTTCCTGCGTTGTGGCGCAGGCGCAGCACAGTTAAATGTTTTTACAAGGTGACTTTGCATTGCCGGCGACATACGCCGATCTAATATAGCAAGCATTGCGCGTTGATCTTTCTGGGTCGTTAGCTCAGTTGGTAGAGCAGTTGGCTTTTAACCAATTGGTCGCAGGTTCGAATCCTGCACGACCCACCAACTTCTTCACAGTGCCTTTTACTTAGTTAAAGGTAGGCGTTTTAATCAGTGTGTGTAAATCGAGACATTCCTTCACTGTATTGATATCGCTTAATACCTCCTGCTCGGAGGTATTTTTTTATCCCGACTTCGCGAAGACTA
>Ga0209495_1001694_pt1 | contig 15177 bp, 13 predicted proteins | sample EN1Hudsemesocosm_FD_184629 | JGI IMG/M metagenome (GOLD analysis project Ga0209495, IMG submission 184629) | Methane-oxidizing microbial communities from mesocosms in the Hudson Canyon - EN1E Hudson Canyon (SPAdes) (version 2) | ecosystem: Environmental > Aquatic > Marine > Cold seeps | place... | reverse complement strand
CGGCCTTGTTGTCGCCATTACCACCGCGCATTAAAACAATGCCTAAAATGGCTCCGCATTTGGCGTATCAGTTAAGAGAGCAAGGTGATTTGCAGGCAAGCACCACCCTCAATGCACAATACCAATCAACCTTAAATGCCATAGCCACCCAGACCAAGCTGAAACCCAACACCAACATGGCCATGCTCTTGGCCAATGCGAAGACGGGTGAAATTCATGCTTATGTTGGTTCTCAAAGCTATACCGATTTTAATAAGCTTGGCGCGGTGGACTATAGCCACGCAGTCCGCTCGCCTGGCTCCACCTTAAAACCGTTTATCTATGTCCAGGCTGCCAGTGAACAGCTCATCCACCTCAACGGCATAATCAAAGACGAACGTATCAATATTCAAGGCTACCAGCCACAAAACCTTAACCGCCGTTTCTACGGCGACATTACCATTGGCGAAGCACTGCAGCGCTCGCTCAATATTCCAGCGGTAAAGGTGCTTCAAAAGCTGGGCCCAGAACGCTTTAAAAGCAAACTCGCCCAAGCCAACATACCACTACGCCAAGGCGAAGGCCTACCTATTGCGCTAGGTGGCGCAGGGCTCACGTTGCATGAAATAGTAAGCCTATACACCGCCCTTGGCAATGAAGGCAAAGTCACCAATGTGAGTGCCACCAACACAACCGACAACATAAGCCACAACATTTTTGGCGCAGACCAAATCGCCCAAATCAACCACCTACTCAGCAACAATACGGCAGGCGCAGGCCGTTTACACGGGCGCATAAAACGCCAAGCCATCGCCTACAAAACGGGTACTGGCCCAGGTGGCAGCGATGCCTGGGCCATTGGTACTAATGGCAATTATGTAGTGGGTATTTGGATAGGCTCACCTAAAGGCGAGCACGTGGCTAACAATACTGGGCTAAGTGAAGCTGTGCCGGTGATGAATAGGGTGTTTGATGGCTTGCCAGTGGGGCAGTTGGCGCAACAGCCACCATCAGCGGCGCCAGAGGCATTGGCAAATACAGATAAAACCAGTAATGGGCTGGTGGTTCGCTTTCCAGTGGAAGGTAGCGATATTGAACTTCGTGCTAAAGGCATACCATTGCCAATTGTTTTGGAAAACGTCGAGTACCCTGTGTTCGTGCTCATAAATAACACGGGCGGTCACTGGCTTACAGTAAACCATTCCAGTTTAAATTTGACTAAAAAAGGCTTTTACACGTTGGGTTTGGTGGACCACCTTGGTGAGTCGGTAGTTGTAAGCTTTGTGCTAAGGTAAAGCGTGTAACTTTATATACTGTACTGGAAAATTCGGAATGTACCAGTATAGCAATCATTCGTTCTGCAAGCGGCACAGGTTAGGCGCGAGCGATTAATGGATTATAGAGGCGTAATGAGTAATTGAAAAAGGAGTAGTGTGGGCATGAAAGTTACGATATCTGGATTTTCGGGTTTGAAGTCGTTAATTGAAGAAGCAAGTAAAGATTTAGACAATAAAAATATTAATGAACAAAAATCAACTTTTGCTTACAATTATCCACTACAATTCATGGAAATTAGAAGAAGGTTTGCTAATAACTATGGGCTTTATGATAAATTAGACAGGGGGAGGTCAGTTCTTTCAAATGTAGAAGAATTAGGGCAGTATTTGTGTTCTTTTGGAAATATGCATGAAACAAAGCTGTTATTATCATTCGAAGAATTATTTAAACATGTAAATATTTGCGATAGTAAAAAAATTACAATGCTAGACTATGCGTGTGGCCAAGGATTAGGCTCGATAGTTTTTTTAAACTACATAGAAAATAAATTCAATTGTTCGTTATCTTTCTTACTAAAAATGGTATTAATAGAACCTTCAGTGGTTGCTTTGGACCGAGCCAAGCTACTTTTAGATCGGTCTGGAGAGCTGGTCTGTGTTAATAAAAATTTAGATGAATTGATTGAAGATGATTTAAAAAGTAATAGTGAATCCATGAAAATACATGTACTATCGAATATATTAGATATGGGCGATAAATTCTTTTGTTTGCAAAGGTTGTCAAATATTATCTTAAAATCTCAAAGTGGGATAAACTATTTCGTTTGTGTTAGCCCATATAACCAAGAAAAGCTCGATTGCTTTATGAATTATTTTAAATCGCATGCAGGGTTCGAAGAAATTATCTCTTTTAATGGTATGGTAATGAAAGGTAGGGATTGGAAGATGACACTTAATATATTTAAAGTTGGAGTTTAGAGTGGATTTATTTAGTGATAAAAATACGCTTCCATTTCCCATTCCTAGTGATGACGGTTATTGTTCGAGTTGGAATGAGTCACTAAATGGATTTGAAATAGTTGTTCCACATGGTAAATTATTTTATTCTGAATGTTTTTTTAATAAGAAAGTAAGTGATAGATGTGTTGAGTATTTTCTGGAAAATAAGAGTAACGATTGGAGAGATGTTGATTGGTCAAGTATTGGAAAAGAATCTTTAAATTTAATTGAATTTAATAATATTGATTGGAGTCATGACAAAATAAAAATGTACGGGAAAGAGATCTATTTGCCCCGTATATCGGCGTGGTATGGAGATAGTGGTAAGCCTTATACGTATTCTGGAATAACATTACAACCAAAAAAATGGAATAAAGGCCTTATGTATATAAGGGATAAAATATCTGCAGTATCAGGTGTTAATTTTAATAGTGTTTTAATGAATTGGTATAGAAGTGGTGATGATTATATTAGCTGGCACAGTGATTCGGAGAAGGAATTAGGAGAAAATCCTATTGTAGGGTCAGTTAATTTTGGCGAAGAACGAGATTTTGTTATTAGGCTAAATGATAAATCTAATAAAATAACAATACCGTTGAAGCATGGCACGTTTTTACTTATGTCTGGTGAGTTACAACATTTTTGGAAACATTCTGTTCCAAAGCGGAAAAAATCTAAGGGTTGTAGGTTTAACTTAACATTTAGAGTTATAGGTAGTTAGAAATGTAAAGTAAATTTTTATTATTTTATATATAGATTTTGTTTTAGTGAGTTCTGAATTTTATTTAATTCCTCTTGATCTGAAAAAACAAGTATAAGGTATATGGATAATCCAAATCGCTTTGAATTAGAAGTGGCAAAAAGAATAGTTAAGGATCGTGAATATTCAGGTTTTTTTACGGCCTCTATAAAGTTACTTCAGCTTCTATTGGAACTACAAAACGTGGATCTCAAATATATAGATTACAATTAGACAACTCTAAACGGGCAAGTAGGTTCGTTGAAACAAGGCCCAAGTGGGGGTGCTACAGTAATCTCCACAACCTCTATGTGAAGAACAACGAAAGTATAAGTTTCTTAATAGGTAAATATATATACCTCGAGTTAAAAAAGAACGACTATGGGTATGAAATTGGTGAGATTTCAAACTTCGATGTAGTCACTGCATTTAGCGATGCCTTAATTGCGTGTGAGGGACGACCGTTTGAGACGGAGCTATACGTTTATGAACTATTAGTGAAAACAGGAAGACCGGTTGAAGCGAACGGTTCCATTAAATTGAAGACAAACTTTGAAGATATGAGGGTGTCTGTAGTTAATGGTTTTGCGATTTGCCAGGAACATAATCCTGCTAGCAACCAATTGAACTTGGGTAACATCAATCAAATTTCCAATGAATATTATAACGATGTCCTCCTGGGCCCTGAACCTGAAACGTCGGAGGGGAGTGAAAGGCCTTGTGCACGATCTTTTTATGCAATTTCGGATAATGGAATGAAAATAATTAGGTGGGATAACGATCGCTTTATCTCTCGCAAGACCACTACCAGACATGATCATAACACATGGCGTTCAGTCACCATGGTTGAGTTAGGGGATCTGTTGACAGATGAACACCCTGAAGGAATTAGGCGAGCTGTTGATCGAGATCCAATTGAGGATATATTAGATGCTTTTTAACTTAAGAGCGATTTTGCTCCCCCAGTATATTCATCACGAACTCAACACATTTTGACGAGCCCCTTGCCGCGTTTAAGTAAAATAGGCCTAAGCCTAAGAAGTAAATTTGTTCTTTATAAAGGTAAAAAACACCCGAAATATGGCTGGGTATGCATACAGCTTTGGTGTATTCTATGTTACATAACATAAGAATTAGACCTGAAGGTATTTAAGTGGCAAAAGGCGAGAGTGGAAGGTTAGTAATTGAGATAGACCCTTCAATTAAAAAAGAGTTGTACGACACTCTTGGCGACGAAGGTCTAAACATGAAAGAGTGGTTTTTGATCAACGCGAAAGCATATTTGCAAAAGAATAAACGAAGCTCACACCATACGCACAAAGCTAGCAAGGAGATTGGCTCATGAAGTTGAATAAGAAGAAGATAGCGTTTGGCCGCCACGAATCATTTGCACTGAGATATTCATGGCTAACGAAAGGATTCAAAGCACTACAACAAAACAGCAATGTATTTGTCAACGATGATGCAACTGTCACCTTGGGCGTTGGAAAAAACATGGTGTCATCTATACGCTACTGGTTACGTGCATGTCAGGTTATTGATGCATCAAATAAGGCAACTGAAATAGGCAACATGCTATTTGACAAAGGCGGTTTCGACCCGTTCTTGGAAGACGAGGCAACTATTTGGTTGCTGCACTGGTTGTTGGTAAATAACCCTACAGAATCGACCGCTATTTACTGGTTTTTTAACAAGTATCATAAACCGGTTTTTACCACAGAAGAACTGAGTACAAGCCTTGCTGACTTTATTGGCGATACACGCTTTGAAACCAAAAAGCCCTCGCTTGGAACTATGAAAAAAGATGTCAGCTTGCTTACTCGCATGTATTCAATATCTAAGCCCACTGGACGTGCCCCACTCGAAGATTCTCTTGACTCGCCTATGGCCTCGTTGGGACTGTTGGCTAGAGCATCAGATGGGAAGCACTTCTTAGCCAAAGCTGAAGATAGGGATAGCCTGCCTGCCTTAATTTTAGGGTATGCGGTACTTTCATTAATGAACTTCCGCGGGCTTCAATCCATGCCTTTAGACGATTTAATGTACTCCAGAGATGACTACACAGCGGTTGGAGCCGTATTTCGGCTATCTGAAAATGCACTGATTCAAAAATTAGAAGACTTAATGGATTTAATTCCTGGTGCGTTTGAAATTCGTGATACAGCCGGTATTTACCAGTTTTACTTGTTACAGAATCAGGCACCCGAAACCCTGTTGAACCAGTACTATCGCCCTGATTCGAGAAGTGGCAAGTTAGGAGCGGCGGCATGAGCATAATAAACAAAATATCCGTTAATACGCACTACACCCGCTCTGTTAATTTGGAGCGAGATGCCAACGTTATTGCCGTAACTAAAAACTACATACCTACGTCGAGAGCGCTGCGGACTTTTTCACGAATTTCGGGAACGTTTACAGACCAGGATATGCCAAGAGCGTGGTCTTGGGTTGGGCCTTATGGATCGGGAAAGTCCTCAGCGTCCGCTTTTTTGGGTCAGTTGTTGTCCAAGCCTGGCAGCGAAGGATGCATAGTTGCTCAAAGCGTGCTGAGTTCAGCAAGTGGGGAAATTGCAGGCACCTTTGCCGGAACAAACGATAAAGACAATGGTTGGTTAAAGGTTTTTCTAACGGGGTCTCCAGAATCGCTAGGGAAAAGGCTGGTTGCGGCATTGGTCCATGCTTCCACGCAATACGCAGCAGACAACAACCTTGTCATAGGTGACGCGGGTCGGATTTCTAAACTGCTCACCAAAGACACGTTAACAACTACGGAAATTGTTAGTGCCTTTCAACACCTTCAGGATGCGTTAGAGACCCATGGGTGCCCAGGAATACTGCTCATCATTGACGAGTTAGGTAAGTTTTTAGAATACGAAGCTCGTCACTACGGCGCTAACGACATATACCTTCTTCAGTCGCTAGCCGAGCATGCCTACAAAGGGCAAATCGTTAATCTAAACCTCATTGTGTTGCTTCATCAGTCGTTTGAGCAGTACGCCAAAGGTTTAGGAGAAAATCTTAAGAATGAATGGTCCAAAGTACAGGGTCGTTTTGAAGAAGTACCATTTGTCGAGTCTGCAGAACAGGTACTTCGTGTTGTCGCGTCGGCGTTTAACCATAGTTTAGATAGTACTGAAAAGGCAGGCGTGAAGGAAAAGGTTGCAAAAATTGTGTCCGTAATGGCTGCACAGGGAGCTCTACCAGCCGGGCTAAGTGAAGATGAAGCTAACAAACTGTTTGTCTCTTGTTACCCCCTACACCCTATTAGCGCTACCTTGCTGCCGATGTTGTGTCAAAAAGTGGCACAAAATGAAAGAACCTTGTTCAGCTACCTAGGAAGCAGTGAAGACTACGGCATGCTCGACATGTTGGCTAGGCTCAAGGATACGACTGAATTTGTTAACCCTCATGCCATTTATGACTATTTTATTACGAACCAGTCATCATCTATAGGAGACTATTTAACGCACAGGCGGTGGGCTGAAGTAGTTACAGCGTTGGAGCGTTTAAACACTCAAGAGCCTATAGATATTGAAATCTTAAAATCAATAGGCCTTCTCAATATTATAGGCAGTAAGGGTGGTTTTAAGCCATCAGGCGCGTTACTAGGGACTATGCTAAGCGACACTGAATCTGGTGTTACTGGTTCGATTGGCCGGCTGGAAGAGCAATCAATAGTCACTTATAGAAAGTACAGCGGTGAGTATAGGGTATGGCAAGGCAGTGACTTTGATTTAGAAGAGGCATTACAAGCCGAACGGAGTAACCTAGGCAAATTTGCCTTGGCTGCAGAGCTTAATAAGTCTAATACGATGTTGCCTATCGTAGCGCGCCGTTACACGATAGAAAACGGAGCATTGCGTTTTTTCCAACCTTCGTTCATTGATGCTGCGAGCTTCAAGTCGGTGGCCGCCGAAACCAATGAGCCTCGCATTCTCTTTTATTTGGCAGGTGATAAAGAAGACGAGAAAATGTTCACCAAAGAGGTGACACAATATTTCTCATCGCTAGACATCGTTGCTCTGTGCTTAAACGGAACTCAGTTGCGCGAAGCCGTGGCAGAGACTCAAGCGCTACGCCAGGTGAGTCAATCTAGGCCTGAAATGCATACAGACCCAGTGGCCAAAAAAGAGTTCGACGATAGGTTTACATCGGCAGAGTTGGCAGAAAACGGGCTATTAAGCGACCTTTTACACAGGCCTGAGTCGGCACGTTGGTATCATAATGATATTGATCTGGGCGTGACCAACAAGAGGAAGCTACAGGAAGAGCTGTCGTCGATGCTAGAAGTGGTGTACGAAGATTCGCCGCGGCTACATAATGAGCTAATTAACCGCGATCGCCCTTCCTCTCAAGCTGTGTCTGCGCGCAATAAGCTTCTCAGTGCCATGCTGTCTAACGGTAAAGAGCCAGACTTAGGTATCGACAAATACCCTGCAGAAAAGGCTTTATACCGTTCGTTACTTAAACAAACGTGCCTTCATGTATATGACGAAAAAGCTAAAGCGTGGAAATTCCAAGCACCATTAACAGGCCCAGAAGGGTGTAACTTGTTGCCGGTATGGCAGGAAATCGATGACTTTCTTTCGAGCACAGAGACGCAGGAACGGGCCTTTATTGAACTGAACAATAAGTTATGCTCGGCCCCTTATGGTGTAAAGGCAGGAGTGCTTCCAATACTTTACCTGTCGGCATACATTGTTAACCAACATGAATTGGCCATCTTTGAAAACCGGCGCTATCGGCCAACATTTACTCAAGAAATGGTGGAGCGGTTTATAAAAGCACCTGCCGATTTCACATTCCAACGAGTAAGAATCGATGGGATGCGGACATCAATATTTGACCAATACGTAGACGCATTAATCACAGGACAAGAGAAAGGCGCAGCAACGCTATTAGATCTAGCTAAATCCCTTGCCACTGTATTTGGAAAACTACCCGACTATACGCTTAAAACTCGAAGAGGTCTGTCGAAAAGAGCCATAGCCGTGCGGACTGCATTTCAATTAGCCAAATCGCCAGAAACGTTGCTTTTGTCAGAGTTGCCAAAGGCGTTAGGCTACCCGGCTGCAGACCAGTTAACGCAGGATGTTGATGAATTGAGCGGTTTTTCCAAGGACTTAAATAGTGTAATTCAGGAGCTACAGAAAGCGCATGATTCATTACGCAACAATCAACGAAAGCTACTGTGCATGGCCTTTGAGCTGGAACAACACCTTAGCCTAGAGGAATTACGCAGAGTTGTACTTTCAAAATTCCAAGGCCTCGAAACCTTTACCGTAGACACCACGGGAACTCGCGCATTTATTATGCGCCTTACCAAACCTATTGGGGACAATGATAATTGGCTAGAAAGTATATTGATGTTCCTAGGCCACAAGCCCACCGTTAAGTGGCTCGACAGTGATCAAGATATTGCCGAATCTAGATTGGCTAACTTCTCACAGCGGGTCATTGAGTTAGAAAAACTGAGTCTCTATCAATCAAAAGGCCAAAAAGAGCACGCGGGTGATTTTAATGTTCATTTACTACGTAGTGTCAAAAAAAGTGGTGAAGCATTTGATAAAGTCGTTGTTATTGATGAAAGAGTTGCCAAGAGCATCGATGGTGCGGTAGCCTCTATGGAGAAGGAATTAAAACAACTGGCCAGTCGAGAGCTTGCATTTGCAGCTCTAGCAAAGGTGCTCGACTCACACTTCAGTGAATCAGAGACCAAGCCCCCGCAGGTAAACGTTATGGATAACCTAGCATTAGTAGAGGCAGCGTCATGAACGCTTCCGTTAAACAATCCCCCAGCTCAACAAGCGTGCGCCACGTTTTAGGCCTTTCTGGCGGTAAAGATAGCGCAGCCTTAGCTATTTATATTCAGCAACGTTATCCAGAAATTCACGAGAAAATAGAATACTTTTTCACCGACACTGGTGCAGAACTGCCCGAAGTTCACCAATTTCTTGATAAATTGGAGGCCTACTTGGGCAAGGAAGTGGCTCGCTTAAATAGCGATAAAACGTTTGAAGAATGGTTAGAACAACACAATCAATACTTACCATCGCCTCAGCAACGCTGGTGTACACGGGCTATGAAAATAAAACCCTTCGAAGCATTTGTTGGCGATGATGCAGTAATCTCCTATGTGGGTATTCGTGCCGATGAAGACCGCGAAGGCTACGTTAGTCAAAAAGACACAATTAAAGCCACCTTTCCCTTTGTAGATGACGGCATTGTTAGAGATGACGTGTTCCAAATGCTGGAAGATACCGTAGGTATACCCGAATATTACAAGTGGCGCTCTCGCTCAGGCTGCTATTTTTGCTTCTTCCAAAGGCAGGGTGAATGGCTTGGACTCAAGCGTAATCACCCTGAATTATTTGAAAAAGCAAAAGAATTTGAGAATATCGAGCGTGAAAAATACGATTGGAAAGACGGCGATGTAAGCATTCCTAACACCGGATATACATGGAGCTCCCAGGGCAGTTTAGATGAATTGGTGGCTCGGGCGGAGAAAAAAGAACGAGAACATGGAATTATTGCAACCTCCACCTACTCAGACCGTTGGCAGGATATTTTGAGGGCTGGGGAAGATGATGATGAGGAAGATCAATCTTGTTTAATATGCTCCCTATAAGTAGATAATTATGAAAATAGAATTAAAGAGGAATGTTTCGGCAGCATTGAGGCGTGAAATTAATGACAATTACTTCGCGGCTGTTCCGGAGTGTGGTAATGAAGAAATAGAATATATTAATGCGAAGTTTGAGCGTTTAATTGGGAGGCTTGAACGGTCCTCGAATGAACTCGAAAAAAATTTGGCAGTAAACTCGTCAGCCCTCTATGACCTAATTATTGAAGAAATTGAGAGTGGGTTTAGTGAGCATCACAGGTATATCATTGCTGCACTTTTCTATCTATGTAACCCTTACGACGTTATTCCTGATTTTAATACGCAAGATGGTTACTTAGACGATGCCATAGTCATTAATCTATGCATGAACGAACTTCGGAAAAAATCAAATAACTCATATGTGCGTCTAATAAAGCTGATAGAGCAAAGGTGAACTGTTGATTGAATGGTCAGGTATATCAAAACGAATTTCATACTTCACATACGAAATGAAAGATTTCGTACCAGATTCTAGTGGTTTCTATGCTTGGTACTTCCCTCTTTGGCTTTATGATTCTGACTTAGTTGATTATATTGCTAAAGTGTCAAAAGTATTTTCATATGAGGAAAGAACTGACAAGGATGGATACGTAAATATATTACACGACCTAAACTGGTCTAGTTTGGATTTAAAGATAAAGTTACAGGGGCACCAGATAAACCCTTGTAGTGACTCTCTTGTGGATGATTGGAATGAAGCAATGTCTTCTGATGAGGCAAAGAGTGTTTTAGAAGAAGCAATGATGACAGCTTCAATAATCATGCCGCCACTATATGTTGGAAAGGCAGATAATTTGAGGTCAAGATACGAACAACATGCAACAGATTCAAGTTTTAAGCGACGCTTTGACAGTTTTATGCGTGAAAATAAAATAAATATCACCGTGTCTGAATTGATTTTTTGTGCAGTAAAGCTTGATCCAGACACAAATGTGAAAATGAAGACGCGAAAATTAAATGAATTAGTAGAGCAGGTGGTTATGAGAATGGCAGCGCCACCGTACAGTCAAAAATAGGGAGATGGATTAATGTTAAAGCCTCGACAAAAGGTCAAGTATAATCAGAGATTGCATGGAGTGTTCGGAGAGTTTGGTAAGGGAGCAGATGCTCATATTTTTTATATTCAAACAGCACTAAAACCTGATGATTTGGATAAGATAACATTGATAAGTGACATTCCTGGAAGCAATAAATGGTCTGTCAGAGACTTGTTTCAAAGAGATGTCGACAATGAGCGTGTAACAAAATCACTAATACCTTACTTCAAAAACAATAACCAGCTAAAGTTTTTTAACCCACTGACTTTAACGATTGTTCCAAGCGCCATATCGACAACTAATTTTGTTGATACGGTACCTTTCATAGAGCCTAGAGAGAAAGAAATAGAAGATCAAAACTGTATTGTTTTAGAGCTTCCAGGGGTATACAGCTACAGTTATGTCAAATCTAGCCCGGAATCGTCTTATTTGGAGTGGGATGACTCTAAGGTTAAAATTGTAGCAGTTGATGGGCAGCACCGACTATCGGCCTTAAAAAGGTTAAAGAATGAAGTGGAAAGGACAGGTGAAGATCCTGCAGGATTTAAGACATGGACGATCCCAGCAGTTGTATTTTCTGTTCGTGCTGAAACTAAAGCTAAGAAAAATTATAGAGTGCTTGACGTCATTAGAAGTATTTTTAAATACATTAATACATCTGCGCAAGCTCCATCTGTGACTAGGCAGATACTGCTAGATGACGAAAGCATTTTAAATATCTGTACTCAAGAGTTATTGGAGTACAGTCACGAGAATGACATATTAGACATAAATGACCGCGCAGCTGATCGTTTACCATTGCTGTTTTTTGATTGGAGGGGACACCAGCATGACGGGGCAAATATAGTTAATAATCCAGGCGCCTTAAAAAATGTTACAGAAATAAAAGACTGGTTAAGAGAATATATCTTGGGTGAAGATTTCAGTCCGAAGCAGTCGGGTCAGCTAGGGATTCAACCGCATCATTCAATTGCACAATCTTTTAACGAAAAATCATTGTCTTCAGATGATATTTCGAGTATACGCGTCCTATTTAGAGAAAACGTATTGCCAGCTTTGAGTCACCTCCTACAAAGCGTCAAACCATATAAAAATTACATTAAGAAAGTTCGCGAAATTGAATTGGAGTGTGACTCACTGACATATAGTACCGATATCAAGAAGTATGCTCTTCACAAATTAAAATTCGGTGATGACCCATCTGCAGATAGCACTTTAACGCCTCAAATTGAGATGGCTAAAGAGGAACTACTTGAGGATATTCAGGATATTTTTACATCAATATTTGACAAGGATATTTATAGGAGAGATATCGGGTTGAGAGGAATTATGGCATCTTTTTCACAACTAAAGCCATTTTATAAGTTGTCTTATAACTCAAGTTCGTATTTGGAGTTTAGTAAATGGTTTGAAAGATATTTGAATATGAGTATCGAAGATAACTGGTACGGATTATCTCATGAAGATCCAAAGCGCTTATTAAAGCATATAACCTACGATCATAATGAGAAAGTTATTAACTACAGGTTAGGAGATGTGAAAAAATCATTTGGACCCTATGTTAGTCTCATAGTGCTCTCGTATGCTAACAAAGATGGAAAAATAGAAAATGGTGTTTATAAAGAATACTTTTCAAAAGAACTACAATCTTTAGAGGACCAAGTTGAAAAGGGCTTCGAAAAAGAAGGCCGAGCGACACTGAAAGATGAATATTATAATCAGCCACCGGTAGAATTAAAAAAGGCGGCTAAGAAGTATGCCTCAGAAAAAACTGAAGAGTGGTTACACCGATTTAATAATGAAATATCCAAAGTCATCTTTATACAATGAGTTTTGTTTATGTATGAATTCATACCCGAAGAGTGTACCGGTGACTTACAGAAATATATTAGAAGGTCAGTCGAGGGGCAAGCTTTCGATCTTGACAAGGTTGGGTTTGGGAATTTAAAGAGAATTCTATTCTCTATACGTGGATATGAGGGTCTTAAAGACAAAAAATTACGAAAAATACTAATCAATACGCTTTCGGAAGAAAGGCAACGGGAGTTGGTAAGGGATCTAAAGAAAGAGGAAGCTATCGCCAACCTGCATGGAGACGCTTATACGCTTGCTCTACTCCCATGGCGGAAAGGTACCAAAATCGTAGATTTTTTTCGTGATCATTTTTATATTTCTGACGAGTATTTGCCGGTGACGGTAGGCCGAAAATCCACACACGAAATATTACTCCCAATAGGGAGGCAAAATGACCTATTTGACTATCAAGAAGAAGTTAGGCTTAAAATAAGCAACTTTATATCATCAAGCCAGTTGTCCGTAATGGTTCAATTACCAACAGGATCTGGAAAAACAAGAACATCAATGAGCGCTCTGGTCGACTGGCTCAATGAAAAAGAATCAATCAAAAAAAGGCATGTAATATGGTTAGCTCATACGCAGGAGCTCTGTCAACAAGCATCAGAGGCGTTTAGAAAAAACTGGTTACTTGATGGCAGACAAGAAGTTGAGCTTGTAGAGCTGTGGGGGGATGCAGTAGTACCTAAGTACTCCCAATCATCAGGATTTTGGGTGGCAGGTTACGTGAAATTTGTTAATGCAATTGACAAGTTATTTACGCTTGGATTTGAAGAATTAGTGCTGGTGATTGATGAGGCTCATAAGTCAATCGCTCCAAGCCTGTTAAGGGCTATTGACGCTCTTTCAGGAAGGTATAGCCTGAAATTAATCGGGCTAACTGCAACCCCTGGTAGAGCTTCGTCAGACTTATTGGAAAGTAAACAGCTATCTAGGCTGTTCTCCAGTAATTTAATAACAGCTACTTTATTAGGTAGTGACCCTATAGGGGAACTACAAGCTAGAGGAATATTAGCACCTATCAGGCGGTATAGCTTACAGACAGAATGCGACATTGAGTTAGATTTGAATGAAATTGGCGACGTGGTCGTAAACAAAAAGACGTTAAGCAGGCTAGCGGCCAACCCCGAGAGGAATAGAAAAATAGTCGAAGTTATTCGCAAGCAAGTAACTCAACAAAAGAAAGTTATTGTTTTTGCCTGCAGTGTTGACCATGCTCGGACGCTTTCAATTTCCCTAGCCAAGGAGGGGGTCGTAGCTTGCGCTGTTGATTGTGAAATGTCGGCGACGGCTAGAAAACTGGCTGTAATGTCATTCAAAAATATGGATGTGCAAGTTTTGTTGAATTATGGTGTTTTATCTACTGGGTTAGATGTTCCAGATATTGGAGCTGTTGTGATAGCGAGGCCTACAGCTTCTATTGTGTTATATAGCCAAATGATTGGCCGTGGAATGAGGGGAAAGCATGTGGGAGGGACAGCTGAGTGTACGGTTATAGATATATTGGACAATATCCATGAGTATGGCGATTTAAATGAAGTGTATAACTATTTTGAAAATTATTGGAAGAAATGAATTTGCTATAGTTTTTTTCATCAAGTCTAGAGTCTAAGTGGCGCTCATTGTTTATGAAGGTTTTCGGTTGTTTTTTACTAGTTTTGGTATTTTATCCTTTTAGTCTGCTCTCTGCGAACGCTGAATTTGTGGAGTGTCCAGTATATGCAATAGCCCTCTGTGGAGACGAAGAGGTCTGCCAAGCTGCAACAAAAATCTCAAATGACAGATATGTGAATTGGGTCGATACAGTCCATGATAAATGGTATGTACGCGAGGCAATGAGCCGAGGATTGAGTTGTAATGTTGGAAGTATAGAACCACAAGAGTGCTTAGTTGATTCTATAAATATCTGTAGCGATGAAGTGCTCTGTAAACAACTGAATAGTAATGAACAAAAAAAACGTACGGTTCGGCCAATAAAGCCACATGTGATTGCGGCATACAAGGAGGAATTAATCAGGCGAGGGGCTTCTTGTAGACTCCCGCAGCCTATATTGCCAGTTGACTCAGGTCAGATAACTAGTAGCGGAGCACCACGAGGTATCGAAGAGGAAATTGATACAAAAACAAGTGGTTTAATTGCTAATGTTGGTTATGCCCTGCTTCTCTACTTACTTGCTTTGGCATGGTTAAATCTGTGGAGATACAAGCGCATTTTTTACAATGATGCTGTGGCTGAGCCCCGTAGAAAGAAGCTAAAGCAAGCAGAAGAACTAAAACTCAAGCAAGCAGAAGAACTAAAGCTAAAGCAGGCAGAAGAGCTAAAACTAAAGCAAGCAGAAGAACTAAAACTAAAGCAAGCAGAAGAACTAAAGCTAAAGCAGGCAGAAGAGCTAAAACTAAAGCAGGCAGAAGAGCTAAAACTAAAGCAGGCAGAAGAGCTAAAACTAAAGCAAGCAGAAGAACTAAAACTAAAGCAAGCAGAAGAACTAAAGCTAAAACAGGCAGAAGAACTAAAGCTAAAGCAGGCAGAAGAGCTAAAACTAAAGCAAGCAGAAGAACTAAAACTAAAGCAAGCAGAAGAACTAAAGCTAAAGCAGGCAGAAGAGCTAAAACTAAAGCAGGCAGAAG
>Ga0209495_1001688_pt1 | contig 15206 bp, 11 predicted proteins | sample EN1Hudsemesocosm_FD_184629 | JGI IMG/M metagenome (GOLD analysis project Ga0209495, IMG submission 184629) | Methane-oxidizing microbial communities from mesocosms in the Hudson Canyon - EN1E Hudson Canyon (SPAdes) (version 2) | ecosystem: Environmental > Aquatic > Marine > Cold seeps | place... | reverse complement strand
TACGTACTTTGGCTTGTTCGGCCCAAGCATTTAAGCGGTTGGATGCGGCACTTTGTACAACATCTTTTACAGCGCCCAGGGTTTGTCCGGGAGCGACAGTGCCTGAACCAGCACCTGCACCGATCATCGCAGCGGTGTAGACCTCTTTGGGATCAGCAGTACTTAGGTCTTTGCCCCTGACTTCTGTGGTTTCAACGGCTGTCTGATAACCCTCCGTTGAACCTTCGCCCACAAAAGATTTGGCTACGGTGCCTGTACGTTTACCCAACTGTTTGATTAGTGAATCACGGACTGTTTTCTTAACCGCTTCTGCGACAGGATCAGTTACTTTTTTTGATGGCTTAAACCTACGTAGTCCTCTGATAACAGAAACATCACCGATTTGTTCAGCAACAGCAAGACTCAATGACCACATTAGCATCTCAGATGCTTGCTCTTTGCCAGGGAGCTTGCCTGTCTCACTCAGAACATCTTGTAAACCGCTACGGTACTCATTCATAGCGTAGCTTACGTTCGTTAGTGCTAGACCACCTTTGATCACACTACCAAGCAGCAATTGAGGTAGGTTTTCTGCCACAAGCTCGAACGTAGCAGCTGGGTTGGTAATTAGATCACCTGCACCTTCAAGGATCATACCGGCAACAGCTAGTGTGTCTTCAGGACTATCGAAACTGTTGTGATCACCAAACCACTTATCGTAGGTTTTACCAAAGTCCCCAAGCAACACATCACGCTTAGAGTCGTTAAATTTACCTGAAAGCCAAGTGTCTTGATTCCAGAAATTATCAATGTCTTCAGATGTCTTAAGGGTAGCCAGTAAATCAACCATTTCTTGTTGGTTGGTTTTAGGTACGTAAGTTTGGTTGTATAGCTCACTCCCTACAGGCCACAAAGGTTTCTCACCAGGTTGTAACGCCTTTTCAAGATTGTTACCTAACACCGAAGGACTGCCTAACAACGCAGCCTGTTCTTCACTTAATGGCTGTATATTGGATTGAATGGTATCTAGTTCAGTCAACTGAGCTTGCAGCTCAGGCGTCATGCCTTCTTTAACTGCTTTTTTCTGAATCTCCTGACGACGCTCATCAATGGCTTTATTTTTACCATCATTAACTAGTGACGCTTCAAAAGCTTCCTGTACATCTGGGCCAATCGCAGTCAGAGTTTTCGCAGCTTCTAAGTTAAATGGCAGTGCTGAAATTTGCCCAGCGATTTTAGCACTACCATCCATCGCCTTAACACCCGCATTTACTAATGTCCCGGCGACAGTATCTATACCTCGATCATCCAATAATGCTTTGTTTTGACGAATTGCATCCGCTGTACGCTCTTGAGCCATGCGGTCGCGTTCTTGTTCCCACATGAGTGGATTAGTATTCACTGTATTGGCTAGTGCAGCCGTTTTATCTACGGTAGCTAACTTAGTGATCTTAGCGTCAGCTAATGGCTTAGTTAACGCTTGTTTAGCTTCAGAAAGGGAAACGACTTCTGGTAAAGGCGGTGCTGGGTCAATCACTTTCCGTAAGGCGGCAACTGCCTCAGCGGAGAAGACACCTGCTGGGCTTTCGACTGGGGTAGGTTGGTTATCTGGCAATGAATTGAGAGCGGTTTTAACAAGCGAGGGTTCTGGATTCTTGTTCGCCTGCGCTCTTAGGTTCGCTAAGTTAAAGTTAAGTGCTGAGGTATCTGCAATCTTTCTAATTGTCTTGGCTGCATCGATCTCAGCATTTTCTTGGTCACTGATTGTGTTGTCGAAGGAAGCGTCTGTTACAGAGTTGCCTTCGGGGTATTGTTTACTCATGTTAAAAACCTCTGGTAAAAAAAATAGCCCATATTGCTATGGACTATTATCGGTGATATACCACTTAAATACTAAGGATTACTTAGCGGAGTTGCTGAATCTACTCTTTTGATTGTTCCTTAATTGATTGCTTAGGGAGCTTACCTGTTGGAGCTTCTCTTTACCGAGCGAATTTAATGCTATTTTACGATCTTGATCAATCTGCTCGCGGATTTGGATTGCCCCATACCGATTAACATAGTTAGTCCACTCTTTCTTAAGTGCGGCGTGAAATACACTTACTTTCCACTGACCACTCTCATCCGTACCTGTTCGATCAAACGCACGCTTGAGCACAAAGCCGGGAATCTGACCGCCCGTTTGGGCGAGTAGACCTTTCTGCGCCGTAGATCCAGTGTCTTCAAGCTCTCTTTGGTAGTCCTCAGATACAATTTCAACGGCTTCGGCTGCGTTTTCAGCGCCGTTAACCCCGTCTGTAACGTAATAGTTAGGGGTGTAAGTATCCCATGTCAGCATATGTGATTCACCAGACCTGGCACCAATGTAATCAATAGCTTGGCTTTGGGTACTGAAACTGTCTGAGTCTTTTTTGTAATTGTCAAACTCATCGTCAGTTATACGAGTTCTGTTGTCATCCAACAGAGCATCGAAGTGTGCGTTAACACCAACAGTTTTTTGATCAAACTCCGCGCCAAGTGAGCTGATTGCTTGATTATCTACATCGGTTAGCGCCGTGCCTGCTTTGTACTGCTCCCTAGCAGTCGCTATATATTGTTCGACAACACTTTGTGGAATACCTTCCTTATCAAACTTCTTTTGTAACGCGCTCTGTATATTACCTTCAGTAGTACCTGGAGCATGCAAGATGTCTGTAAAGATGTTACCTGCATTTACTGTTTGCGTTTTGAGGGTTTCGGTATCGTTAAACTTCTTGTCATCACGTTTTGCAGTCTCAGCTGAATTAAGTGCATTAGACCAATCACGCACCTTGTCCTTATTAGCCTCATAGTACGTCTGTGCGCCAGCGTGGTTGTTATCTGCAACCAAAGCGTTGTACTGATCTAATATTGGTTTTTCGGCACGCCCTAGAAGCATTTCGCTATGGTTAAACCGAGCAGTGTCTTCAGCCTGAATGCCTTGCTCACGCCCAGCATACGCCGACATGATTTTGCTGGCATCCACATTCTGACCTGACAACGCAGGCAGCCCGAACTGATCAGCTTGGTTGTTGTAGTTGTCCATGTTCTTCATCTGGTTGATCTGGTCAACAAGGTTCTGTGTGTTGTCAGCACGTACGGCAATGCGCTGATCTTGCTGCTGATCACCATAGGTTTGAGCGGCTCTACCTAACGCGTCTAAACCACCTGTGAATGTCTCTGCACCCGCCTTCATAAGAGCGTTGCCGCTGCTAAAGTCCGCTGCGCTAATGTTCTTCCAAGTAATAGGCATAAGTTATCCCACCTTATTCTGTTGCATGTATTCACCCACGGATTGGTAAGCACCAGGGGCAGCAGCTACGCGTGCACTCTGTCGATCACGCTGACTAGCATTGGTGAGTGTGGCTTGGTTGTCATACTGCTTTTGCCAGTTATCTTGTGCGAGGGCGTTCTGCCTCTTACCCTCGGACAATTGACCCCAACCAAGGATGGACTGAGCAATACTACCTACGCCTTGTACTAACGCAGGAGCCATCGCTCCATACTGGACGTTACCGTCTTGGTAACCGAACATCTTGTCCCAGAAGGTAGGATTGAAGCCAGTGTTACCTGGAGCAGGGGCAGGCATGTTCGCGCCCATACCGGGATGGTAGGCTTCTGCAGCAGGAGGGGGAGTAGGCATGGGCATAGGGGTGGTATTGCCCCAGTTAGTCATGTTGTTGAATAACTTCTCACCAGGAAGCTCTAAGAAATTAGGGATCCACGGATTATCCGTGTTCATGTAATTTGACTGTGACATTGTTTTCCTCACTAAATATACGTATGTTGGGGTTTGGGTAAGTCCAGCATTGTGTCGTGGTATTTAGTGATAGCGTCATACGCCATTGCACCGATATTACCCGAATGAACTGTCCTGAAATAATAGGATTCAGGGCTTTCGTTAAGATTGATCATGGGTTCACTCATGATGAATTCCATTGGATCAATTATACCCGTTAAAGCAAACTCTTTATTAATCTCGTCCAACGCATCCATCTTTTCATCGGCGTCTTTTGAGAAAGCGTCTACTTCGCCTCTAAGATCCAAGGTGGCTTGGGCTAGATTTTGCTGAACGCCGTAACTAATACCGCTTGATAGCTTAAGTAGCAGCTCCGCAGTGGAACCTTCAACGAGGTTACCGCCTGCCTTAAATACTTTAAATCCACCGTACACGATCATGATGGCAGCTACGATCATCGCAAAGTCAGGATCAACCTGAGAGATGGCTAATTTGAATAGGTATGACGTAACCATCCCGTCAAGTATTTGTAGAATGATGACTTGTGCTGCAGCACCTAACGCAGCAAGGGTGCTCGCACCTGCTGCTGTGGCAATGGTAAAGGCTTCATACCCCACACTTGCCATTGAGCCAATCGACATAATGGTGAGTACTATAGCCACTATCTTAATTAAGTTAAGGAACCATTCTTGCTTGTACCAAGCCACGTAAGTCACTTCGTAACTGTAGAACACCAGTTGCATTGCATCAAAGTAAAGCTCGTTACGTACTACCGTAGGTAAGCCCTCTACCACACTTGCGTGCAAGGGGATGATGAAGTTGTACTCGTCCTCTTCTAGTGTGTCAGCCAGTGTTGTTTCAACCGTCTTACCTTCATAGATGTAGTTAGTATGGCGCAATCCAGTAACGGTGACTTCTTTGTAACTGTCCTCGTCAAACTGCACGCTGAAGACCATCTGGTTAGCGGTCGCGTTGACGGTTGAATTCGCTGTGCCTTTGGTGCCAATACGCCCGGAACGGATTGTGGTATCCACATTGTCCCAGGAGAGTCGCATGTCCAGTCCACCTTCCGTAATACGGATAGATTGACTCTGTTCGCCAGTAGGTAGTAAAGAATCCATGTGCTCAAAGAAAGCACACAGGTAACGTTTAGCAGATTGGCTTTCGTCTTGTAGCTGCACACCAAACATGAAGTACGCATGGTCCACATCATCAATGTTAGGGTTTTCGTTAATGCCCTCACGTAACGCCTGTATGTCCATGCCCATAATACGAAGCAGTTTCTTACTGGTCATGTAACGCACTGTGTCCCAGTCGTCTTCGTGACAGTAGTCGGTGTTATCGTACCTTAGCGGGACAACAGGGTAGAAGGGGGATTCCGATCCAACAGCTTCCACGTAATCCAATTCAGGATAGGTATTACTGTTGGTGTTATACATCCACGATTTTACCGAACCATCAGCTAATGTGTACTGCACGTAATACTTCAGTGCTCTGAAGTCGTAAGTACCGTCAAGTGAGGTGGTTTCTGTAGAGGTGTGGCTGGTTGTGGAACTGAATGGGTAGCTGTCATTGACACGTTCATCAGGAACAAACTCAATGTACGGATCTCCTAGAGTCCCGTCAGCATATTCAGGGGTCACTGTACGCACGGTACTCAGTACGTAAGAAACCACGCCAGCCAGTGCGAAGTACTGGCGGGTGGTGTACGTGTATTCGTGCCCAGTTGGATAGCCATTACCGTCCACTAGATAATCAATGTCATCGACATGGGTCTTGTGTGAGTAACTACCGTTGGAGAAAGACTCTGCTGTTACGGTGACAACATCCTGTATGTTCTTTGTACAGGGGTTGTTGCTAGCATCTGTCGCATTTTCTTCAGTGTAGGTCGTTGTTTGAGGGTAGGACGCTTCAATCGCATCCTTGTGTGTGGTGAGGGTACTATCACAGGAATTAACCCAAGTATTCCAGCTGGAATTTATTTCTGTAATTAAATTAGGGGGGAGGGTGGTTAGTTCACCAGTTAGTAAAGACCGATCTCGTACCGTATCTAGGTACCAGTTGGCTTCAATCCCCGGATTACCGCTGTCGTTTAATACATCGACTAGCGTGAGTACTGTGTCACCGGTAGCTGCCTCTACAGCAGCTATTAAGGCGCTCTCACTGTAGTTTACAACCTCGGCAGTGCCACTGGGTAACCCGTAGTGATAATCGCTCTTAGCGTAGTTGTAGGCGCGTACAATGTTACGCCCACCTGCGTTCACCATGTCTTCAACTATCCCAGAGGAAATGTCATTCTTCCGTAGGATAGATCGCATGAGGGATTCACCTAATAGATCAACTTCACGATCCACTAAGGGAACGGAAGTGGCGGCAACTGCAACTTTTCGTTTACTAGAGAAAAAACCCATAACCTAAAAAAGGGGGCTTACGCCCCCTATCCCTTCCAAAAAGGATTAAACACTAACGCCAATGCCTTGTTTGGCTTTGGTCACCACTTCGCCAATCTCTGTGTTTGATAAACCAGTACCTGACACAGTAAAGCCTTCGTCCGTCGTACGTTGTACTGACCAGATATCTAAGAAGGTTTTCGCCAGCTTCTGCTCCGCATCGCGGGCAAAACCATCAGTCTGTGCCTGGTATAGATTCTTCTGCTTACCCAGTACGCCGGTTACCGCAACGCCATCAACAGTGTCGGCTGTCTGTGCTTCCTCAGTCGCTTTGCGCTGGTTCAGTACTTCAACTTCTTTGTTAATCTTAGTAACGCCTGCTACAACAGCCAGCCTTTCTTGGTCAGTCTTACTGGTTTGTGAATCCACTAATAGACCTTGCTTGGTTAACTGTGCACGCTGCGCAGTAGATGCCAGAACATCTTCGGAAAGCTTATCGATCTGCTTGTTAACCAGATTACCCTGTAAGGGGATATTCGCTGACTCCAGCGTTAGGTTAGCTGCTTGTTGATCAACCAGTGTCTTGTCTGAAGCTGTCTTGGTTTGCTGGATACCTAGGTAATTAGTCTCTGCAGCGATCTTCAAACCAACTAAGTTAATGTTGGATTTCTCAGCAACAAGGTTAACTTTCTGTTGGGTCACCAGCGCAGTGTCTTCGACAGCTTTAATGATCTGTTCATCCAATACCGCATTCTGCTTATCCAGTTGAGCACCTTGCTTCACTAGGTTCAGCTGTTCGGTAGCCATGTTCTGGAGCTGCTGGGTTACCAAGAGTTCTTCTTTAGCAGTCTTGGAGGCTTGTGCCGCCAATAGCGTAGCCTGTGCATCAGACTGTTCTTTGGTGAGGGCATATTGAATGGATTGCTGCAGTACTGCGTTCATCGCACCCAAGTAGAGAGTAGAGTAATCTTCCCCGGAGAACCGGTTCTTCTTATACTCCTGGTCCAGGTGCACTCGCACAGCACGCATAAGGGAGTCAAAGACTCCCGTGCCGTTGAGTTCGCCTGATGTGATATCAACGACTTCCATAATTAATCCTCAATGCCGCCAGCCATTGCTTGGCGTTTAGCTAGATCTGATAACTCTTTATCTGTGAGCGGTGGAAGCACATCAACAGAGAACTCAGGGATCAAAGTACCTTTACGGATCTTCTCACCACGAGGGCCGTTCACTGTCTTAAACACCTGACACTTACGGGCTTTAACTTGTTGGAAAACGATTTCTGGGATATGCCAGCCATCTTCAATGTTGAAAGGTACATAGTTTCGGAATGTACCGACTACTGAGTTAGCAACGGTAAAGATTTCACCTTGCCACTCGCGTTTGTTGGGGTTCATGCAAGTAACACGTACTCGAACCAATGCGCCTGCTTCTTTACGTAAGCGGCTGCGTCGTTGTCCTGCAGATTCTTTGGCTTCTTTCTTGGGAGCCTCGGCTACAGGGTCTTCATCATTGAGTGCATCTTTGATACGTGCACGCAATTTTTCTACACCAATGTTTTTGCTATAACTAACACCCATTTGGTCAGCGCGTGCTTTAAGTACACTTAGCTCATCTTGGATCATTTCATCTGTCATGGTGGAATACTCGAATTAGGGGAGGAAGGAAAAGGAAAGCCCCGCCAGAAGGCAGGGCTTAGAGTCAGACTACAAAGAAGCAGCAGTCTTGATTAGAGCGATACGCTCTGGACGTAGGATCAAAGAACCGTAGTACCACTTGATTGACATAAAGCCAGTCTCGCCGTAAGGGTCGGTACGATCAGCAGTCGCTTCACCAGGCTTCTTGTGAGTGATCTTGAACTTCACAGTCTTACCGTCAGTTTGGAAACCGATGGTAGTGAAAGAACCGTCACCAACACAGAGCATTGGGAATACGTCTACGTTGTCGCCAGTAGTGTAAGCAACACCGTTTACATCAGCAGCACCTGCACCAGCGAACTTCATCATCTCTGGAACAACTACGATGCGGAACTGATCAACAGAACCAATCTCACCATTTAATACGTTACCAGCATCAGCATACTGCTGAACTGAAACGAATGCTGGGTTGCCGTGTAAGTCAGTCATGGCGCGTAGAGTTGGGATTAACTCAGAACCAATGTACATAACACGAGCAGCAGCGATGGTCTTGGTGTCTACCATACGTGAACCAGCAATCACCTTAGTGTGCTTAGGTGTACGGTTGTTGTCCAAGTCGATGGCTAACTTCATCAAGTCTTCGTAGGTAACCAAAGAGGTTTCGCCTACAGTACCGTCAGTAGTGGCTTCGCCAGCGTAACGTACAGTGCCTGCACCGTTTAACAAATCTACCTGAAGAGCGTCTTCAGTGATTTCGTTAGCACCACGAAGCATTTCGCGGTTAACGTGCATCATCAATTCGCCGTCAGTGTCAAAGTCCAAAGACTCTTGAGTGTACTCGTCGAAGAAACCGAACTTCTCGATTGCGCCTTCTAACTCTACACGCTTGAAACCAACACGGTTAACACGACCACCGTGCTCAGTAAGAGCAGGTAACTTACCAGCGATAGCGCCTACGTCCTTAGAAGAACCGTAGATGTTACCGGCAGCGATAGTAGCGCCAGCGGCGTCGATGCCTTGGTCGTTTACGTTGCGATCATCCAACAATGGAAGGTAGTGGTATAACTTGATGCTCTTGCCAAAGTTCTTAGGCATGGCAGTAACATCGGCTAGCTGAGAGAAATACTGTTCCTTAACAGTTTCAATCAGGGCTTTCTTAACGTGATAATCCGTACGGATCTGACCACCAATGCCGGAAGGTGTTCCGCCAATTGGATCGTTATATGCTTGAGACATTATTTACTCCTAGTAAACATAAATATAAATTTAACTAAATTTTGAAGAAACGAGTTTTTCAAAGTCTTCATCACTCAGGTTGAGTGGGTTGAAGTCGGCTGGAAGAGTCGATTTAGTAGGTGCAGACTTTGTGGGTGCTGCTGCCTTCTTACGACTTGCCATTTTCGGGTCAGGTTGTTTCTTCGGCTTAGGAGTAGATCTAGGTTGTGGGGTGGGCTTCTGCGCTTCGTTTGCAAAGCCGCCACTCGCATGAATCTGGTCACCTATTTGCCGATAGGCTTCAATATCTGAAAGCCCATTCAACCGACCGAGCATCCGCTCTTTTTGGATCGTAGAATCAATTTGTGCATAGATGCCGTTAGACACATGCTCATTGATTAATTTTATGATCTGCGGATTATCTACAACGATTTTGCGACTTGCTTCATCCCACTTGTTGCTTACGAGGTCGATAGTTTTACTGTATGTCGAAGTGTCTTGAATTTCTTCAAGTACCGAATCCAGTTCAATCTCTTTATCGTGTACAGTGTAAGTGTTTGGTTTGTAGTCGGTATTATCAGAGGTATCTACATCCAGTGGGTCAAGACCGCTGTCCTGGATAAGTTGTTTGATGGCGTCTGGATTCTTCTTATCCAGATCTATGAGGTAGGATAACTTCGCTTCTGTTAATAAGCTATTGTTCTCCAACATCTTCAGTAGTTTGAGGTTCGGTTTTAATGCAGTCATCTTCTGGCCATAGTTAGCGCCCATCTGCATTAGCTGAATTGCCTCGTCTACCGAGTCTACTGTCAGCTCTTTACCATTCGCTTTGAATGGTGCCATGACTCTGTTGTATTCTTTCTTGTAGTCGAAGTCTTCTGAAGTACTGTCCTGTTCCTCTGCGGACTCTTCCTTCTCAGATGATTCAACTTCTTCAGTTTCTTTTTCAGAACCAGTCTCAAATACATCTTGTTGTGGTTCTTCGACAGGTTCGTCCTGCTCTTCTTGCTCTTCTGTTTCAGATTCAACTTCTTCTGAGGTGTCTTCTTCATTCGTTTCAGCGGTTTCAGTTTCTTCTACTTGGTCACCGCTATCTGCTTCAGGGGCTTCATCAGCCCCCTCCGCTTCAGCGCTGCTCATAGATTCAGGTGCGTCCATTGCCAGAATTTCTTCATCTGACAAATCCAGCAAGTTATCATCGTTCAGCAGCTCGTCATTCATAAATTACACCTCTTCCGCAAGGATTTCGTCACGGGTTTCTTCATCCTCGACCAGTGCTTTCTCTGCCATACGTGCTAGCTGTAGCACCGCAGACAAGTACTGACGTAAGCCACCAATGGCATCCATCTGCTTGATAAGGGCTGTTTGGTTGTCACTGTCCTGCATGTTGGGGTCACCTTTTAAGGTCACCAAACGAATGGCTTCCTTTTCAAAGTAGCCTTCAAGGATCAGGGATTTAAAGTCGTTGTTGTGTGAAAGTCGATCAAGGGCTTTACCCAGTTCTGCTGTTTTTCGTGCAGCGCGAATGTTCAACTCTAATGATTCAATATTGCTAGACATGATTACTCCGTGTCCTCCCGTATGGGAGTTAAGTAGGAAAGATGCACCCCTTGCGGGGTGCGGTAGGGGAAGGGGTTAGTTTGTTTGTTGGTTCTGGGCTAGGGAAGCCTTAACCATTTCCAGTTTGGCGTTGGCTTTCGCCTGCTCACCTTGTCTCTGTAGATCACGTTCTTGCTTAACGCCAGATTCCTGTTCTACAAAGTTCAAGTTCTTCAAATCAGTGTCAGCCTGTGTGTTACCGGCTTTCACTTGTTCTGCACCAGCTTTAGCCATATCCAATTGTGCCTGTGCCTGGTTCTCTTGAGCACGGCTCTGGAGTTCCTGAATCTCAGCTTGTAGCTTGGCTAGTTCTAGCTGCGCTTTCTGCTGCTCAATTGGGTCAGGTTGTGGCTGATAGTCTTCAATTTTCTTCGCAAGGTCTGGCATCTTACGTAGACGGGCAATGTCAGAAAGGATCATCTGAGACATCGATGGATCCATTGAGTTACCCATGGTCTGTAGCATGAATGCCAGCTCTTGCGCTTTCTGGTTGTCTTCCTCTGCAGTAGAGATCGACAACTTCAAGTCAAAGTTACCGCCTAGGTCATCACGACGGACGGTGACAAAGTCTTCATTAGTAATGCGAATGACTTCTTCTTCAGATAAGAATTCAGCATTCATCGCAATGAACTTACGTCCAATCTGGATGATACCGTCCGCTAATCGACGGAGAATGCCTAGCTCACGTTTGGATGCCGCATCAAGTGCACCACGTATACCTGTCGCGGTATCTCCCAATGCCTGACCACTAATGCCATTGTTAAATGCCTTAACGCCAGTCAGTGATTCTGCTTCTGCATTTTGCAGCTGCAACATCACTTGTGCAGAGTTAGGGATTTCTGGGTAGGTGTGCATGAAGATGGCTTGGCGAGGATCAACGTTTGCATTGAACTCATAATCCAGCCCTTTATCGAATCGACGCTTATTGGTTAAATCCAGTGCATCTTTACGCACACCGGTTTGACCATTCGCGCTCTTACCGAGGATATCAATCATACCCCTGGTAACGGCTCCGATAATCTTCTGGTTATCCTCCAGTAATTCCCCATCAGGTTGTCCGTGTAAACTTTTACGGACTGGGAGATAAGGCACGACTACAAAGGGTAGGGCTTGATCTGGGAATGGATTCTCTTCCATGCGGATCAATACATCGCCCACCCATGCAGCAACGATTGGTTTTACAATGCCATCACCATCAATATCCCAGTAGCCCCAATACTCATGGGCAACGAATTTCTTACGCGGCTCATCATTGAAGTTAAAGGAACTATTGTCACTTGCAACGTGGTCTGGATTGCCCAGAATCGTTGAGTTGGTGATGTTAATCTTCTCTAAGTTGTTGTACTTACCATCTCGCTTGAGTTCATCTAATGATGTTTCAAACGAGTACACAGCAAAGCGTGCTTTCGTGAAGTCACCGCCACAAGAAGGGTCGATAACAACATTCTGGTAATCACATATTTCCAGCGTAGGTAGGTTCCGAACTGTCACAGTTTCCGTGACTTCTTTGGTGCCTGCTTCTACCGGAACGAGCATCTGTCCTGATTCCATTGAAAGGCGTAATGCCTCTTGCAAGTGTTCAGGGACTTGAGATGCGAAGGACTCAGGGTTGCTCTGAGCAAGGGAAGCCAGTTGTTGATACTGGGCAAAGGTCGAGGGATCGTTCGCAGGGGTGTAGTCATAGACGGTTTCAGAACGTGTTTCTTCACGTTCTTCATAGTCCCATCCGACTCTGACGATAACAGTACCTTCGTCCACTGCAGTGCGAATGTACTCGTCGATAAACTGGGTTTTATTAATCTTGGTATTGAACTGGTTATTTAAAACCAATTCATTCTGTTGTGCAGCGTCCCGGTCCTCATGGGTAACGGGTGCTACGTTAAACACATCGGGTGTGCTTAAGAAGGGTTCAGACAAAGCGGAATAACGCCACTCAGCTTGCTTACGAATTAATTTAGGTTGTAACTTTGAGTTGCCTTCGGGGGTGTTGATCTTAGCGCTGCCCCGTACATGTAGATTATCAAGCCAACGCTTAACATCCGCTACATGTGTATCAGCCTCGTTCTTCGCGTCAGTGAAATCTTGCTTAAGATCGGTAACAGAAGGTTCGTTAGCCCAGTCTGTTAAACCCTTGGCTTCAACCTCTGATACTTGAATAGCAGAGTTATTCATTTGGAGAGATACCTGTGTGATGAGAAATGACTTTCTATTATAGAAGCCAATGTAAGGCGAGGCACTTTGTAACCAGTAAGTGCTTATATTCTAACGGTTTAATTGTAAGAAATACAACATATTGTGGTTAATTACTCATTAAACCACTATATGTTGTGTTTATGGGTTTATTTAAGCCTGTTGAGAGTCTGTTTGTACAGACTATTGCAGGGTGTGCAGTAATACCTTACAAGTACAGGTACAACTCACCCCAAGGGGGTGTGCCAACGCTCCACTTAACTAGTATAGCGGCAACATTTTGGTTAGAGATATCTAGGTTGTACATGGTTGCTAGTCTGGAGAAATCTGAGTCCGACATATTGGTGGGACGTATGTTAACACTGTACTCAATTAGTCCTGTTGAATCGGTATAGTGCGAAGATATAAGTGAGCCTTCATTTATAATTAAGTAACTACTTAACTCTTCAGGCATGTCTAACTGTACGCCTCTAAAGTATGATTCAGTACCAATACTTAAGGTGTTAACGTCTACCCTATATTTTGTAAAAGGGTACATGTTTTTGTATTTAACTAATGATGATCCGGTGTTACATATTATGTCGTACACGCCATCTGATTTTTTAGCAGATTCCAGTACTTCTTTACCAGACAGCTCAGGAAAAGCTACTACTATTGCGGATGCCCACTCAGCTTTTATACCTTTTTCGTATGCTTTCCAGTTTCCACTGCTATCGTACTTTCCGTAAATCATAGCTTATCCCCGCTTCTCCAAGTCTCCATGTCACTATTCCGTAACATTTCCCTATATTCGTTCAGAGTGCTACCACTGAGTAGATTACGTTCTAGCTCTCGTATGACTAATTTATCTGTTTGATCCAGCATGTAGAAAGAGTCACGTTTTTGTAGTAATGATTCATCCACTAGTTTGACAGAAACCCCTGGGTACTTGGCATCAATAGCCTCACACAAACTTACTACGTAAGCATCATACTCACTATCACGTAACCCTAATGCTGTATCAGAGCGCCGGTTTTCAGGCAGTATGTACACAATAAGGTCAGGAACAGAACCAGAGTCCACCCAATCGTCTAACACCACTACAGGGTACTCAGGTATTTTAGACAGGTCTGTGATAACGGGAACGTCTGCAGATTGCAGTAGCACGTCAGCAGTAAACTTGTGGAATACAGTGCCACTAACTCCTACATTTCCTGTGTATACTGCCGCGTCTTCTATCCTACCGCCAAGTGACACAGCAAGGGCGGATTTACCACAACGGTTACCATATCCTAGTACACCTATAATGAAGGTAGTGCCTAGCTCAGGTACAGGTACGTCAACGTGAAGTGCTATGTTATCTATGTAAGGAAGCATGTTATGTGTTATCCGCAATGTCTGTCATGTTAATGAAATTCTCGTCTGCTACGTAAGACACACTGGTTGTACTTGATCCGTTGCTAGGACAACTAGACATACCGTGTATGTTGCAAGTTACGTACAATCTTGTAGTAGCGCCACCAGAGTAAGTAATACCTGTCGGAACAGCAGCAGACCACCCTATATTTGTGTTGGCATACACTCCGTACATAGCATGACTACTATAATTGTCAATACGCACACTCCACACACTAACCGGTACTGTTATAGTAAATACAACACCGTTATGGGTTATAGTTGTTACGTCATTACCAGCTGTTCTGCCGATAGACGGAACTAATGCGGCTGATGCTATAACTGCACCTGTTGTACTGTTATTACGTACTTGGATGTCAATTCTGAAAGGTACAAATGATCCATTGTGAGCTACGTTAGCCTGAAATTTTTCTGAGAATTTGAAGCTGCCTGTTATGCTTGGACTAATACTGGCATGTCTGTACCTAAAGGCATTCGTAGTATGGTCAGTCAGAACTACACCGGTTACTGGATCTGGTGTTGGTGTAGCGTTACTTGTGTTGTTATAGGTTCTTATACGTAAATATGAGTTACTGGTGTTGTTACCTGAATTTGACACCCGTGAATCCGACACTCCATCCATCCAGCACAAGTAGGTAGATCCAGCATCAGTAGCTATGGCAGACGCACCTTCTACAAACACAGAGCCTCTTATAACACCGCCAGAAATAGTACCACCGGCAATATTACCTGCAACGATAACACCACCGTTTATAGTGGGTGCTGTTATCGTGGCATTAGACACAATAGTGTCAGCTACAACAGTGGTAGTGGTAAGGTGGTCTGCAATGATGGTGGTTATTTCACCTACATCTGCAGTAAGTGTTCCTACAGCAAGTCTACTAGCAGTGATAGTGCCTTCAGCAATCATGTCCCCATGAAGTAGCAACGCTGCAGTAACCCATGAACTTCCATTGTACCTGCGTGTTTCACCAACGGCTGTGCCGTCAGTGCTGTATATAGTCAGTACGTCGTCTTGCGACACTGCACGTCCAGCAGCTGCCA
>Ga0209495_1001680_pt1 | contig 15249 bp, 13 predicted proteins | sample EN1Hudsemesocosm_FD_184629 | JGI IMG/M metagenome (GOLD analysis project Ga0209495, IMG submission 184629) | Methane-oxidizing microbial communities from mesocosms in the Hudson Canyon - EN1E Hudson Canyon (SPAdes) (version 2) | ecosystem: Environmental > Aquatic > Marine > Cold seeps | place... | reverse complement strand
TTATTTTGCACCAACAGCTTCCGATATGATTCTCCGGACAAGCCAGGCTTATTTGTGGAAGACAGAGAATTCAGCCTGAAGAGCTATCAGGACATTATCACTAACAACAACCGGAACAATTCTGAAATTGCACTTAGCCTGTCTATGCCCTTACAAAACACCTTGTGTAGCCACCCATCACAGTCTAACCATGCACAAAGTAAGATAAGTCAAAACAATGCTAGCCCCGTCCGAAGCTATATTGACCACCTACTTTGTGAAATAAAACTGGTGAGCGAACTTATTCCAAAAACACGTAGTGTTAATTATATTCATTGGCAAGGAGATATAGCTCAATTACTCAGCCCCGCCGAAATGACCGAGATAATGTACTCACTCAATAAAGCGTTCACTCTTCAAAGTGAACAGCAAGGCACCTATGTTATTGAGCTTGAAAAAGTACCTGCGGACGATGCAATCATTGCGCTTATTAAAGGACTTGGCTTCAGCCACATTTGCCTGGGAACTCAAAACAGAAATAAGGAACCGATAGATTTCAGTTTTTTGTCTAAACAGGTATCAATATTTAAACAGTATGGATTTAAAACCGTCAATGTTCGGTTTCTTATTGGTAAACACGAAAACTGTAACCAACTAAGTAAAAAACTAGATGGCCTAATCGCGATCAAACCAGATACTATTTATTTGATCGACGAAGATGAGCATCAATCCGTTCTGTCTGGCATTGAGACAGAAAGTGTTGAACATAAAATACTTTGTGATTGCCACAATAAATTAGAGCAGAAACTAATCCAGTCTGGTTATCAAAAACTTAATCATGTTAAGTTCTCAAAAGACAGCACCGTATCCAAAGGAGTATCGGGAGACTTGATAGGCCTTGGCCTCGGGGCAACCAGCCTTATAGAGAATGCATTCACTCACAATGTCGATCAGCTAGATCAGTACTACCAAAAATTAGAGCAAAACCAGCTTCCATTTAGTTATGGCGGATATATTAGACCTCAGAAACCTATATAATTCAGACAATAATACCTATTCCTAAGTAACAAATTAGCTTATCTGCCCCCCCCCTCTATTACTGTTCTATTAATATGTTAGAATTGCGCTAATATAAATTCCAAACTGAGTAATAATTGACTATTATCACGGAATAAATGCGTTTAATTGGATATAGCATCGATGAGTGAAAAAATCGCAGTAACAGAATCAAGCCCAGCCAAAGGGCTTCATCAATCCTGCTTGCAGTGCAGCTTGAGTAACTTATGCATTCCTATTGCAGTTAATAAAGATGAAATTGATCGTCTTGAAGACCTTATTAAACAAGGAAAGACGATTAATCGCGGTGATCATATTTTTAAAGAGCACTCGCCTTTTGGTTCATTATTCGCAGTCCGTAGTGGCGCAATTAAAACCTATTCAGTTACTGAAGATGGTGAAGAGCAAGTCACAGGTTTTTATTTACCCGGTGAAATTATTGGCCTGGATAGCACAAATACCAATGCCTATAGCTGCTCAGCAAAAGCTCTTGAACGCTCTAGCGTTTGCGAAATTCCATTTGAACAACTGGAAACACTAGCCACAAAGATCCCAACCCTTCAACATCACTTTTTCTCTCTAATGAGTAAAGAGATTCAGGGTAGCCGACAACTTACCATGCTTCTAAGCAAGAACACCGCCGAGGAGCGCATTGCATCGTTACTGTTAAGCCTATCCAGTCGCTTTAAACTACGTAAGCTATCTGGCGTAAGCTTCCGCCTTCCAATGCCTAGAAATGATATAGGCAACTACCTTGGACTTGCAGTTGAAACCGTAAGTAGAGTGTTCACCCGCTTCCAAAAAAGCGGACTCATTTCCGTGCAAGGTCGTGAAGTCGTATTAGAAGACATGGACACCTTAGTTAACATTGTAAAAAGTCATGGCAAATGCATGAAAGATTAACAATACCTAAACATGCTTTTCATTTGAAAAAGAGGCTTTATGCCTCTTTTTTTATACCTCTCAGTAAAACACCCAATACAAAATAACAAAACTTTATAACCCTTTCGATGCATACCTATTTATAGGTATAAATAGCTTTTTTGATGTAGCGCATTTTTTTAACATTACCACCCTCCAAACATCACTCACAATAATTATTATTTGCTCCATGTCAATTTTACAATTCATCTAAGCTTTAAACTCTGCGCCATTAATATTTACCTATATTCATGGCTCAACAAGGAAATCAAGATGATCAAAAAAACCTTAACTACATCACTATTTGCCAGCTCAATGCTATTTGGCCAATCAGCGCTTGCTTATGAAGCGGGTGACATGTTTATTAAAGGTGGTATTGTTACTGTTGACCCACAAGAAAGCAGCTCTGACATCAGAATTACTAGCCCAAACTTAGGCGATTCAACGGGTGCAAAAGTTGGTTTAGATTCTGACACTCAACTTGGCTTGGTTTTCACCTATATGGCGACAGACCGAGTAGGTATTGAATTATTAGCTGCAACGCCATTTGAGCATAATATTTCAGCTGAAGGTGTTATATCTAGCGCAGGAACACTAGGCAGCACAAAACACTTACCACCAACATTGAGCGTACAATATTATTTGGCAGATCCTGCCGATAAATTTCAACCCTATGTTGGTGCCGGCATTAACTACACTATCTTTTTTGACGAAGATACAAGTCCTGCACTAACAGCTGCCATTGGCCCTTTAGCAGACCTTGCTGCAGGTGAGCCAACAGGTGTTGAGGCTACTAGTACAAAATTAGCTATTGAAGATTCTATCGGTGCATCGTTACAAGTCGGATTTAACTACGAGATTACTGACAACATCGGATTAAATGCAGCTGTATGGTGGATGAATATTGATGCAGATGCTGAAATTACAGCACAAACAAACATAGGAACAGTAAAAGCAAAAGTTGATGTAGAGGTAGACCCTTACGTTTACATGCTTGGTGCATACTATAAGTTTTAAGACTAGCTTTACTAAAACTTAAACAACAAGCTCACCTAGCTTAAAGGGTGAGCTTTTGTACTTGCAGCCCGCCTTGTAATAACACCACCTAAAGCCGCAAAGACAGTCCCCAGTACAATCATAACACCCGCCATGAGCGTTAAATTACCAGAAGCAGTGGATGAAAGTATAGACGCCAAGCTCGCCATAAAGCCAACAGCCGCCGCATGATACACTAACTTGTGGTCGGCAATAGTAGCCGTCACTATCCCGCCAAAAAACATAGATAAGCAGAAAACAAGAATAGCAAAAACAAACCAAAGCTCCTGCTTATAGCTTGACACGAATCCATAGTCGCTTGCAGCCATACCAATATACGAAGCCAACAGCACGTATATTGCCTGAGCAAATAAGCCTACTAGAACGGTTACGACCAAGCCGACAATGAGTGCTTTAAGGCTAACCATAAAAATAATTCCGAAAATTAATTAAGGTAGGATGATAGTAATAAAAGAACGGCAGAAGTAAATTGACCTAATGCAGAAACCAGCAACACCTCACCATGCACAATGCACAATGCACAATGCACAATGCACTTTACGAATAGTGTCTTGGAACTCTTGCGGTTATTCCTGTTAGCAACTCATAACTAATCGTGCCTGCGGCCTTAGCCACCTCATCAACAGAAACATTAGCCCCCCATAACTCCACCAAATCGCCCACTTGAGCATCTGGGTGGTAAGTTAGGTCAACCGTTATCATATCCATAGAAACTCGCCCAACCAGCGGTACCACCCTATCACCAAGCCAAACAGGTGTTCCCATTGGCGCATGACGAGGATAACCATCACCATACCCAATCGCCACAGTGGCAATTCGAGTATCTCGACTTGCACACCAGGTTTGCCCATAACCAACACACTCGCCCGCTTTAAGCTCATGTATCGCCATTATTTTAGATTCAAGAGACATTACAGCCTGTAAGCCTAACTCTTCTGCAGAACGGTGAGCTAGCGGAGATGATCCATATAACATAATTCCCGGCCTGACTCGGTCAAAATGCGAAGTTTGATGCTCAATTAAGGCTGCTGAATTAGATGTGCTACGCTGAAGCTCTTTAAAGGATGAATCCAGACAACCAGTTGCAGCAAGAAACAGTTCAATTTGATGCTCAGTATGAGATTTATCAATTTCGTCAGCACAGGCAAAATGAGTCATCACACCTAATGCATTAACAGATCTTATACTTTGAAGCCGAGACAGCAAAGAGCCGGTTAATTCCGCATTAAACCCCAGGCGATTCATTCCTGTATTCAATTTAAGCCAAACACCTATTGTTTTGTCAGCTACAGCGCACTCACTTAACAACTTCAACTGATAATCTGAGTGAACAGCCACCTGAAGCTGATGAATATCAGCCAATAAAAGCTCATCAGCAGTAAATATCCCCTCAAGCACCATAATAGGGTTATTTATGTCATCCTGCCTTAAAACCAAAGCCTCATCAACACAAGCCACAGCCAACGTAACTTCAGGCAAAGTCTTAGCAAGCTGACAAATACCATGCCCATAACCGTTAGCCTTAATAACCGCGACGCATGTCGCATCACCAGCCAGTCGATTAGCTAATTCATAATTAGCTTTAAAAGCACTAAGGCTTATATTGGCATAAGTAGGACGAGTCATTAAAAGCCATCACCGTAATCAACGTGTGCCAAATCTTCAAACTTGGTAAATTGCCCCTGAAACCCTAGTTTAACCGTGCCGGTTGGGCCGTTACGGTGTTTACCGATAATGATTTCTCCGATACCTTTGTCTGGGCTATCTTCATTGTAATAATCATCACGATAGATAAACATGATGATATCCGCATCCTGCTCAATCGCACCGGATTCACGCAAGTCCGAGTTAATTGGTCGTTTATTAGGCCGATTTTCCAAGCTACGGTTAAGCTGAGAAAGTGCAACCACAGGGCACTTTAATTCTTTTGCTAATGCTTTTAGTGACCGTGATATCTCTGATATTTCAGAGGTACGACCTTCAGTATTGCCAGGAACCTGCATCAACTGAAGGTAATCAATCATTATTAAAGCGAAATCTTTTTTAGTTTCACGAGCAATACGCCGAGCACGCGAACGAACATCGGTTGGGCTCAATGAGGGCTGGTCATCTATATACAGTGGCTTATCTTTCAATAAGCTCACTGCAGAGGTCAGCCTCGGCCAATCATCCTCTTCCAGCTTCCCGCTTCTGATTCTGCCCTGATGAATACGCCCCATAGATGAGAGCATACGCATAACAATAGCATCAGATGGCATCTCCATACTAAACACTAAAACAGGCTTGCCTTCATCACCACCCATCAAAGCATTTTCAACCAGGTTCATGGCAAACGCTGTTTTACCCATTGAGGGTCGCGCTGCAACAATAACAAGGTCGGAAGGTTGCAACCCTCCGGTACTCTCATCAAGATCGCGAAACCCTGTGGTAGTACCCGTTAATGGGTCATCAGTATTAAAAAGCTCATCAATACGTTCGAGCGTCTGCGTAAGAATAGGGTTAACATTTTGCGGCCCACCCTCTTTAGTTCTAGACTCCGATATCTGAAAAACCTTGCGCTCAGCCTCATCAAGCAACTCAGCACTGGATCGCCCCTGAGTATTAAATGCAGAGTCTGATATTTCTCCTGAAGCCTCAATTAGCTTTCTGATCAGAGCCCGCTCACTCACAATTTCAGAATAAGCTCTTATATTGGACGCACTAGGCGTGTTCTTTGCCAGCTCACCTAAGTAAGCTAAACCGCCAGCATTCTCAAGTTCTCCAAGCCGCCCTAGCTCTTCCGATAACGTTATTACATCAAGCGGCTTTGCTTCACCCGCAAGCCTTGCAATCACTTTAAAAATCAAGCGATGATCATGACGATAAAAATCTTCTTCAACAACTTTGTCTGCAACCACATCCCACTTACTATTATCAAGCATCAAGCCGCCTAAAACGGATTGCTCAGCCTCAATAGAGTGAGGAGGGACTTTAAGCTGATTCAGCTCTTTATCAGAATTCATTATATTCACAACCTGGCAAACACCTATAACCAAAAAATAAACAAGTAACTTCTTTAGGGCAGAAACAGATACGGCCCGAGAGTCAGTTAAAGCATTATACTTTAACAACTCTCGAGCCGTATCTACAATACATCAAGCAACTGCCAGAAACTATTTAAAGAATTAAATTCTCAACATATTTTCTAACAGTGCCGAAGCTCAAAACATAGTTAAATACTATGCCTCAGCAACAACACTCAGCTTAACAATTGCGTTTACATCGCTATGTACGTGAATAGTAATATCATATTCACCTACTGCACGAAGTGGACCTTCAGGAAGACGAACTTCACTCTTGTTCACTTCTACGCCAGCTGCTGTAACTGCATCAGCAATATCACGTACGCCGATTGAACCAAACAACTTACCTTCATCTCCAGACTTAGAGGTGATAGTAACTTCTTTGTCGTTCAGCTTTTCTGCACGCGCTTGAGCTGCGGTTAGCTTTTCAGCGGCTACTTTTTCTAATTCAGCACGACGTGTTTCAAATTCTGCAACATTAGTAGTTGTTGCAGGTACTGCCTTACCATAAGGGATAAGGTAGTTACGTCCGTAACCTGACTTTACGGCAACCTTGTCACCAAGAACGCCGAGTTTACCGATCTTCTCGAGCAGGATAACTTCCATCTCGCAAACCTCTTTAAACCGTTTGTGATAACTGAACTATTATTTATTGATCTATTTTAGACTGTCCAATTCGACGTCTAAAGTCGAACCAGCTATCTAATACTGCCATAAATATAGTCAGCAATAACAAGCTAGGCCCTAATATAAATGCACTTATATAGAATGCAAATAACCAGTGCCCGCCCAAATTCCGTTTAGCCACACTACCATGTACCAATGCAATGCCAGCCAGTGTCAGCGGTACTAATAACATTAATACCAACAGAGACGTATTCAGGTTTAAAGCAGGACCAAACAACATTAAGCCTACTGCACACAACGAAAACGCTGGTGATAACTTAAAGCTGTGAAACTCCTTACGAAAACCTCCCGGGTTATAAAGCGCTGACTGCCAGCTTCTAGCTAACATTACAGCCCCTAAGGCCAGTGAGTAATATGTTACTGCCAAGCTGGCAATCATCAGAGAGTTGAACAAAGGGTCCAAGTCTCCACCTAACTGCTTAACCATCTCTGGATCGATCTGGTTATAAAGCTCTTTGGCCATATCTGTTAATTGCTGTATCACTTCAGGAAATAACACAGGCATTAAAGCCCCTGCTATAACCGATGTAACCACACCTGCAATTAACGTTTTCTCCCAAGAAATAGTCTGCCTTAAAACAACAGCCATAACCCAAGAGAACACTAACACTAGCACCGTTCCCGGATCGTTGAACTTTATCCACCATGCCGTTGCAGGTAACAAAGCCCAAACTAAAACACTAATCCCTTGCCCTACTCCCTTACGTAAAGTAACCAGAGTAAGAACAGCCGCACTTAACCAAAACATCATCGGCAGTGCTGCGGCAATCACCGCCACGATTACTGCCTGTCGTGGGCCTCGCATCAAATATTCAGCTAGTGCTCGCATACAGGATAATCGCTACTTTAAGCTTTTACTCGTGGTGGTTGTCTGTAAATGGTAACAGAGCCACGTAACGCGCACGCTTAATAGCTGTTGCCAACTGACGCTGGTAACGCGCTTTTGTTCCAGTAATACGGCTAGGGACGATCTTACCGGTTTCTGAGACATAACCTTTTAGAGTGTCGATATCTTTATAATCGATCTCTTTAACCCCTTCAGCAGTGAAGCGGCAAAACTTACGACGACGAAAAAAACGAGCCATTGTAATTTCTCCAAATATAAATAATTAACTAATACTCAACCAACGATAGAAAAAGAGGATTACTCTTCGCCTTTTTCGCCTTCTGGCTGATCATTAGTTTCTGTAGTAGCATCAGTATCAACACTCTTCTCAGCTGTAGCTTCAGGAGCTGGTGCTGGTGCTGGACGAGACTTACGCTCATCGTATCGACGGTCTTCACGACCTTCAGATGCTTTGATTAGAGAAACTTCAGTGATCGCTTCTTTACGACGGATTACCATGTTACGGATAATCGCATCGTTGAAACGGAAGTTGTGTTCCAACTCATCCAACGCTTCACCAGTACACTCAACATTCAAAAGAATATAGTGTGCTTTGTGAATTTTGTTAATAGGATAAGCCAGGTGGCGACGGCCCCAATCTTCGAAGCGATGAACATCACCACCAGCATCTTTAACGATGCCTGTGTAACGCTCAACCATTGCAGAAACCTGCTCGCTTTGATCAGGGTGCACCAGAATTACGATTTCGTAATGACGCATTGTATCTCCCTACGGGTTATAAGCCTCTCAAATGCGAATAATTCACATTAAGAAGCAAGGAGTTGTATTGACAACTTAAGAACCGCGCATTCTAGTGATAAACACTAAGGGTTGCAAGGGATAACTGGATAAAAATTAGCCACCCCGCTGCCTCACTGCTTCAAACAAGCAAATGCCCGTTGCTACCGATACATTAAGACTACTAACTGAACCTGACATGGGGATTTTAATCAGTTCATCGCAATGCTCTTTAGTCAGCCTACGAAGTCCTTTACCTTCGGCTCCCATTAGCAAAGCTATAGAGCCATTAAAATCAGCCTGATAAATCGTTTTATCCGTTTCACCCGCAGCACCGATCAACCATACACCATATTGCTGCAACCAGCGTAGTGTACGAGCTAGGTTTGTTACCTTTATATAGGGCACATGCTCCGCAGCGCCACAGGCCACCTTTCTGGCAACACCATTTAACGGTGCAGATTTATCTTTTGGAGCAATAACTGCATGAACTCCTGCAGCATCAGCAGAGCGCAAGCAAGCGCCTAAATTATGAGGGTCTGTTACGCCATCTAAAACCAACAAAAAGGGCTTTTCTTTTAAAGATTGAAGCAAGGCTTCCAGATCACCCTCTTCCATTTCAGACAAAGCGTCACATTCTGCGATAACACCCTGATGATTCCCTGGTTCTCTTTTATCCAGCTGATGGCGTTCAAGGTTTTCAATACTTACGCCACTTTTTCTTGCGGAAACAAGCAAGCTTTCAAGCCGTTTGTCTTTGCGCCCCTTCAATACCAGCAGGCGTTTAATTTTTTCAGGCTCTTTATCTAGCAACGCAGAGACCGCGTGCAAACCAAAGATCGTTTCAATCTCAGACATTATTAAGCATTACCATTTACAGTTGATATCGTTCTTAGGCTATATTTATCGTAAAGCTCAACGCTACTTCTGAGCCTTACGTTTACGAGGCACCGCATCACTTTTTGCTGCTTTTGGTGATTTAGCTTTAGCCGCAGTCTTTTTCTTTCCGCCTTTCTTAGGTTTCTTCTTTTTACCAGGCAGCTTATCTAGTAACTCCTTACGACCGGCCTTTGATTTACTCTTTGTACTCTTAGGCTTTTTAGCAGGCTTATTATCTGGTTTTCTCCCAGCCATTCTTTCTTCTGCCCCACCTTTGGCCTTGCGACTACGAGGCTGACCTAACAACTCAAAATCAATCTTGCGATCATCAAGGTCAATTCTAACCACCTTAACCGTAACCGTATCGCCTAAACGATAACTAACACCGGTACGCTCGCCAATCAGTCGATGCTTTACTTGGTCAAACTGATAGTAATCACTCTTTAAAGACGACACATGCACTAAGCCATCTATATATAAGTCTTTCAACTCAACAAAGAAACCAAACGAGGTAACCGCTGAGATAATCCCTTCAAAAGTTTCTTCCAAATGCTGCTGTAAGAATTCACACTTAAGCCAGCTTACAACATCACGCGTTGCTTCATCAGCTCGTCTTTCTGTAAGGGAGCAGTGCTCACCCAGCTGTAACATTTGAGGTAAGTCGTAAGGGTATTTATTCTCATTTTCTTTGATTACGTCAGTACGAACGACCTGGGAGCAAGGTAGTTCACTATGTATCATAGATTTTATTGCACGATGAACCGTAAGGTCTGGGTAACGTCGAATAGGAGAAGTAAAGTGCGCATAATGCGGATACCCTAAACCAAAGTGCCCTTTTTCTTCCGGACTATAAACTGCCTGACTCAATGATCTAAGCATAACAGTCTGAATAACACTAAAGTCTGGACGGTCTTTAATATGAGCCAGCAATTCCTGATAGTCAGACGGTTTAGGCTTTTCCCTATCACCAGGAAGCTGTAAACCCTGTTCACCCAGAAATGATCTTAAGTTTTCTAACTTTTCAAGCTTCGGACCTTCATGCACGCGATACAAAGTGTGCATTTTATTTTTCTTTAAAAAGCGTGCAGTCGCAACATTTGCTGACAACATACATTCTTCAATAATTTTGTGTGCATCATTACGTTCAGTGGGAACAATTTGATCTATTTTACGATCTTCACCAAATAGAATCCGCGTTTCAACGGTTTCAAAATCAATCGCCCCTCTTACATCTCGCGCCTTTCTTAATGCATGGTACAGATCATAAAGATTGTGCAGGTGTGGCAGAACATCAGCATACCGTTCACTTAGTTGTGCGCCTTGCTCACTTTTAGGGTGCTCTAATATTGAACTCACTTTGGTATAGGTCAAACGAGCATGAGAGTGCATAACACCTTCATAAAACTTATACCCACTCAATACACCTTGCTCACTTATGGTCATCTCACAAACCATACAAAGCCGGTCAACTTCAGGATTTAGTGAACATAAACCGTTAGATAACACTTCAGGAAGCATTGGAATTACGTGATCAGGAAAGTAAACCGAGTTACCACGAGTATGTGCTTCAAGGTCAAGTGCATTCCCTATTTTTACATAATGAGCAACATCAGCAATGGCAACATATAAACGCCAGCCACCTGATTTTTTGCGTTCACAATAAACCGCATCATCAAAATCACGGGCATCTTCACCATCAATAGTAACTAACGGTAAGTGGCGAATATCGATACGGTTTTTCTTATCCGCTTCAGTCACTTTTTTGGTATATTTTTTTACTGCCTGCGTAACTTCTGCTGGCCAGATAAAAGGAATACCATGAGATCGAATAGCGACATCAATCTCCATACCCGGCGCCATATGCTCACCAAGCACTTCAACCACTTTGCCGACTGCACTGGTACGCATGGTTGGGTGCATGGTAATTTCAGCCACAACATACTGTCCACTTTCCGCTCCCATACAAGCATCAAGCGGAATCATTACATCATTAGCAACTTTAGTATTTTCAGGCGTAACAAAGGCAATACCACTTTCAACGCAAAGACGGCCTACTACCTGTTCAGTATTTCGCTCAAGCACATCAACTATAACAGCCATGCGGCGCCCGCGAGCATCAACATCATCAGAACGCGCTAATACACGATCACCATGAACCACCGAACGCATCTGACGCGCGGTAAGAAACAGGTCATTTGAGCCATCTTCAGGAATAACAAAACCAAAGCCATCTTTATGACCCTGAATCCTTCCTTTAATTAAGCTGATACTGCTAATCGGTACATATTGACCACGCCGATTACAAACCAACTGACCATCACGACTCATCGCGATCAAACGTCGCCTTATGGCCTCAATAGAGTTTTCATCACTAAGGCTTAAAGCCTTACACAAGCCCATATGAGTGGCTGGTGCTTTTGTTTTTTCCAAGTGCTCGAGTATGTATTCACGGCTAGGCACTGGGTTTTCGTAATTCTCTGCTTCTCTTTTAGCATGAGGATCACGTACTTTTTTCTTTGACATTCAATTTCCTGCAGATGTACTGCATCTATTTATAAAACCTGAATAGTTTGAAAAAACCTTACTTTCAGGCACAACTGCGAACATTATAGCGGCAAAGTTAACGACAAGCTCAACAATTCACCAATAAGCGGCGATTTTATCGTTGACAAAAAAAGGGCCGCTGGGTAAAGTTCGGCGCAAATCAAGGGTTACCAACCCTCACAAGTCATGACAATCAGATGCATTCCTCTTGCCGAGGTGGTGAAATTGGTAGACACGCTAGCTTCAGGTGCTAGTGCTCTTAGGGGCGTGCCGGTTCAAGTCCGGCTCTCGGCACCATTACATAAGCTAACACCATCTAATATAAATCGAAGCGGAAGAGTTACAGGGCAAAGATCACACCCTGGTTAATTTTGCATCTGAATAAACGCCATAAGTACAAGTTAGTTTTTTTCTTATGATGAAGTTAAAATATAGCTCTAAACAACTGAGCTATACACGAGACTACAACCAAGCAACCTATTACAGTCTTCCATAATGGATCTTTAATCTTCTCTCCCGAATTCATTTGAGAACGAGCAATACCTTTAAACCCATGTATTTCATACATTACGGCATCAATTTGATTTGATGGGAAATACTGACTAAGTGCTAGCTGATCATTTGACCAATCAAATACCCCATTTAGATATTTAACAACGTCTTTCCCTATTGTTTCAGTATTAGTTTTATCCCAACCATTTGTTCCTATGCGCTCTGCAATAAACTCGAACACCCAGTATCTAAGTGTATTTCTGACTTCAAGGTCAAGTAGCTCATCTCGATCGAATATATCTTTCCAGTTTTTAAGATCTATACGTAAATCGATTGAATCATAGACCTCGATAACCCTACTCATCACCGAGTCAGCAATAGCATACGGGTCAAATACAGTCACTTCATTCTCGGTATTATCGCTCAGGCGGTCATTATCTTGATCTTTTGGACATGCAGTTTCATCAAAAGACACCGAAGCATTGGGAGGTGTAGGTAAGACGTTGTTATTACATTCAAAATGAGCAGAGCTACTACCTATAAGGTCAGAGGCTGGAGACTTATCGGAAAAATTAATTGCAGCCTCGTAAGACTCCCTTAATTCTTGAAATTTGTCAGGCTGTGCATCAATATCAATTACTTTTAACGCCTTTGCATATGCCCGTTTAATTTCACGCCTATCTGTGGTGCGATTAATTTCTAGCTTTTTCCAATAGCTCATATTAAAGCACTCCCTCTCCCTCGATTTCATTTAGTATGCTAGTTAACTGTTCTCGTGCTCTATCTGAAATTTCTTTGTCTTGAGTTTCCAGAGCTTGTTCGAACTGACCGAGATAATATGAAATATGATCCCTAGATTCACCTAGCAACTCTTCATACAGGCGCTCCCCCCTGGCAAATAAGGCAACATTCTCTGCCTGATCTCTTGGGTGTACTTTTAGGTTGGATAGTTTCTTAAAACTCTCTTCAATTTGTTCCTGGGTCATTTGGACGGAAGAGTTCTCTATAATCCTCTTTGTTTCCTCTCCGGTGGATAGAATTTTAACAGTAACCTCCAGAATTCCATTCACGTCATACGTAAATCTAACATCAACAATCTCAGATCCTGCTTTGTTTTGAGGAACTTTAATATTAATACTTCCTAGAAAAATATTGTTCCTAACTAAACGATTTTCCCCTTGAAATACTTCTACATTTAGCTCTGTCTGTTTATCGTAGATAGTATTCACTTGTTCAACTCGACTTACCGGAACAACAGAATTGCGTTCAATGATAGGCATGAAGTGCCCCGGGTCGTATTTCCCTGCCCCTTTAGACTTAGCTATTTCAATACCTAGCGAATAAGGAGATACGTCAGTAAGCACAACATCTTGTAATGCCTGATGTTTGCCCTTGAGTGCTGCCTGAATCGCAGCCCCTTGACAAACAACTTCATCAGGATTTAGGTTGCTCATAGGAAGACGTCGAAGAATTTTTGATACCAAACTGCGAATTGCTGGCATACGTGTAGCACCACCAACCAAGATTACTTCATCTAAGTCATTAGGGCTTAGACCTGCATCCCTAAGCGCTCTTTCAATAGGGTGTTTTAGACGCTGAATAAGTGGCTCTATAATCTTTTCGAAATAAGCTTTGGTTACATTCCAGTCTATACTTTTGTGTTGCAAGTTCACCTTAATCAACGCGCTATTTGATGAAGTTAGCTCCTTTTTTGCCTTTTCGATTTGCCCTCGAATTAAACTTATTTCGCTGACACGTAACTTTTTCTCACTGATATCATTTTCTTTCAAAAAAGCATTGTATAGTGCATCAGAGAAATCATCGCCCCCTAGGAAATTATCTCCGGCAGAAGCATGCACCTCCATAATCCCCTCGAAAAACTCAAGAACAGAGACATCGAAAGTGCCTCCACCTAAATCAAGAATCAAATAATGACAGTCATCTGGGCGATCATGAAGTCCATAAGCAATTGCAGCAGCTGTTGGCTCATTAATTAGTCTTTCTACTTTAAGTCCAGCCAACTCTGCAGCACGTTTTGTCGCATTTCGCTGAGTGTCATTAAAGTAAGCAGGTACACTTATCACTGCCTCTGTAATTGTTACCCCGGTATACTCCTCAGCGTCTTGTTTTAACTGTGTCAATATTATTGCTGACAGCTCTTCTGCCCTGAATTTTTTTCCGTTCAGTCTACAAATAGCATCTGTTCCCATTCGCCTCTTAAAGGATGCAACTGTCGCATCAGGGTACTTAACCATGCGTTCTTTTGCAGCCTTACCAACTATAATATTGTTTTGCTCGTCTACGCTAATCACGGAAGGCGTTATTAACTCTCCATGCGCATTTGGTATTGGTATAACTTTGTCCTCATCCCAAACCGCTACTAAACTATTTGTTGTTCCTAAATCAATTCCTATTAACGCCATTACAACTTTTCCTAAAAGCCATTGGGTACCGAACGCAGAGTCTCTACATTGAAATTACATTACATTTTATAAATGTTCATGACTTTGAAACCAAGCAGGCATCACGATTTAAAGAATTTTTAACAAAATCATTTCAAAAAGTCTATTCTTCGCGTCGCTATGGCTTTCAACGCCGCAACTGAAGAATGTTACAAGGGATGCTTACTTGGATTAGCGGCTGGCTATGCTGTCGGAACTACACTTGAGCCTATGTATTCCCGCAATTTCAGGACTAATGGTGCATTAATCATAAAACTATTTTCTGGTTGAATAATTTTAGCTTTCTATCTTAATAGGAGTGGAATACATACCACCATCCGCCGACAGTATCGTAAGTACGAGTTATGATCTCATCCTCTATGCCATTGGCATCACTATCCTCTGCAAAGCCAGTCTTATTACCAACCTCATCGTAGGTGCTAGTCGTTATATAGTCCGCAATGCCATCAACATCATTATCAACTTCAAGCCGGGTTTGGTTTCCATT
>Ga0209495_1001679_pt1 | contig 15253 bp, 11 predicted proteins | sample EN1Hudsemesocosm_FD_184629 | JGI IMG/M metagenome (GOLD analysis project Ga0209495, IMG submission 184629) | Methane-oxidizing microbial communities from mesocosms in the Hudson Canyon - EN1E Hudson Canyon (SPAdes) (version 2) | ecosystem: Environmental > Aquatic > Marine > Cold seeps | place... | reverse complement strand
GGCTATTGTTTGGGAAAATGGACTTGATTTAGCACCAGATACTTTATATAAAGCAATAAAATTGAACCCTGATAAATATTATAAAATAACTTAAGGGGTAAAAAAGGGGGCGTTGTAATTAGCTTCAATCGAGTCTGACCCTTTTGGTCCCTTTTGGTCCTGCTTTTGGTCTCTTTTGGTCTTTTGGTCTTAATAAGTGATTTTTAAGACAGTATTTGACCTCTTGATTATGTACAACTTAATGCTGTAAATAAATCAGTCGTGTGCGGTTTAAGTAGTAAGGAAATAAAAATGAAAATTTCAATTGGAATGTTAGCTCATAATGAAGAAGCATCAATTTCGAAAATGATTGAACGAGTTTTGAAACAAGATATTTTTCAAGAAAATAATTATGAAGTTCAATTTGTTATCGTTGCTAATGGGTGCACTGATAATACGGTGTCAATGGCAAAACAAACATTTTCTAACGGCATTCATTTTGAGAATTTATTTTCACTAGTAGTGGAGTTAAAGCAAGCGGGGAAAAGTAATGCTTGGAATGAATTTGTTCATTCCTTAGCATGGCATGATGCAGATTACGCTATTCTTGTAGATGCTGATATTGAGTTTGGTTCAGAAAATGTCTTAAAACGATTAATAGAAAGCTTGGAGAATAATATAGAGGCAACTGTGGCAATCGACCAAGTGAAAAAAGATGTGGATAAATCACAAAAAAAAGGGATATTGGGTCTACTGTCTTTAAATTTCAGTGAAGGTAAGAAACATAATACGCATAAAGCAATAGCAGGTTCTTTGTATTGTGCCCGTGGAGGTGTTATTAGGCGAATATATATGCCTAATGGTTTGCCAGTTGAAGATGGTTTTTTTCGTGCTATGGTGGTAACTGATAACTTTACTCATTTGGATGATAATTCAAAAATTGAAGTGGTTGATGATGTTTGTCATTATTTTCAAGCAATACTCTCCCCCTTAAAGCTATATCGACATGAAAAAAGGTTAATTATAGGGGCTACAATTAACTCAATGTTATTTAATTACTTATGGAAGAGTGTAGGGGAATCAGGCCAAGATGCGGGAATGATCGTTAATAGATTGAATGCTAAAGAAGTCAATTGGTTGATTGATTTAGTTGAGAAATATAAAGCAAAGAAAGGTTTCTGGTTTGTGCCAAGTGCTTTTGCCTTTAAGTATATAAAAAATATTTTATACGGTAATAAGAAGTTGAGTAAGAAGTTGGTTCAACTACCTTTTGCATTAGTGGCTACTGTAATTGCTATTGTGATAACAATAGATGTTAATTTCTTTTTTAGGAAAAATAATGGTATTGGGTACTGGTAAAAAAATGAAAATCTTGTTTGTAACAGAAAATATGCCATTACCAGCAATAGCAGGTAGTAGCCAGAGAACTGCAATATTGTTGCGTAGTATAGCCAGCTTTGCCAAAGTCGATTTGTTTTTGTTAAAAGGGGAAAAGGAAAAAGATTTTTTAAAACAGTCTGGATATGGTGTTGTAGGTAGTTTTGACGTAAAAAAACAAGAAAATTTATTTAGCAATATATATAGAGTGTTGTTTCCACTATATGATTACCAAGCTAAAAAAAGCATTTCAGATAATATAAAAAAAACATTTGAGGATGGTGAATACGATTTGTTGATTGGGAGATATGTTAGGCCTAGTTTAATAGCAGGCTTATCAAAAATTGGACCATCAGTAATCGATGTTGATGATATTGATCTCTCAGCATTAAAAAATAGAATAAATTCACAGCATACTTCTTTTTTAGTTAAGTGCATTCTTAAGCATAGACTTAGAATACTAGAGAAGAACTTTTTTAAACTTTTAAAACCATATAAATGTTTATTTCTTGCCAGTGACCAGGATATTTCTTTAGTTGAACATGATAATAAGTATGTAATTCCTAATATTTCTTTCAATGCCCCAACGAATGCAACATATACTCCTTCCGTATCCAATACTATTTTATGGGTGGGGTCTTTTAATCATCGTGTTAATTTAGAAGGTTTAGATGCATTTATTACTAATGATTGGGATAAAATTATTGCTATATGCCCAGCTGCAATTTTAAGGGTTGTAGGCTCACATTTGCCTGAAAATATGGCCAATAAATGGAGTTTAATTAATAATGTAGAGATAGCAGGGTTTGTTGAAAATCTTGAGTCTGAATATATAAAGGCTGCGTTTTCTATTGTTCCTTTATGGGACGGAGCGGGGACAAAAATTAAAGTCTTGGAATCGTTTATGTTTAGCAGAACGTCTGTTGTTACGGAGCATGCAGCGCGTGGCTTTGATGTGTTTAAATGTAATCATTCAATAGAGGTTGCTGATTCAAATGAGGATCTCATTAATAAAACCATCGCTTTATTAAATGATACAACAAGACGACATATAATGGAGCAAGATGGACATAGGTTAGTAGAGGAACATTTTTCATCAGTAAGTGTTACACAGTCAATTAAGTCTGCTCTTGAAAGTATTTAGATGGAAAACTTAAAGAATACACGCTCAGCAACTAAGTGGGTTGCTGCTGGTATCTTAGTAAAGCAAGGGTTGCGTCTGGTTAGTAATCTAATCATGACGCGTATTTTATCTCCTGAAGTATTTGGAATAATGGCTATTATCAATTTGGTAATACAGGCATTAAATATGATCTCTGATATTGGGTTAAGGCCTAGTATTATTAGAAGCCCTCGGTCAGATGATGTGTACTTGAGGACGGCATGGACCATTCAAGTTGTTAGAGGCATGGTTTTATGGTTATTTACCATTTTGGTGGCATGGCCAATCAGTCAGTATTATGAAGAGCCTGTTTTATTGTATATTTTGCCATGCTCAGGACTGATTGCGCTCTTTATGGGCTTTAATAGTATTGCGGTTATTCAGAATCAAAAAAAATTAAAATATAAAAAAATTGCTATTCTTGATGTTATTTCTGCGCTAATTGGTCTTATAGTAATGGTGGTCTGTGGCATTATTTATCACTCTGTATGGTCTTTAGTGCTAGGTGGGATTCTGAGTACGTTGTTTATGACAATATTTAGTTTTTATTTTCTAGATAAGTTTAAACATTCTTTTTGCTGGAATAAAGAGGTAGTATATGAATTATTCCATTTTGGGAAATGGGTTTTTATAAGTACGGTATTAACTTTTTTTGTCGCACAATACGATAAGCTTGCTTTAGGTAAGCTAGCTGATATGTCATCTTTAGGGTTGTATAGTATTGCTATGGTTTGGGCACAGCTACCTGTTATGATTTTTAGTCAGTTAAATAATAAGATTCTATACCCAGTTGTTGCTGAATATAATCGTACAGGAGAGTTTAAAAAATGCGCTGCTATACGTAACTCTATTGTTAAGTTAAGTATGGTGATTTGTATTTTTATGGTGGCGGCTGGGCAGTTGATTGTTGAAGTTCTTTATGAAAGAAATTATTCAGAGGCTGGAGATTTAGTTTCAATTCTAGGTATATTGGCATGGTTTCAGATTGTTGAAAGTATTAATACAAATTTACTTATGGCTGTCGGGAGGCCTAAAGATAAAATTCCAAGTCAGGTTATGGGGTTGGTTGTTTTAGTTGGGTTTATGGGAGTAGTATATTTAAATTATGGAATGTATGGTGTAGCAGTACTTGCGGCAGCTTCAATGATGGTTAGGGCCTATATTTTGGATTTACAGTTAAGAAAGGATCAAGTGTATTTCTTAATGTTTGATATCAAAAAGACACTAATTTTAATCGGTGTTGGCTTAGGTTTGCATTGGTTGATTGATTCCAGTTTAGTGAATTTATCAAACATTATTGTTTTGACCTTAGCATGCGTATTAACGACTTTGTTTTTAGTTTATATATTTCTTAAACAGACTCAGCTAAAGAGATTAATGAATGTTTGATCAGATACGAATTTTATTCATCATAGTACTTTGTGGGGTAGTTGGTTTTTTTATTATAAAGAAGGTTTACAAAAATCAATTGAGTGTGACAGTATTTAATCACTGGTTGGTCACGTGGATAGGTATTATAACAGTTGCCTGTTTAGCTGGAAATTACTGGTTGTTTGCTATTTGTGTGGGTTTAATAGGTATTTATAGTGTCAACTATTTAAAAGAAGATGCTATTTTCCTATATTTATTTTTATTACCAGCTCTGCCTATGCTGGGTAATGATCTGCCTGGGTTCGCAGGTATCAGAATTATTATGGAGTTTACATATCCAAGACTTCTTTCATTGTCAATTTTATTGCCATTATTTATAAGGTATAAGTATAAAATACTCCCTTTTAATCAAGGGAGAGTAAATCGTTATTTTATATGGATGATGGTTTATTTTTTTGTTATAGGTAGCGTTAGAACAGATAGTGGGACAGATTTATTACGTTCTTTGGTTTATATATTTCTAGATTCTATACTGCCATATTTTATGGTTAGTCGTTTGGTTGATAGCTTTGAGCGTTTAAACAAGGCATTTATAGCAATTGCTTCTTCTGCAATAATATTATCCATCGTTAATATTATTGAGTATTTTAAGTATTGGTTTGTTTATCAGGAAATTTATCAAAGCTTAAATATAAGTTCTCATAGTTTTTCTGCATACGCAATGATAAGAGATGGGATGGTGCGGTCCGCTAGTGTTTTTTCCAGCCCCATTGTTCTTGGCTTCTTTATCCTGGTAGCATTCGGGGCTAGCTTGGGAGGGCGAGAAAAAAAGGGATTTATTGGTAAGGTTGTATTAGTGTTATTATTGCTTGCCTTGATAACGTCTCTATCTCGAGGGCCTTGGGTCGGTTTTATGTTCTTGATTTTTACTATAGCCTGGTATAGCGCTAAAAGAGGAGCTAATTTTCTTAAGGGTCTGTTTTTTGGTGGGGTAGGCGGTATTGTTTTATTGCTTTCTCCCGTTGGTAATAAGATTATTAACTTACTTCCATTTGTAGGTAGTGTGGATTCAGGTAATGTGGGTTATCGAGCCGACCTTTTTAGCTCAAGCCTGGAGGTGATAGGAAATAATTTGCTATTTGGTACACAAAATTTTCTTGCAGCACCGGAGTTGCAGCACTTAATGCAAGGGCAAGGAATTATCGATATAGTCAATACATACTTGCAAATAGCTCTTGAATTTGGGTTGGTTGGCTTGTTGTTATTTCTTGCATTTTTTTTAAGTCATCTCCGAGGCTTATATTTGCTTTTGAGAAATAAGAAATACCTAAATAATATTGAAGATAGGCGCGCTGCCGCTGCTTTACTTGGAATAGGTATATCAATTATGGTCACTATAGCAACGGTCAGTAAGATTAATTATATTCCAATTTATTATCTAATTACTTTATCGTTAATGGCGGGTGTAATTAGTTTTACTAGAAAACCTAAAACATAGGATTAATATAATGCTGGAGTTTTTTTTAACATTTTTTGTGCAGCCTTTTCGTAAGATTATAAAGCAGTCAGTTGTGGCAATTATACCTCCCGCAAGTTATGGCAGTGTAGGTGATGATGCTATGGTTAGAGTATTGCTGAATAATATAGATAAGCAAGGCCTATCTCCTATTATTTTAGGAGGAAAGGAGGCGAAAACATGGAGTATTATTGGGACTGTCAAGGTACGGGTAATTGACAAAACTAAACCGTTAGTTACTTTGTTTAATGTAGTAGTATTGCTTTTGAAATCAAAACGTCTTTATATTATTGGGGCTGATATTATGGATGGTCATTACGATAGTAATAGTGTCTATAAAAGATTAAAATTAGCTAACGTTTTTTCTATGCTAGGGGGAGAGGTGATATGCACTGGTTTTAGCTTTAATGATACCCCTGATAAAGAAGTATGTAAGAAACTTGATGAGCTTTCAAATGTTCGTTTATATTTAAGGGACTTAATATCATATGAGCGATTTAAGAGGCATGTTAATTATGTACCTGAATTATCCGCTGATTTAGCTTTTTTGACGGTAGCTAGTGTGCATACAAAAAATAGTGAAGCGATAGCTGTATGGGTTTCTAGGCGCAAAAGTCAGAATGATGTAGTGATTATTGTTAATATAAACTGGCTACCATTTAGACATAGTGAAATAGAAGTTGATCGGTTAATTGAAAGATATACAGCGATTTGTTTAGGGTTGCATCGGAAGCTTAATGGAAAAGTCAGTTTTTTGATGGTGCCGAATGATTTTCGTGATCCAGGTGGTTTAGGGGATAAGCGGCTTGCTAGGTTGTTATATGATGCGCTCGTAAGGGACTTAAAAGATAAATGTATGTTGGTAGGAAGTGATTTTACAGCAGAAGAATTAAAGCTGTTCACAGCAGGATGTGATTTTGTAATCAGTGGTCGTATGCATTTAGCCATTATTACAGCAACAAATTCAATTCCTTCATTTTCTGTTTCATACCAGCAGAAATTTGCAGGGTTTTATAAGCATATTGGTTTAAATGAAGCTGATTTAATGATTGAACCTGATGAATTATTTAATTACAATATTGTTGGTAAGATTTTAGTTAACGTTGTAAATAGAAAAAAATTGCAGCAAAAAATTAGTGATAATTTACCGTTAGTTGAAAATATGGCGCGGAAAAACTTATAAGTATTAAAGTGATGACGAAAAGATAGAGATAAAAATATAAGTTAGGGTGTTTTTGAGTAATAAACCTAGTCTATAGTGGGGATCGTAGATTATGAAAACTCTCATCATTCCCGTCTAGCAGGTGATAATGAAAATGAGTCATATCGATAAGCTGTATCCAATAATAATTTATGATAAAAATAGTAAAGTGCGTTGAAATGAGTAGAGTAGTTTTGCTGTAAAAGTGTACCTGAGAACAATAGATATATTTTTTGGTTAGAGTATTCTAACTACGGATTCTAGTGAAATTAGCCTATTTAGGGCTGATGAGGCTGTTTGTTAGTGTTTAGGTGGCTAAGTCTTTTGAGTGGATAGGAGGTATATTTTACTCAAAAGTATTATGTCGAATAAATAAATTTTTTACTTAAGGCGTTAGTATGAAAAAGTTATTAATTGTGGTTTTTACTGTATTGCTTAGCATGGGCTGTACCAAAGAAACTGATATCAAAAAAGATATAGTCAGTAAAATAAATATGCAGATCAACTCAGCACCAGCGGCGGTAGGCGCTAGTGATGTGTTGTTGGAGGTAATGAATTCAAGTAAGGCTGTTGGTACAAAATTTCAATACCCTGAGCGGGATATTGATGGTTGGACTATTTTGACACCTTCAAATGATTCGCGTTTAATTTATGTTAGTAGTTCGGATGGTGATGATGCGCAAGGGCAGATATATAGTACGGAAGATGTATTAGACCCTGTTAACCCTGTGGGCGTTCATGCATTTAAGTCCATAGTTAAAGCAATGCGATTATTACGTGATGGCTACCCTGACTGGCTTTTATTAAAAAAGGGAGATGAGTGGGTTATTAACTATTCAGTTGAAGTTAAAGGTATCGGTGGAAGGAGTATGAATGAACCTCGTGTTTTTACAGCATACGGAGAAAAAGAAAAAAGACCTGTGATCAAAACAGGAGTTAAAAAAGGATTTAAAGCTTTTGGTGGTCAAAGCTTTATTTCAATAGTCGGTCTTAAATTTTATGCGCATACACGTAACCCCGAGTCTAAAGAGTTTGTTGGTTGGGGTAATACAGGTAATTCCTCTGGTTTTATTAGCTTAACTAGTACTGGAAGGGAAAGTAAATCAATTCTTATTGAAGATAGTGTTTTTGACTTTTATGCATCTAATATAGTGGTTACAGGGAAAGGTAAATCAACTAATATGGTTGTTAGAAGAAACCAGATTCTCAATGCATACTCTGAAAAAGGGCATGGACAAGGGCTTTTTATAACTACTGCATCTCTTCTTTTGGAAGAGAACCTTCTTGATCATAATGGATGGTATCAGCAACAATATATAGGGAGAAATTCTAAATTAGAGGGGCAGGCTACTATGTTTAATCATAATGCCTATCTCCCTAAGTTAAGGGACTCAATAATTTCAAACAATATTATTACTCGAGCATCCAGTCAGGGATTAAAGTTTACAGCTAACCCGGATAAGGTTTTAGCGACTAATACCATCGAGGGATCCAATATAGTAATTGAAGATAATTTAATTATTGAGGGTGAGGTTGGTATTGGTATTGGTGGAAATACTGATTTTGGGGATGGGCCAAGATGGAAGGGGATAAATATATTAAATAACGTTTTGTTGAATATTGGAGGCGCAATGCCAACGGCACGGAATTTGGCATTTAATATAACAACTGATGATTGGGATGGCGGTTCTATTATAGGTAATTATATATTATTTAACGATAATTCGAATATTACGAATGTTATTGGCATTAGTGTATCTGGTGCAAGTAGAGAGGTTGTTATTAACTCAAATGTGATGTATGGGTTACATGCTTTTGATGAAAATAAGATTATGTATTTAAAAAATAATGAGGGGTTGAAAGATTTGACGGTGTATGGTAATTATACCGATAATAGTTATAATTCTGATTTTACTCATTTCCGAAAAGATATAAGATCTTATATGCAAGAGTTAGGTGAGGAAGCGAGCCTTGATGCTTTTATTTTAGGGGTAAAACAACAATCTAAAAGTGCATGGGATCCTAATTATACAACTGATGTTGTTAATATGTATTTAAAATCTCAGTTTAAGTAATGGAATAAAGCAGAGAATTTGTAATTGGTATTGGAGACGAGGAGCTAGCTCGGGAGGTAATCATTTTATCCCGACAACTGTCAAGTCAAAGAGGTGGCTTTAACGAAACAGATTTTGTGCGTAGTTGAAGTAAACTTAAGACTATGGTGGCTCCGAAGGTGAGATCAATGGCGGTAGGATGATCCAGCCGTTTCATGAGTTAGAGTGGCGCGCCTAGGCTAGGCTGTTTAGTAAGCTGGTGCTTTCCAAATGCATTATTTATTGGAGTTCTAAGTGAGATATGAATTGAATAACATATTACAATCTGCTGCTTATTATGGATTTACTGGTTTTGATAACCTCGGTGATGAAGCTATATGGCATGCTACAAAAAATAAATTCAAGGAAATAAATTTATACCCAATAAAAAGAACTAGATTTGGTTTTGTGAATAAATTAGTGAGTATAAAAAATAAAAAAATAATTATGCTGGGTGGAGGTACATTGATTGGGGATAATAAACCTGACGGTACTAATCCATTTAGAGAGCAATATTCATTATTTAGTAAAAATGCAAGGTACCGAGTAGCCTTTGGTACAGGGGTAGGTAGTATTTATGGAGAAAATATGCCTCCTTTATGGTTAACTCAGTGGAAGGCATTGCTGGAGAAGCTTGACTATATTGGAGTTCGGGGTAAAGAATCTCAAAAAACGCTTAAAGTTTTGGGTGTAGGTTCTGAGGTTATAGGAGATTCTGCTTGTGCATGGGTATATTCAAAGCGAAGACAAGTGAAAAGTAAGGTTTTAGGGGTTAATATTGGGGCTAGAAGGGATTTATTACCTGATGATAAAATAAAAAGTTATTCTCAATTTGTCGCTAGTAAATATATGACGGGATGGAGTATTGAGTTTTATATTCTTAACCCTTCTGATTATCAATTGACGGTAGATTTTTCTAAATCATGCGGTATTAGTAACCCTAATTTATTTCCTATTTATAATGATACAGAAAAATATTTAACTAAAGTTAGTGGTACGCATTGTTTTATTGGGACAAGGTTGCATTCAGTTATATTGGCTATGTGTGCTGGTGTTCCTTCAATAATGATTGGTTATGCACCTAAGGCTCATGATTTTATGGGGTCTGTTGGAATGGAGTGTTTTAATATTTTGATGGCTGACCTGTCCACTGATAAGTTAAATGAAGTTTTTGAAAATTTGTTAGGAGATACTGTTAATATCTCTGACGAGATATTGAATAATTTGCTTGTATTTAAAGAGCTTCAAGAAATAAGGGCAAAACAGATATGTGCAAAAGTATAGATAAAAGAAATAACTTAACTATTGTTCCTTCTGTAACCATCTGGAAAATAGGTGGTGAATTTTATTTTGACCGAAAATTTCATGATGGAATTATTTCTTATTGTAATGGTTGGGTAGGTACAGTTAGTTTAGTTATGCGTATAGCTGATATTTCACCACCAGAATTTGGGTTGATTTTATTCGAGCCAACTCGATTTCCAGCAGAGCTAATAATCATTGAAAACGATGAACAAATAGCTAAGCAGCATATAAATCAAGCTGATATTCTTTTAGCCTCTGGTGATAATTATAAAAACTTTCATCTATCTGCTTTATGTAAACAGCAGGGTGTTAAATGTATTTATAGTATTGAATATATATTTAATACTCGCTTCCAAATTATCATGATGAGTGAATTGCGTGGTTGGAAAAAAATAAAGTCTATAGTTTGGACTGTATTAACAGAATTTAAGCGGCGTAAAGCTTTCGGACTGGCAGATGGTATTCAAGCTAATGGCGCACCTGCTTATCGGGCATACAATAAATTTGTGGACAACTCGCTTTTATATTTTGATTCGCGTAATAGTGCTGATTTAAATATTACAGCGACTGAACTAGATGTTCGGTTATTAGTTTTAGATAATAACGAGCCTTTAAGGTTAGGTTTCTCGGGGCGTTTAATTACTATGAAAGGAGTTGACCACCTGATTGAGGTAGCACGTATTCTAAAAGAAGTGAATATTCCTTTTAGTTTTGATGTTTTTGGGGCTGGCGACCTTGAATCATTAATGAAGCAAAAAATAAAAGACTACAAGCTTGAAGGAATTGTAAATATACGGGGTAATGTTGATTTTACAGATGAATTAATTCCTTTTATTAAAGCGAATTTAGATTTGTTTGTCTGCTGTCATAGGCAAAGTGATCCTTCGTGTACCTATTTAGAAACGTATGCTTGTGGCGTGCCTATTGTGGGTTATGCAAATAAAGCTCATCAAGGTATTTTAGATAAGTTTAACGTGGGGTGGTCAGTCCCCATCAATAATATCAAAGCATTGGCGGATAAAATCATATACCTTAATTCGCATCGTGAAGAAATTAAGACTAAGGCAAATAATGCGAGAATTTTTTCTATAGATCATACGTTCGAAAAAACATTTAGCCGTCGCATAGAGCAATGTGCTGCGTTAGTTAAGGGTAAGTAGGTATTAATATTAAGAGCAGTTATTGTTGATTACAAAACTTGACTTATCCTCGCTATTTCTTGAAAAATATGAGATTAATAACATGCTTCTTTAAACCATATTATGTCGATTTAGTACTTAATAAAGCTGATTATTACGAATCGAAAATATATTTTTTCATTAGGTACTGTCACCTAAATTTGAGCCTTCGCTTTTTAAGACTTTATGGAAAGTATTTGGGCTAATTTCACTAATGTAATCCCCCGAAAAATAAACTCAGTTAAAAATAGAAAATTCTAATTCACTATTGCTAGTCATCATTTACATGATTTTAAGCATTATATCGAACAAGTTATACGGGGTAACGAAGCGTTATGACAAAACCTGATTTTATTATTATGGGGGCAATGAAAAGTGCAACCAGCACCTTGCATGCTCAGTTAGCCTTACAGTCTGGCATCTTTATGAGTACGCCCAAGGAGCCTAATTACTTTAGTGATGACGAGCAATATGCGCGTGGTGAGGCTTGGTATGACGATTTGTTTGCTAATGCTGAACTTGGTGATTTATGTGGTGAGTCGAGTACGCATTATACAAAATCACCTGATTATCCTTTAACGATTGAGCGCATGGCTAAGCGGCTTGATAAGGTTAAGTTGATTTATGTAATGCGCCATCCTGTTGATCGCTTAATTTCCCACTATATACACCAATGGTCACAGAATGTTATCAAATGTGATATTAATGAAGCTATTGATCAATATGAAGAGTTAACGGCTTATAGTTGTTATGCAAGGCAGTTAGCACCTTATTTTGAACGTTATGGAAAGGAAAATGTTTTACCTGTTTTTAACGAAGTCTTAAGGCATAATCCACAAACAGAATTAGAAAGGGTTGCACAATTTATTGGTTTTCAAGGTGAAGTGCTTTGGCAAGAAGAACTAGCTGCTCAAAATGTTTCGGGCGAGAGAGTTAGAGCTTTCAAAGGTTATCAATGGTTGGTTGAATCAAATTTTATGACCTTTTTACGTCGAACCTTAGTGCCTCAAAGTATTAGAGATAAAATAAAAAGTGGTTTAACCTTACAAGAACGGCCAGAAATTGATGCAGTACATCTGAGCAAAGTGATTGAGTTGTTTGATCAAGATTTAGCTATTCTTGGCGAGCATTTAGGTGTTGAATTATCTTGTGATAATTATAAGCAGGTGGTCAGTCAGGGTGAGTTATCTTGGTTGAATAATGTAGAGTTTAAAATATGAAGACTAACTCTGGAATTGGTGCTGTCGTCATCGGGCGTAACGAGGGTCAACGTTTAGTGACTTGCCTTGAATCTTTACTTAATCAAGTCGATTATATTGTTTATGTAGATTCAGGTTCTTCTGATAATAGCGTTTATGAGGTTGAATCAAGAAAGGTTGATTGTTTATCGCTAGACCTTAGTATTCCTTTTACCGCGGCACGGGCTAGAAATGAAGGCGTGGCATATCTTATCGATAAGTACCCAGCGTTAAAATATATACAATTTATTGATGGCGATTGTGAGCTTCAGCCTGATTGGGTGAATACTGCTTATGATTTTTTAGAGCAAGACCTTCAGTATGCTGTGGCTTGTGGGCGCAGGCGTGAAAGATTTCCAGAAAATTCTATTTATAATCAGTTGTGTGATATTGAGTGGAATACATCGGTAGGTGATGCATTAGCATGCGGCGGTGATGCGTTAATTAGAGTGGATGCTTTTAACCAGGTTGAAGGTTATCGAGACGGTTTAATTGCCGGTGAAGAACCTGAAATGTGTTTTCGGCTTAGAGCGAAGGCTTGGAAAATAAGGCGGCTAGATGCAGAAATGACGTTGCATGATGCGGCGATGACTCGGTTTTCTCAGTGGTGGAAAAGAGCCAAGCGAGCGGGGCATGCTTATGCAGAGAGTTATTTTTTACATGGTGGTTCTGCAGAAAAGTTTCGTGCGAAGCCTGTTATGAGTGTTGTATTTTGGGCGGTGGTTTTGCCTGCGTTGCTTATTGCGCTATCTATCATTGATTGTCGATTGATTGTTATGGGGTTAATTTATCCTGCGCAGGTTTTTAGGTTATCTATCAAAAATAAAGCTTTTTTAAATTCAAAATTATCTTTTTATTATGCTGTCTCTAATGTATTGGGGAAATTCCCACAAGTTTTAGGCATGATGCAATTTTTGTTTAATAAAATTAAAGGCCAGTCTGGTGGGTTGATAGAGTATAAATAAGCGATACATTACTACTTGAGGCGCAGGTCTTTAGCCTGCTATATTATCAATAAATTATATTGTAGGCTGGCTTAGATTTTTTTAGCGAAGCAAAAAAACGTAACCCAGCAAAGTTCCAAACAAGGGCAACCACAAGGGATTGCCCGTACAGTTGTAGGGGGGGCTCCTCGTGGGTACCCGCAAATCATAGTGATGAATGAGTTAGGTTGTTTAGTGGGATTGGTATAATATCGTTATTTGTTGTAATACTTGTGTAGATATTCGAGGTATTGATGAATTTTTTAGATGTAAAAACAGACTTTGCTTTTAAAAAAGTATTTGGTAGTGAAGAGTCGAAAGATATATTAATCGATTTCTTAAATTCGGTTATTCCGTTTGAAAATAAATGCCTTATCAAATCCTTAGTCATTGTAGATCCCTATAATATTCCGATGCTGAAGGGGATGAAAGATACTTTTGTTGATGTAAAAGCGCAGCTTGATAATGGTAGTGAAGTCATTATTGAAATGCAGGTTCTCAATCATGAGGGCTTTGAAAAGCGCGTACTTTATAATGCGGCTAAAAAGTACTCAGCGCAGCTTAAAAAAGGCGACGACTTCCATCGATTAAATCCAGTTATCGCCTTAACGATTACGGATTTTAATTTATTTCCTGATCAAGATGATGTTATTAGCCAGTTTAAGTTACTGGAAAAGAAAAAATTTATTGAATACAGTGATGATATAGAATTAATCTTTATTGAACTTCCCAAGTTTGATAAGACTGAGGCTGAATTAAATAGCATTCAAGACAAGTGGATCTATTTTATAAAAAATGCAGGTCAATTAGATTGCGTACCAAGCAATGTAAGTAAGGAGCAAATCCATGCCTTTGAAATTGCGAATGAAGCGAATTTTACAGAGCAAGAGCTTGATTTACAGCACCGTAAAAAAGATTGGATTTATATCCAGAAGAACTCAGTTGAGTATGCGTTGAAAACTGGGTTAGAGCAGGGAATAGAGAAGGGGATAGAGCAGGGTGTAGAGCAAGGAAAAGTGGATGAAAAAAAAGAGATTGCACTGAATATGTTGAATTTAGGCTTGGGTGTTGATGTTATTTCACAAGCAACGGGTTTATCGCCAGAGCTTATCAAGCTTTTGTAGTTGAAATTAGAGCGGTATCATTGTTGTGGCTATCATTTTAAGGTGGGATAAATTGTAGGGGCAGTGCCTTGTGCCTGCCCTTAATTATTCGCCATTGCTAGGGCAACCACAAGGGATTGCCTTTACGATAAAATAACAGTGCCATAAAAAGGCGCGGCAAGTTGTCACGCCTTAGGTGTGTAACTTTCCTTTGGGATCGCAAAAATAGGATATAAATGAATTACCAGTTAGCTGTTGTTATTATCAATTACAAAACACCTGAAATGCTTATTGATTGTCTTGCGTCTTTATTACCTGAGATGCAGGGGATTAATGCCAAAATTGTCGTGGTGGATAATTCTTCTCAGGATGATTCTTTATTGCTTATTCAGCAGTGGATTGATGATCAAGCGGCAGGGGATTTGGTGATGTTGATTGCATCTACTGAAAATTCGGGGTTTTCAGGGGGAAATAACACGGGTATTTCAGCCGTTAATGCAGATTATTATTTATTATTGAATAGTGATACTTTGGTAAGGCAAGGGGCGATTGCTTTAATGCTGAATGCGGCGGTTGAAGATTTAGAGGCGGGCTTGGTTAGCCCGCGTTTAGAATGGCCAGATGCGAGACCTCAAGAAAGTTGTTTTCGCTTTCATACGCCGGTCAGCCAATTAATTGGTTCGGCAAATACGGGCTTAATAACGCGTTTATTGAAAAAATATAATGTTCCTTATGCCGTTTCTAATC
>Ga0209495_1001674_pt1 | contig 15283 bp, 13 predicted proteins | sample EN1Hudsemesocosm_FD_184629 | JGI IMG/M metagenome (GOLD analysis project Ga0209495, IMG submission 184629) | Methane-oxidizing microbial communities from mesocosms in the Hudson Canyon - EN1E Hudson Canyon (SPAdes) (version 2) | ecosystem: Environmental > Aquatic > Marine > Cold seeps | place... | reverse complement strand
TTTGGATTGTACCCGAACCACCTGGCAAGTCAGCATTTTGGCGGTGTGTAAAAGAAATAGTACCCAGAGCTTCGCTCGCATGTACAGCGTTCGTCGATGGACTCAACACAGTGTACATGTTGTATGACGAACCAATAAGTGTTTTTGTAATTTCTTCTTGCGCAAAAGATGTGAACGCAAGACCTACTGCGAATGCAGAAAGTAAAAGTTTTTTCATTTTAAATGGTTTTTGTTAATATTATCCTAATAGGAATAAAACAAATATATACTATTAAAGTTGCTTAGCAAAGAATTGAAGTAGTATTCATATGCCCATATATAGGAAGATTTAGTATGTTTGCTTGGTATTAAACCCTATAAAAATTTGATTCGGTTAATTAAAGATTTTAAATATAAGGAGGGAGCTTTTGTTCTGGGAGCCTCATTATTTACTAAGGTTTGTAGTTTTTTAGTTTCTCTAATCCTCATTAGAATTCTTAGTCCTAACGAATTTGGGACTTTATCCTATGCGCTTTCAGCTTTGGCATTTTTCATTCCTTTTTCTGGTGGTGGAATACAGCACTCATTTATGCGATTTGCACCAATGATTAGTTTGCCGAATAAACGCGAGGATTTATTTAAACACAGTTTCTATAGAGGGTTGTTATTCAGTGCTGTTATTGCACTGCTAATGTTTTTGTTGATGCCATGGCTTAACAGAGCATTAGATAATACTTCAGATCTCTTTTATTGGCTCATTATATATCTCTTTAGTTTTTTTGTAATCGAAATAGTAAAGACTCGTTATCGAGTAAATCATAAAAATCGTAAATACGCTAGTATAGATGTTTACACCTCTGGCTCTGTACTGTTATTAGGAGTTGGTTTAGCTTATTTCTATGGTGCTGTAGCATATGTTATTGTATTTGTAAGTGCACCACTACTCATTGGCTTATTTCATGTTAAACTCAAAGGTAAGGTTGAACCCAAAATTCCAGTTAAATATTATTCATACGGTTTGTGGGTGGGTGTTGGAGCAATTGCCTCACAATTAATGTACTCATTAGATGTCTTTTTGATTGGTAATCTAATTCAAGATTCTACTCAAGTTGCTATTTATCGTAGCGCCAGTGTTATTCCTATTGCACTATTTTTCATTCCCAATTCCTACATTACCACACATTATGCTGATTTAGCTAAGAATAGTAATGACAAACCCTTTCTCATTAGTTTTGCTAAAGATTATATGAAGTTGTTTTTTGCTTTAGTTTTGGTACTTGGTACTTCACTTTATTTCTTGTCAGATTTGATAATTACACTATTGTTTGGTCATGAATATATTGAAGCAGCATCATTATTTAAAATTTTGATTTTGGGTATGGTAGGAGCTTTTATCCTAAGAATTCCGTTTGGTAATTTATTAGCTGCTGTTGGGAAGTCGAATTGGAATGCTGTAGTAGCCTTTACTATTTTGGGTTTAAATGGTGTGTTGAATTATTTTGCAATTAATGCATGGGGAATAGTTGGAGCAGCAATTGTTACGAGTGCTTTATTATGGATTTCTGGAATAATATCGTTTCTACTTTTTGTTAGATATTTGAAACGGATTAATTCATAATTCGATTATATTCTTCGCTTAACTGATCTCCGATAGTTTTGATACTAAATTGTTCAGCAACCTTTTTTAATTTTTCAGAAGAATAGGATTCATAGTTGTTAATTATAGAAACCATTGCTTCTGTAAGTTGATCCGTGTCTCCAATGTCAATCAAAATCCCTGTACTATCATTTAAAAAGGATTCAGGTCCGCCACATTTTGTCGCAATAACTGGGATTCCACAGAGCAAGGCTTCAGCACAAATAATTGAAAAAGTTTCAAAGTAACTATTCAGTAAAAGTACATGAGAATTCTGGAGTATATTGAACACTTCTGTATTTTCTTTACTACCATGGAAATTGATTTGTGCGCTCAAACCTAATGCTTCAGTTAGTGCTAGGTATTCATCATAGTTTTTTCCTCTACCGATAATATCTAGTTGAGTACTCCCTATCAATTGGTTCAGTTTGTGAAATCCTTTGATTATACCACTTACATTTTTATGCTCTTGATCTAAATCACCAACAAAGACAAAGCTAAACACCTTGTTTTTTGTTTGAGACTGAGTCGAATAGCCCTCAACTACATTGGGTATGATTGTATAGTTTGCATCTATATGACAATCAATCATGTCTTGTTTTAAAAACTTTGAAACTACCAGTAATTGAGAAGCATTTTTTGCTGTTAAACGTCTTGTCAATTTTGAAATAAAATTCAATTTGTGATAAACCCCCTTTCGATATCCAGTCCAATGCTCAGTAACTAAAAAAGGAATTGTTTTTCTGTTTGAAAATATAGATGACACTGTACTCGTCCAACCCATTACATGAGCATGAATAAGGCTAAAGTCACTTTTTAATATTTCTTGCCACAGTCTGAGAAATACTTGTAGTTTGTTTAGGGTCCCTTTTTTATAGTAATAAACAACTTCATTAATGTTCTCAAACTTTGATTCGACTCTTTGTATGTTTGAGTTGATGTTCTGCGTTTGATAAATGCTTATAACCTTATGGTTATAATGCGACTGAACAGATTGAATATGATTGCGAACGAAAATACCCAATAAAGGTTCTTCTTTATTGGGATACCATTTAGCTAAATGTAAAATGTGCTTCTTCGACATTAAGAATCGATATTTTTATATTTCAATCGAATGGAGTTTCCGATGACCACAATATCGGAAAAAGCCATAGTAAATGCCGCAAAAATTGGACTTAAATATCCCATAGCTGCTAAAGGAATGGCGATGATGTTATAGGCGAATGCCCAAAATAAGTTTTGCTTTATGGTTAAGTAGGTATGTGTGCAAATTTGATATGCTTTTTGTACTAAGCTTAAATTGTGATTTAATAAAACAATAGAAGCCGATTGCACTGCTACATCAGTTGCCTTACTGTATGAAATCCCTACATTGGCTTGAGTTAGGGCAGGAGCGTCGTTAATTCCATCTCCAATCATGGTCGTGTTTTGTTCTAAGTTAAACTGTTTTATTTTTTCAATCTTGTCGGTAGGTAATTGGTTCGCAAAAACGGTTTTAATTCCTAGTTCTTTAGCCAGTACATCGCATTTTTGCTTCTGATCTCCACTTAGCAGTACCGTTTCAATTCCTTGACTGTTTAGATAATTCACCAATTCATAAGCACCTTCTATTATCTCGTCGCATATAGAAAGTGCTGCCACAAGTTGATTGTTAATCTTAAGGAATAATTGGAATTCTGAAATCAGTGCCTCATCTGAAATTTTGAGGAATTCCGGAGAACCAAATAGATAGTGTTTACCCTCTTTGTCTGTTGCTTGAATGCCTTTCCCTTTAATTTCTTCTATAGATTCAAATTCAAAATCTATTTTGAAACTTTCTAAATGTTTGCATAATGACTTCGCTATAGGATGCGACGAATGTTTTTCAAGCTCGTAAATGATTCCTTCAAGAGGGAAAGCCTCAGTGTACTTTTTTAAATCGTGAATTTTAAACTCACCATTGGTTAAAGTCCCTGTTTTGTCAAAGATTACTTTTTTTGTTTTGCTAAACTGTTCTATGGTAGAGCCACCTTTAATGAGTAATCCGTTTTTTGCAGCCCTACCCACACCTACCATTACGGCAGTAGGAGTAGCTAAACCCATAGCGCAAGGGCAAGAGATTACGAGTACAGCTACAGCTCGCATCATAGCGCTTTGAAAACTGATATCGAAAGGGTAGTAATTAATTACAAAAGTAAGTGCTGCAATTGCCAGAACAATTGGCACAAAGTAATTGCTGATTTTATCTCCTAATTGTTGGATTTGAGGTTTGTCATCTTGTGCATTTCGTACCAATTCTATTATTTGAGATAAGATAGTATCTCCGAGGTTACTGGTTACTGTACATTTAATATGACCATCGATTATCATTGTTCCTCCGATGACTTTTTGATGAATGGATTTGGATGCTGGAGCACTTTCTCCAGAAATCATACTTTCGTCTACCGAGCATTCTCCCCAAATAATTTCAGCATCTATAGGAATGGAATCTCCTTGGTTTACGATAAGAATATCGCCAATTTGAAGTTTTGAAATTGGGCATTTAATCAGTTTTCCATTGATTTCTTTTACAGCCTCTTTGGATTGTAATTTCTGTAAAGAGTCTAAAGCTGTAGTGGTTTGAGTAATTGACCTTTTTTCGAGGTAATTTCCTAATAGAACCAAAGTAATGATGGTAGCTGCTGTTTCAAAAAATAAATAATTGTGGAGTTCGGGGCTGTTGAAGTTTAAAACCCAACCCACCAAACTGTAGATGTAAGCAGCTGAAGCCCCCATTAGAATGAGTACATTCATATTTGGTTTTAGGTTTATCACAGAGTTGAAGGCTCCCTTTGCTAAATAGCTATATCCAATGAGAAGTACGGGGGTGCTCAAGGCTATTTGTAAATAAGGATTTTGAAGTATGCTGTTGTGCGAAACAAACATATGCCCCAGTAAAGGTAGGCTTAAGAATGAACTTATAATTAGAAGGTATTCGAGTTGGTAACTTTTCTTGACTTCGTTTTCAAAGAATTGTGCTTGGTAGCCTATTTCGCTAATGAATCGTTCAATTTCAAGTGCTGTGTAATCTGTATTGTAAATAATAACAATGCCTTTAGGGATGTCAACATTTACTTTATGAATGTTTTTTTTACTCAAATGGGTTTTGATACCATTCACACAGTTAACGCAATTGATTCCTTCTACTTTATATTGATAGGCTACAGCCATTATTTTTTAATATTTCCTCAAAGTTAGTTTAATATTTAGCCGTCTGCAATAGTTGATTTATCCTTGAAAATTATCGTAAATCTCTGATAACGAAAAAAGTGAATTTCTGGTGAATTTAATTGATTGAAATCACATAATTTTTGCAATTTATTTGGTGTGGAATAAAAAATATAATTCTATATTTGCACTCGTTAAAATGGTGGTTGTAGCTCAGTTGGTTAGAGCACTGGTTTGTGGTGCCGGGGGTCGTGGGTTCGAATCCCATCATCCACCCTAAACACGAAAGTCTCTTGAATTTTTTCAAGAGACTTTTTTAGTTTTATACATTTACATTATGGAATTAAATCAGCAAGAAATTCATCAAATTGGGATGAATACAGTAGGGAAGCACTTAGAACAAAGTGGCTTTGAGTTTTTAGCTGTCAAGAGTGAGCTCGGACAATCGCCTCAATTTATATGTGTGAAGAATGAAAAGGAACTTTTCTTTGTCCTTGTACGTACTGTTACTTTTCCTGAAGATCCACAGAAATACAATGAAGTTTGGATGCAGAAAATGAAAAAGCACGCTATCGAGAAGAAAGCGCGCCTTTTGTATGCGGGTGTCGGTGTTGCCGATTCGAATGATATGATGGCTAAACCTATGAAAGGACATGAGTCCTTTGTAAATTATCCAGGTTTAATTGAGGTTAATTTGACAAGTGAAAAGTAGGTTTGAAGTTCGATTGGAACTCTTGAAATTCTTCTTGAGATTTTACTTCTAAGTAGATGTTCTCAGCAAACAACTTTAAATACAATTCTATTTTGTCAGGCGTTTGGTAGCCCTTGATTGGCGCAATCACATTCATCTCCTCATCCATGTAAATAATAGTAGGGTAGGAGTTTACGCCAAGAGCTTGTGCAAACTGGTGTTGACCTTTTCTTCCTTGTTTCCCAGGAACAAAACTTGCGTTTGTATACGTATTCCCTTTGAAGTTTACATCTTTACCACTTTCAGCATCAAACTTTACTGCGTAAAAATTAGCGTTCACATAGTCAATAACATTCTTATTAGTGAATGTGTTTTTCATCATCATTTTACAAGGACCACACCAAGTTGTGTAGACATCCATAAGAACTTTACGAGGTTCCTTCTTTTGTAAAATTTCTACTTCTTCAACTGTCATCCAGTTGATTTTTTCGCCTTGAGCGAAAACACCAGCTGATAAGCTTATTGTGATTATTAGTAAGGAAAATAAATGCTTCATTTTTGATTTTTTTCTTCTCTCAAAACTACAATTATTATTCCATTGTAGAATGTTTGAAAATTAAAGGTTGACTAGCTGCCTAATAGTGCCAGGCTGTAAGTTATGATTAACCTACAGTATTAACTTCTAAATTCTGTTACTTAACTCCGTGCATTAATTTCTTCAGTAAAGGATTTAAAAACATCACTAATAGCCCTGCAATAGCTGGAACGATAGTAAATATTAAGAAGAATGTAGATAAGCTATATTCTTGTGTTATGTTCTCAATTTGACCACCCAATACTGCCGCAAGCTTATTACCAATTGCAATAGCTAAATACCACATTCCAAACATAAATGCGATCATTCTGGCAGGAACGAGTTTAGATACATAAGATAATCCTACAGGAGATAAACACAATTCACCTAGTGTGTGGAATAAGTAGGCTAATATTAACCATACCATACTCACTTTTACACCTGCTTCAATACCATAAGCACCAAAGGCTAAAAAGCCAAACCCTGCTGCCATAATAATTAAACCCAAACCATATTTTACAGCTCCAGACGGGTTGTATTTACTGTCCCACCACTTAGAGAAGGCAGAAGCAAATGCAATGATAAAGAAGGAGTTTAGAATACTAAACCACGAAACTGTAATTTCAGATTCTGTAGCCGAAAACTCTCTACCTAGCATCCAAAGAACAATACCCCAAATACCCAAGAAGCAAATTGCCAATACGTAATTTGAACCTGGAATTTTATTGAATGTTTGTTTTCCAAGTAAATAAAGTACCCAAGAAATAATAGCCAATGGAATAATGGTCAATAACGTATTTACAATATTAAAGATCATTTGTCCATCGCCAACCAAAGATCTATCCACATAGTCTCTTGCGAAAAGGACTAAGGAAGTAGCTCCTTGTTCAAAACTCATCCAGAAGAATACGGTGAAGAAAGCAAAGATAATCACAGCGATCATTCTATCGCGAACGATTTTAGTATATCGAGAAATACGAGAAATCACCAAGTATAAGAAACATAGCAAGCCAAATAATACGACTGCATATTGTCCAGAAAGAGCGCCTAATTCAAATGGGAACAAGTCGATTCCAGCAATTTTAGACATAGGATCGTTAATCGCATAAGTCAAACCAATAACTGCTGAAATTACAATTAGAATTTTATCAATTGAAGTAAATGGATTCGGCTTCTCAGAAGCAATTTCCTCACCGTGAGAATCAATTTCTCCTGTGTGGTCTACAACTTCTTTTTGAACTTTAGGCACCTCTCCAATTGTTCCAAAGAGTGGTTTTGCCATCCAGAATTGTAGGGTACCTAATAGCATAAATACACCAGCCAAACCAAAACCCCAAGACCAACCTACTTTTTCTGCAAGGTATCCACAAAGCATCATCCCGAAGAATGCTCCAGCGTTTACACCCATATAGAAAATGGTATAAGCCCCATCTTTTTTCTCTGGAAGGTCTTTATACATTTCAGAGATTATTGAAGTCATATTTGGTTTAAAGAAACCAGTACCGATAACCAAAAGAGCCAAACCTACATAAAGCATAAACTCAGTTTCGAGCGCCATAGCAGCATGCCCTAGAGTCATAATTAAGGCACCAATAACAACAGCCCAACGATAGCCTGTTAGTTTATCTGCTATTACACCACCGGCAATAGGCGTGAGGTATAGTAGCATGGCATAGGTCCCAAACAAAGCACCTGCATTTTCCGCCGTCCATTCCCAACCAGGGTTAGCTCCAACAGCAGCGTAGGTTAAGAAGTTGATTAATAAAACCCGCATTCCATAAAATGAAAAACGCTCCCACATTTCGGTGAAAAACAATACAAATAACCCTGCTGGATGACCTAATACATTTGACTTGAAAAAGTCGTTTGTTGTCGTTGTACTCATAGTCTTAATTTAAAAAGAAAAGCCTCTCCGAAACTCGGAGAGGCTTAATATTATAGTAGTTTTTAGTGCATTTCCATTTCATGGTCTTCAGCACCATGAGTCATAGCTTTAAGCTTCTTAAGAAGAGTAAGAATTAGTAAACCAAAAACTACACAGAATACTGCAATCCCTGTAAAGATCACGTATTCACCTAATTCAGAAGCCGATTCACCCAGCAACCCAGCAAGTTTATTACCAAAACCAGTCATCGCAAAATAAACACCCATCATAATAGAGCCGTATTTTACTGGAGCGAGTTTCGTAATAAACGAAAGGGCTACAGGAGAAGCACAAAGCTCACCGATTGTGTGGAATAAATAAGCAAATACCAACCAGTACATAGCAGAAGACCCATTAGCTTCAAATTGAGCAGATGCACCAGTCATAAACAAGAACCCCATACCCATTATCATCGTACCCACAGCCATTTTAAATAAAGAAGAAGCTTCTTTGTTTTTACTTGCTCTTTTCACCCAGTACCCTGCTACCGTAGTACCTAGCAAGATGATGAATGCAGCATTTAACGATTGGAATACAGAAGCAGGAATTGTCATTCCAGCAATAACTCTATTTGTTTTTTCTAAAGTATAGATATTCATCAATCCTCCAGCTTGTTCAAAAGCACCCCAGAAAACAATAACGATTAAGAAAGATAATAATAAAACGACAACTCGGTCTTTTTCAATTTTCGTAAGCGGTTGTTCGTATTTAGCTTTGTCTTCTGCATTTGAAGTTTCAGAAAGTAAATTACCTACATGTGTAAGGTGTTTTTGACCCGCCATATAAACGATTTGTCCTAATAGCATACCAATACCTGCTAAACCAAATCCATAGTGCCATCCGTAAACTTCACCTACAACACCTACGATTAAACTCGAAAGGAAAGCCCCGATGTTAATACCTATATAGAAGATCGTAAAACCTCTATCTCTACGGCTATCACCAGCTTCGTATAACCCACCTACCATAGTAGAAATGTTTGGTTTTAATAGACCAACACCCGCGATGATTAATCCTAAACCTGTGTAGAATGCCCACATCTCTTCAACAGCTAAAATACTGTGACCTAGACATAGTGTAAGCCCACCAATTAAAACAGATTTCTTTTGACCTAATAATCTATCGGCAATCCATCCACCAGGAATTGAAGCCACATAAACCAACATAGTGTACCATCCGTATAAAGCTAAAGCTTCACCAGTAGTCCAACCTAAACCAGGATTAGTTCCAGTAGTTTGTGTTACTAAATAAAGAACTAAAATAGCTCTCATTCCGTAGTAAGAGAATCTTTCCCACATTTCTGTAAAGAAAAGAACAAAGAGTCCTTTAGGATGTCCGAATAATTCGTTGTCTTTTGTCATTAGAGGTTTATTTAAATATAAGTTTCGAAAATAGGAAAAAAATACCGACTAAAGGTTTTCCTTAATGAAATTGGTCATTTTTGTGAATAAGTGAAGACGTGTATAGCCTCCGTAAATTCCGTGATTCTTATTCGGGTAGATGAATAAATCGAATTGTTTATTGGCATTTACCATGGCATTTACCATTTCCATAGTGTTTTGGTAATGCACATTATCATCTGCAGATCCGTGAATCAATAAGTATTTTCCAATTAACTTTTCCACGTGGTTTATTGGCGAATTGTCATCGTAACCCGAAGCATTTTCTTGAGGTGTACGCATATAACGCTCTGTGTAAATAGAATCGTAGTAGCGCCAGTTGGTAACAGGAGCTACTGCAATAGCCATTTTGAAGTCTTCAGCACCCTTTAAAAGGCATAGCGAAGACATATAACCACCGTAGCTCCATCCGAAGATTCCAATTCTGGAGCCATCCACATAGGGCAGCGCGGCTAAGTATTTGTTGGCCTCAATCTGATCTTGTGTTTCAAGTTTACCCAATTGTTGGTAGGTACACTTTTTGAATTCTGAACCGCGAGATCCTGTACCACGGTTATCAACACAAGCAACAATATAACCTTGTTGCGTAAGCATTTGATACCATAAGAAGTTTGAACCTCCCCAGGCATCGGTTACTTGTTGCGAACCAGGACCTCCGTATAAATACATAAATACAGGGTATTCTTTAGATTCATCAAAGTCGTGAGGTTTCATCATCCAACCGTTAAGGTTTACACCTTCAGTAGTTTCGAAATTGAAAAACTCTTTTTGACTTAAAGCATATTCAGAAAGCGCTCCATTTAAACGCGCATTGTCTTTTAACATGCGCACCTCCGAACCTTCTGCATTGTATAAGCTAAAGTAGTAAGGTGTATTTGCGTCAGAATGTTGGTTGATGAAGTATTTATAACTCGTACTAAATGTAGCAGAGTTCGTACCCGTCTTATTCGTTAAAACTCTTTTGTTTTTACCGTTTAACTGAACGGCATATACGTCGCGGTGCATAGGACTGCGTTCTGCAGAACCAAAGTAAACTGTGTTGTTTGTTTCGTCTACTCCGTAGAAATCAGTTACATCATAGTCACCTTTAGTGATTTTACGAACTTGTTTTCCTTTTAAGTTATAAAGATAAATATGGTTATAACCCGATTTTTCACTTGTCCATACAAAGTGTTCTCCATCGTTTAAGAACGTAAGATTGTCGGTTACATCAATATAAGCATCGTCTGTTTCTGTGAAAATAGTCTTTGCAGAACCATCGGTAGCATTTACTAAAATGAAGTCTAAATTGTTTTGGTGACGATTCATTCTTTGTACCGAAAGGACATTTTCGTCCATCGTCCATTTGATGCGAGGAATGTAAAATTCATCTTCTACTTCAATGTCTGCTTCAACGATTTTGTTTGAAGCTAGGTCATAAATAAAAATTTCTACTGTTGAATTGGCTTCACCTGCTTTAGGGTATTTAAAACGGTATTGACTTGGGTATAAATCAGAAAACATATCCATACTGAATTCTGGAACGGCTTCTTCGTTAAAACGGTAGTAAGCAATTTTAGTTCCGCTAGCATTCCACTGGAACCCATTGTCGAAAGCAAATTCTTCTTCGTAAACCCAGTCAGTAGCACCGTTGATGATTTTATTCATTTCACCATCGGTAGTGACTTGTGTTTCATAATTACTCTTAAGGTCTTTAATAAAGATATTATTGGCTCTTACAAAAGCAACTTGAGAAGCGTCGGGAGAGAACTGTGCAAGTCTTTGTTTATCGGTAGATAATTCTTGACTTGTTTCAGTAGCTCTATCATAAATATAATACTTAGAGCGACTAGAGTGACGGTAAATAGATTCTGTTTCTGTTGGAAGTAAAACCATTTGCTCATCTGCACTAAAGCTATAATCTCCAAAAGAGATCCCTTCTAAATTCTTCGAATCTACAATGGTAGAAACTGAATCGCCTGTTTCGTACGAGTATTCAGTTACATATACATTATCATTTCCATAATTTAAGGATGAATAGTGTACGCCATCGTTCATAGAGTTGATACCCCAAACCCATTCAGGAGAAAAAGTACGACTCGCCCAAATATCTTCGAGTTGAATCATTTTTTCTTGTGCCGAAACTGATTGAGCAATAAAAAGAACCACTAGGGCAGGAAGGATGGAATTAATCTTCATTCTAATCTATATTGTGGGCTTCCCCATTTATGAATTCAACAAATATAAAAAAATAGGTATAGCCTAATTTTTAAAAAAAAATAAAGGGGCAAAAACCGCGCCTTTATTAAATTGTTAGTCTCTATTCCCTAAGAACATCAGTACATAATATGCTAAGTAAGTAATTGCTGCAATAGCAGCTACTAAATAAGTTCTAGCAGCCCATTTTAAAGCGTCGTTTACTCCTTCGAGCTCATGAGCTTCTACTACACCTGCATTTTCTAACCATACAACAGCTCTATAGGAAGCGTCATATTCAACAGGGAGTGTAATTACACTAAAGAGTGTGATCATTCCTTGGAAGAAGATTACAGTTAAGATGACCATATCCATAGTGAATATGTGCAGGACACCCATTCCGAACATTCCTGCAAGGAAAATATAGTTGAGCATTTTGGAACTAATAGAAACGGCAGGAACCATTTGCGAACGCATTTCTAACCATTTATAAGCTGTTGAATGTTGAACGGCGTGACCACATTCGTGAGCTGCTACGGCAGCAGCAGAAACATTTCTTCCCTCGAAAACTTCAGGGCTTAAATTTACCGTCATATCCTTTGGATTGTAATGGTCAGTCAATTTTCCGGGAGTACTTATTACGCGTACACGAGTAATGCCGTGATCTGCTAACATTTTTTCGGCAACTTCTTTACCGCTCATACCTGTAGAAAGAGGTATAGCCGCATATTTTTTAAATTTCGATTTTAACTTGGCTTGTACAGCCCAGCCAACGAGCATAAAGGCAATAAATAGAATAATCATAAATCAAATTGAGTTTTTACAAATGTAAGGATTGCTATTAAAATGAAAACGATAGTTTTGTAAAAGTATTTCTTAAGTAGGTTTTATGAATCAGTTTTCAGCCGTCAGCTTAAAATTACATTTTTGTTTGAAGACCTATAATATGCGTAAAACTATAATATGAGTAAAAAAAGACCTTTAATATTAGTGGTGAACGACGATGGAATTACAGCTCCAGGAATTCGCATCTTAATTCGTTTGATGAAAGATATAGGCGATGTTTTTGTCGTAGCTCCCGATGGACCTCAATCTGGAATGGGACATGCCATAACTTTAGATTCTACACTTCATGCTGAAAGAGTTCATATTGATCAAGGTGATCAAGTTGAATATGCTTGTTCTGGGACTCCTGTGGACTGTGTGAAATTAGCCATGAATAAGTTGCTTCCTCGCAGACCCGATTTGTGTATCTCAGGGATTAATCATGGTTCTAACTCTTCTATCAATGTATTGTATTCAGGAACCATGTCTGCTGCTGTAGAAGGTGCAATTGAAGGATTACCTTCTATAGGATTCTCTTTGCTAGATCATTCTCATGATGCGGATTTCACACATTGTGAAGAGTTTGTAAAGAAAATAACCAAGCAAGTACTAGAAAATGGTTTGCCAAAAGGAGTTTGTTTGAACGTCAACATTCCTAAATTGAATAAAGAAGCGATTAAGGGAATTAAAATTTGCCGTCAAGCCAATGGAAATTGGGAAGAGGAATTTGATGAAAGAGTAAGTCCACAAGGAAAAACCTATTACTGGTTAACGGGTAAGTTTGTGAATTACGATATAGGCGAGGATACCGATATTTGGGCCTTAGAGAACGATTATATTTCTGTAGTACCTGTTATGTTCGACGTAACAGCTCATCACGCAATTCAACAACTCAACTCCTGGAATCATGGATAAACTTAAAGATAATATGTTATTAGGTATTGTTATCGGAGCAGTAGTGCCTTTTGTTTCGTATGCCATTATACTAACATTGTTAGAGGTTATAGTGGAGGAGAATCCTTTAAGAAAATCTACAATGCAAGTGATCGCATTGTTTATCAACTTCCCTTTATTTAGAACTGTACTTACCAAGTATAAAAAAGATAAATTAGGTAGAGGAATGTTGCTGAGTACTTTTGTCTTGGCATTCTGGTATATTTATCATCATGAAATGTTATCTTTTTAATGCGTACTAATTGGAGTTCAAATACACCTTGGGAAGAAGCTTTTGGATATTCAAGAGCTGTTCAGATAGGTAACACTATTGAGGTTTCGGGGACTACCGCTAACGAAGGTGATGAGGTTATAGGTATGGGAGATATTACGCTTCAGACAGAATATATCATTAAAAAGATTGAACACACACTTGTTGAAGCTGGCTTTAGTTTAGGGGATGTTATCCGTACTCGCATTTTCATTACAGATATTTCCCTTTGGGAAGAAGTAGGGAAAGTACATTCTTATTTATTAGAAGATATTATGCCCGCCTGTACTCTGGTAGAGGTTTCTAAATTGATTCACCCAGATTTGCTAATAGAAATAGAGGCGACTGCTATTAAAGAAGAAATATGCGATATTATATAATTTCTGGCGAAGCTTCGGGCGATTTACATGCCTCAAATTTGATGCGTCATTTAAAGCAGAAGGATGCTGAAATGAATGTCCGTGCATGGGGTGGCGATTTAATGCAAGACCAAGGAGCAACTATAGTTAAGCATTATAAAGACTTAGCTTTTATGGGTTTCTTGGAGGTGTTATTAAATCTGAAAACGATTCTAGGAAATCTTAAATATTGTAAAAAAGATATACTAGCCTATAAGCCTGATGCACTTATTCTAGTTGACTATCCTGGTTTTAACATGCGTATTGCAAAATTCGCAAAAGAATATAATATCCCAGTTTACTATTATATCTCGCCACAAGTGTGGGCTTGGAAAAAGAATAGAGTTTTTGATATTAAGAAATATGTTACAAAATTATACTCAATTCTACCTTTCGAAAAAGACTTCTATGCACAATATGATTACGAGGTAGAATATTTAGGTCATCCTTTATTAGATTCGGTTTCGAATTATAGAAAAGAGCGTAAAGCAGATGCCAATCTGTGGAAGAAAGAGGGTAGACCCTTGGTTGCACTTCTACCTGGAAGTAGATTTCAAGAATTAAATAAGATGCTTCTTAAAATGTTAGAAGTTGAAAAGCAATTCCCTCAATGCGATTTTGTGATTGCAGGAGTTGAGGCATTAGGTGAAGAGTTTTATCAATCCTTTTTAGAGGGCTCTAATATTACTTTGGTATTCAATAAAACCTATCAATTGTTTGAAGAGGCTGATGCGGCTTTAGTGAGTTCCGGTACCGCTACCTTAGAAACGGCTTTGTTTAATGTACCTCAAGTGGTTTGTTATCAAACAAGCTGGCTTTCGTATAAAATAGCCAAACTCTTAGTTGATATAAAATACATCTCCTTAGTGAATTTAATAAGTGATCAAGAAATTGTTAAGGAACTAATTCAAGAAGAATTGACGGTTTCGAATATGGTTGATGAACTCAAACGTATATTATCTGTAGATGGAGCTTCTAAGATGCAAACAGAATATGCCGTTTTACGTCAATTGTTGTGCGGTGTTGGTGCTTCGGAACGCGTTGCAGCATCTGTTTTTAGGGATTTAGTTTCTCCGTAGTAGCTTGAATTATATTATTGTAGTAATAGTACAAATCCATGTTCTGTAATACCTTCACCATCGTGGTCGTATTTTAATTGCCACGCATATGTGTCATTAGCAAGTAATATCCCATCAAAGGTACCATCCCATCCTTGGTAAATGTCTTTTGTGAAAAACACTAATTTACCCCAGCGGTCATAAATTCTAAATTCCAGTTTCTCTATACATGC
>Ga0209495_1001666_pt1 | contig 15316 bp, 12 predicted proteins | sample EN1Hudsemesocosm_FD_184629 | JGI IMG/M metagenome (GOLD analysis project Ga0209495, IMG submission 184629) | Methane-oxidizing microbial communities from mesocosms in the Hudson Canyon - EN1E Hudson Canyon (SPAdes) (version 2) | ecosystem: Environmental > Aquatic > Marine > Cold seeps | place... | reverse complement strand
GCTGTTTTACTATCATCTTGCTCATAACGATAGCGAAGATCAAATTTCACTTGACCATATTTAGCATCATCCTGGCCAAATTTAAGTGCATTTTCAATACTTTCGTTAACACCTGCCGATGCCATTTGGCTACCTGACATGGCTAAAAGAGCGATGGAAAAAGCAGACAAAGTTAATTGTTTACTTTTAGTTAAAGTCTTATCTAAAGACATTATGATTCCCCTTTGATTTAAAAAATAATCTTTTACTTTATGTGGTAATTGTAGCTTATATTCAACAAAAAGCAACAAATAAATGCAAAAAAACAACAGCGTAATCAATTGATTTTGTTGGTTTTTTAAAGACTTAAAACATAAGCTTTCAATGATTAACTAATGTGCTTGATCACATTCCGCCAAAAAGCTTAATAAACTTTCCCTGTATTTATAGTAATCAGGATGCTCTAGTAGAGACTTTCTTGTTCGTGGTCTTGGTAAGTCAATTTCTTCAATTTTGCCGACTTTTGCATGCGGTCCATTGGTCATCATCACAACTCTGTCCGCCAATAAAATAGCTTCATCAACATCGTGCGTTACCATAATGGCTGTTACCTGGGTACGCTCCCAGACTTCCATTAACACTTCCTGCAATTCCCAGCGTGTTAACGAGTCCAGCATGCCAAAAGGCTCATCAAGCAAAAGCAGCTTTGGTGATAAAGCAAACGCACGCGCTATACCAACACGTTGGCGCATACCATTAGACATATCCCCCGTTTTCTTACGTAAAGAATCCCCCAAGCCAACGCGTGCTAAATAGTATTCAACAATATCATCACGTTCTGATTTGGCGGCATGCGGATAAACCTTATCAACACCTAAAGAGACATTCTCAAAAGCCGTTAACCAGGGAAATAAGCTGGGTGCTTGAAAAACCACACCACGATCAGGCCCCGCACCATCGATTTCTTTATTATCAAGAATAATGCCGCCTTCAGAAATACTGTTTAAGCCTGCTGTCATCGATAAAACAGTTGATTTACCACAGCCGGAATGACCAATAATGGAGACAAACTCCCCTTTCTTCATCATTAACTCAAAACCATCAACCACTTTGACAGTACTGTTACCATCAGGGGTGGGATAGATTTTTGATAGCTGTGAGAACTCCATATAACGGGGCTTACCCAAATCATCCTGTTTGGGTTTTAAAGCGGAGGTATCCAGGTCCCAATCATTACTGGTATTTGGCTTTATACTGGGTAAGACGATTTTGTCTGCACCCGAGTTTTGAGCATTCTGAATACCAATATCCATTAAATATTTAGTAATATCAGCACGCAAACGTTTAAATTCTTCGTTATGGTTTAATGCGGTTCTATCTCTAGGTCTAGGGATATTTACCTTAAAATCAGGACCAAATGTAGCATCAGGCCCCGGGTTTAATGGAATAACCCGGTCAGCCATATAAATAGCCTCATCAACGTCATTAGTAATTAAAATAACGGTTTTCTTCTCCTGTTGCCAGATTTGTAAAATCTCATCCTGCAAATTACCACGCGTCAAAGCATCAAGTGCACTTAAGGGTTCATCCAGCAATAAAACTTCAGGGTTAGCCGCCAGCGCACGTGCCACATTAACCCGCTGCCTCATACCACCTGACAGTTCAGCTGGTTTTTTATCCATCGCAGGGGCAAGACTCACCATTTTTATATACTTTTTAGTATGTGCATCACGTTGTTCTGGCGTCCAATCCTTAAAAATCTCATCAACTGCCAGGGCAACATTTTCATACACGGTTAACCAGGGCATTAGGGAATAGTTCTGAAACACAACACCTCGATCTGGCCCTGGCCCCGCAATAGGCTTGCCATGAATTAAGGCTTCACCAGAGTCGGCACTGATCAAACCTGCAATAGTTGAAATTAAAGTCGTTTTTCCGCTACCTGAAAAACCAACAATCGCAACAAACTCACCTTCATTAATGGTTAAATTAATATCTTTAAGAATGGAGGCATAGCCCTTCCCCTCTCCATAAGACTTATTAACATTTTTTAACTCTAAAAATGGCTGGGAGGCATCATTTGATGGTATCGGTGAAAGTGCTTCACTTAATATTTTTTCTGCAACTGACATGCTAGCTCTCCTTATATATCTCTGCCAAAGCAGAAGATGTTTTGTAGCGATTGCATAATGCGATCAAGAGCAAACCCAATCAGACCAATGGTAAACACTGCGACCATAATTCTGCCCAAAGAATGAGAACTACCATTTTGAAATTCATCCCAAACAAACTTACCTAAACCCGGGTTTTGTGCCAGCATCTCTGCAGCAATCAATACCATCCAGCCAACACCTAGAGATAAGCGCATACCCGTAAATATATAAGGTAATGCTGATGGCAAAATAATTTTTCTGATTTGCGTACTGTAATTAAGTCGCAATACTTTTCCGACATTAACCAAATCACTATCTATTGATGCCACTCCTACTGCGGTATTAATCAGAGTGGGCCATAAAGAACATAAAGTAACGGTAATGGCCGAGGTTAAAAACGCCTTCTCAAACCATGAATCATCTGTCGTTACATATACCGCACTCACAACCAAGGTTACAATCGGCAACCAGGCCAGAGGAGATACGGGTTTAAAGATTTGAATTAGCGGGTTTATTGCCGTGTTAAAAAGCGGGCTCATGCCACAAGCAATACCCAGTGGAACTGCAACCAATGTTGCAATCATAAACCCTGCAAACACCGTATATAAACTGGTAAATATTTGATCTATATAAGTTGGCTTTCCTGTATAAGGACGAATTTTGACTTTTGCATCCGGATTTTTAAGCAGTTTTTTATCATTGCGGACATGCTGACGCTGATAAAAGGCCACTTCTTTTTCGCGTTCTGCATAATGGTCATCAAGCAATCCACCTGTTTCATGCCAAACCGCTGAAGGACCAGGAATAGCTCCTAGACTGGTTTTTATTTGTTGTGCTGATGCACTCCATAACGCCAGAAAAACAACAAAGGCTACTATAGGAACTCCCATAATTAACCACATTTGTCGCATTTGCTGCTGAGGGTTATCACCTGCTGCAATTTTAACTAAAGGAACAAACCAGGTTAAACCGGTTATATTGAAAAATTTAATTAATTTATTACTCATTTTTTGACACCTATTCTGCGTCGTTGCATGAAAAAATTCATTATCATTAGGCGTTTTTCGGTTTGAAACATTTGAATTCAAAAAAAAGATACATCCCTGTATCAAATCAACAGCCTTGTTTAACTGGGAGCGCCTACATGAAAGAAAACTTATTTAACAATTTTCCCGCCAACCACTTTTTCCGTCCCTTTTAAGCCGATAGGAAATTTAGTTAAATATTCGTTTGGTTTGCTGCCGTCATATACCACACCATCGATAAAATGAGTTTGTGCTGGTTTAAACCCTGTTTCACCATCAGCAGGAAAGTCCGTTGCTTTAGCTTTTCCTTCAGCAACCAATTCTTTAGCAGCAGCCATATAGATGTCTGGGCGATACACTTTTTTAGCAATATCCATAAACCATGCATCATCTTTAGGCTCGTTAACCTGCCCCCAACGACGCATTTGAGTCAAATACCAGATCGCATCACTGTAATACGGGTATGTTGCATTATTTCTGAAGAAAGTATTAAAATCAGGCATAGGGCGCTTGTCACCTTTTTCATACTCAAAAGTCCCCGTCATACTGTTTGCTATAACATCGTAATCAGCACCCACATACTTACTTTCAGACAGAATTTTAACTGCTTCAGGACGGTTTTTATTGTTATCCGCATCCAGCCACATTGCCGCTCTAATTAAAGCCTTAACCACCGCAATATGGGTGTTAGGGTATTTATCAGCCCATTCTTTACTGACACCAAATACTTTTTCTGGATTATCTTTCCAGATTTCGTAATCTGTTATCACTGGCACACCAATGCCTTTAAATACCGCTTGCTGGTTCCAGGGTTCACCTACACAATAACCATAAATAGTACCCGCTTCCATGGTTGCCGGCATTTGAGGGGGAGGCGTTACTGACAGCAAAGCATCGGCATCGATCTGACCACTAGTATCTTGAGGGGGAGAATAGTAACCAGGCTTGATGCCACCAGCTGCTAGCCAGTAACGCAACTCATAGTTATGGGTCGATACAGGAAATACCATACCCATATTAAAAGGCTTTCCCTCTGCCTTATATTTTTCAACAACAGGTTTTAAAGAGCTCGCATTAATCGGATGAACAGGCTTACCCCCTTCCATCGGCACATAAGGCTTCATCTGCTTCCAGATGTCATTGGAAACAGTGATCGCATTACCATTTAAATCCATGCTGAAAGCAGTGACGATATCAGCTTTTGTACCAAATCCAATCGTTGCGCCTAAAGGTTGACCCGCTAGCATATGCGCGCCATCTAGCTCACCATTAATAACGCGATCTAATAATACTTTCCAGTTAGCTTGAGCCTGAACCTGTACATACAGACCTTCATCTTCAAAATAACCTTTTTCATAGGCGATGGCTAAAGGCGCCATATCGGTCAATTTGATAAACCCGAACTTAAGTTCTTCTTTTTCCAGATTTTCCACTGCATTAGCTGATGTACTAATACTTAAACTTGAAACTGCCAGGCCTATCGATAGAGCTGCCGCCAGCTTTTTTAAAGGGAATTTAGTGTTTTTCATAACTACCTCTTAGTGTTTAATAAATTTTTAGCAAAAAAAGTCGCCTACAAAAAAAACCTCAATAGAGAATGTATTTGCTTTGCAGACGCCTTTGTCTGATCGACTCACCGTTGAGCCTTACTATTTCTTAAACTCCGTCACTGAAGCTCTTTCCTTAACACCAAGCAGTAACCATACCAACTTCTTAAAACAAGGCTTATTAAATATAATTTAAAGTCCTTCATTCCCTCATATGCCCGAAAATCAACACATGCAAGCGATATTAAAATACCCTATAAATAAACAACACCCAGTTATTATTTGTTTTTTTATTATCTATATTACCCAGTTCTAATAAATAATTTGCTTTAAAATAGGGCCGAAATACTAAAATATGCACCACAACAGAAACACAAGGACAAACCGCTAAAACTCTACCGTTAATATCCGCAATAAAGACATAAGCTATTAATAGCAATACATGCATGCATGCAAATCATCTAGCATGATCCAATCATTTTTTTAAAAATAAGTGACATTTTGTGAACTCACTTACACCTTATATATAAACAAAAAAATACTGATCGTTTTTGCTTCGCTTCATACATAATTCATACACTTTTTCACAGACATAAAGTTTGGTATAAATAATGCTTGTTATTTAAAGATATAATGTACACAACTAGGATGTCACTTTAATTATGCCGAAACACAAACTCACCAATAACCCTTCTTCAATGACTAACACTGAACAGTTCGGGTTATGAATCAAGACAACAATCTATTTCCATACTTTCAACCTATTGTCGGTATCGCCAGTGGAAAAATCATTGGCTATGAAGCATTAGCCAGACAATACGATGAAAACAATCAAGTTATATCGGCTGGCTCAATCTTTACTTGTAAAGAAACTGATATTACAGAATTAATCGAATTAGATAGAAGTGTGCGCTGGCAAGCATTGGAGAAATTTTCTAAACTAGAGGACAACAGTTACTTAACACTTAATATATCTTCCACCTGGATTGATTACATAAGTGATTTCAATAGCTTACCTACTCTGCAAATGCTCGATAAATTAGGTATCAACCGTAAGCGCATCATTATTGAAATCACTGAAACAAAATGTGATATCAACAAGCTAGTCAAAATTGTAAAAACATACAGAGACAATGGTTTAAAAGTAGCTATTGATGATTTTGGTGCGGGGTTTTCACAGCTTGAACGAGTAATGTCTATTCGCCCCGATATTATCAAAATTGATATGCGTTTATTTAAACAGGCGGCTAAAGGTGGCATAGCTAGCGATGTGGTGCACTTACTGACAAGATTGAGCAAACGTACCGGCTGCCGAATTGTATGTGAAGGCGTAGAAACTGATGAAGAATTTATTTTCGGTCTAAGTTGTGGTGCTCAATTCCTACAAGGTTATTTATTCTCACAAGCGGAACCAGAGTTTCAACCAGCACTCTGTTATGAAAAACATATTAGCTCATTAAGAACAAAATTTTTTAATCGCACCTTAGACACTCAAACGACTAAAAACATAAAAGTAAAGGCGATAAAAAAATTAATAAACCGATTAAAACAAACGTTACAGGAAGACTTTAATTTAAACGAATTGGCCACCTGGAATTTTGAAGAAATGGGTATTTTAAGATTCTACCTCTGTGACAATAAAGGCATACAGACCTCTCCTAACTTTAATTTTTCTGATAAAAAATGGTTTACTGATTCCACAAAAATTGGCTACAACTGGTCTTGGCGCTCCTATTTTTATCATCTTCTGGCTATGGAAAAAACCAATCCTGAAGATTTAAATCATTTTGTCACATCTGAAAGGTATAAAGACTTTGATAGCGACCTGCTTTGCAAAACACTTTCTACTCGCATAGACATCAACAGAATACTGCTTGTTGATATTCAGGCTGACGGGACAAAATAATGGATATTAACATTACAACACCGGCTTTACTATTTCCTGCAATCTCAGTTTTATTTTTAGCTTATGCAAACCGTTTTCTGGCAATAGCCAATCGAATCAGAGATTTACATAATCGTTTTAATAAAACTCACAACCCTGTCACTGAAAAGCAAATTAAAAGCTTAAAACAACGAATTCGCCTTATTATCACCATGCAAATATTGGCTGTCACTGGCATTATCGGCTGCATTTTGACTATGACCCTGATTTATTTAGGCTTACAACCTTTTGCTAACATTGTTTTCATGTCAGCGATCACATTGATTATTTTATCTTTAGTAACATCAATCATTGAATTGCTAATTTCAACTAAAGCCCTCAATTTCGAACTTGAAGATATGGAGTCACATTAACGTGCATTCATCATTTTTCAAGTTCAACAACTGTTTCTTTTTTACACTTAAATACATTTATGACTTATAAATTACCACATTTAAAGGATTTTGATTCGCCTGTAAAAGTTTTATTTACAGGCTATTTAACCGCCGTCGCTTTCGGCTATTTTTTTGCATTAATCCAAATACTGTTCACCCATGGCATGGCCGATGGTGAATTTGGTTTGTCAGTAGATGATATCGTTTACAGTTATTACGGCAACCGCTCCGGTACAGTGCTGGAAACAAAGCTTAATGGCTCAATGAAAGATAATGCGACAGATCATGAACGCTTTGTCATTATGCAGTGGGATAGAGATGGTGCTATACAATCAGAGTACATTTCTACAGGTGTTAAAAAAATCATCGATAGCAAATGTGTGATGTGCCATAACGAAGGCGCATCAGGCATCCCCGACTTCACTGATTTTGAAGCACTTAAAGAATTAACGACTCAGGATGAAGGGGCCACTTTTGCCTCTTTAACACGGGTTTCACACATCCATTTATTTGGCATTAGTTTTATTTTCATGTTTGTCGGGCTTATATTTAGCTTTGCCGAAACCAGTACTAACAAATATAAATGTATTGCCATAGGGATGCCCTATACCTTCCTGGTTGTGGATATACTGTCCTGGTGGCTAACCAAATTACACCCCATGTTTGCCTGGCTAGTTATTTTTGCCGGGGGCGGCATGGCGATTGCCTTTGCATTTATGTGGAGTGTTTCAATTTTAGAAATGTGGCTGTTTAACAAAACCTTTGTTAATGCTAAAGGTGAAAGACACCCACTTTGGAGTACTATTATAGAAAATAAATTGCATCAAATTGGCTGTCCTGATGCGTCAACCATTGTAAAAAAAATAGCTTGCTTCACCAAGAGTTCAGCTCTATTTATATGGGCAAAATGGCTAAAAAGTGGACTTCCTTTTATAAAAGAAAAACTAAAGAAAACAAACTCAAAAGATAGTAATTAAGCTTTGGTTTTGCCCTCCTCTATCCCAACTCAAGCTAGTAGCCATCATTACAATATTGATGGAATACAAGCATACAATTTTGGAAAGGGGCAAATAATTGTTTTCATTTCAGGGCGCACCCCCAATATCGATAAGTTAAGAAATTTAACAAGATTTCATACTCACACAAAGTCACTGAGACACAAAGAAAAGAAAAAGAAATGCTCTTCTTAGTGGCTTTGTGCCTTTGTGTGATTGGGATCACCGCCTAAAACCCAATTATCAAAGGATAATAACGTGAACAATTATATAATTTTCACCGATCTGGATGGCACGCTGCTTGATCATCATGATTACAGTTTTGCCCAGGCAATACCTGCATTAAATAAAATCAGGCAACTTAATATCCCTATCATTATAAATTCCAGTAAAACCTACGCAGAAATAAAAGATATACGTACACAATTGCACAACAATAGTGCATTTGCTGTAGAAAATGGCGCTGCCTTATTTGTACCCGCTGAAAAACAGGCTGACGATAAGCAGACATTTGAACAAGTCATCCTTGGCACTCCAATCGGTGATATTTTAGAAACACTTCATCATCTACGCAAACAACATCATTTTTGCTTTAAAGGTTTTTCAGACTACAGTATTAAAGCGTTGGCTGAAGAAACAGGACTCTCAGAAACTCAATCCACGCAAGCCAAACAGCGACTAGCAAGTGAACCGTTAAAATGGCTAGATACAGAGGAAAACCTAAGCCAATTTGAAGCTGAGTTAAACGCTCAAGGGCTGCAGTTGATTCAAGGCGGGCGTTTTTACCATGTTATGGGAGAAAATGATAAAAGTTTAGCTATGGCATGGTTATTGAATAGATTTAATAAACAAGGAAAAATATTAACCATTGCTTTAGGAGACAGTCAAAATGATAAAAAAATGCTGGAACAAGCTGATTATGCAGCCGTTATCCGTAAACAAGACAATACTTTTCTACCACTAAATAAAAACCCAGAGCGCGTGATTTATTCAGAGCATGCGGCACCACTTGGATGGCAAGAAGCAATAGAGCAGCTCTTCGCTAAACTGAACCTAGGAGAATGTAATGAGTGATTTCTTTCAAAACGGTACTATCACCACCCTGCACCGATTAAATAAAGACAATTTGGAAAGCATGGAGAAAGAATTACAATCTTTTTCAAAAAAACGCCCCATGGCATTGGTTTTACCCTCCTTATTTTCTGAACTCAAAGGCCCTGCCCTTAAGCCCATTATTGATGAAATTTCTAAAGTTTCCTATTTAAATGAAATTATTGTTGGCCTGGATAATGCCAATAAAGCAGAATTTGAATATGCTCGTGAATTTTTTAGTGCCCTCCCCCAGCATCATCGTATTTTATGGAATGATGGCCCCAGAATGCGCCAATTAAATGTGCAATTAATAGAAAAAGGCATTGCCCCCAAAGAACTGGGAAAAGGTCGTAATGTCTGGTATTGCTATGGCTATGCTATTGCATCAGGTAAATCAGAAGCCGTCGCCCTGCATGATTGTGACATTCTGACCTACGAAAGAGAATTGCTCGCCAGATTATTTTATCCAGTCGCAAACCCTGCATTCAACTTTCAATTCTGTAAGGGTTATTACTACCGTATGGCAGATCAAAAGATTAATGGTCGAGTCTGTCGCTTACTGGTTACCCCCTTACTAAGAGCATTAAAAAAAGTGGTAGGTCCTATAGATTATCTGGATTACCTGGACAGTTTTCGCTACCCTCTATCGGGTGAATTTGCTACCCGAATGGATACCATCAAAGAAATTCGTATCCCTAGCGACTGGGGTCTGGAAATTGGTGTATTATCAGAAATGTACCGTAATCAATCACGCAAGCATATTTGTCAGGTTGATATTGCTGATGCTTATGACCATAAACATCAGGATTTATCAGCAGATAATATTGATGCGGGCTTATCCAAAATGAGTATTGATATTGCCAAATCTATTTTCCGTAAATTAGCTACAGAAGGCGTCGTACTTAGCAAAGAAGTGTTTAGAACATTAAAGGCAACTTACTACCGTGAAGCACTGGATGCAGTAGAAGCCTATTATAGTGATGCGCTCATTAATGGCTTAACATTTGACCGCCATCAGGAAGAAAAAACCGTTGAGCTTTTCGCACAACATATTATTCGCGCGGGCGATGGCTTTCTGGAAAAACCCAGTGAAACACCTTTTATCCCAAGCTGGGATAGAGTAACCAACGCAATTCCTGATATTCTTGATCGTTTACGTGATGCTGTTGAAGAGGATAATGCATAATACGTCTAAAACCAAAAACAAGGGAGTAGATAGTTTCGTCTACTCCCTTGTTTATTTTAATCCAACGCCTCCAGCCAGGCACATTGATAAGGATATAACTTAAGTTCTTTGGTACTTTTACTCAACGCTGTGCGTTCAATCAAATCCCGCCAGACCCCTGATCCTTCAGCTAACGGATGGTCTGGTATTGTTAATATTTGAGTTTTAGCAGAAATATTGCAAACAATCAATATACGTTGCTCCTGATCAGTGCTCACCCGCCAGAAAGCAAATAAACGATCACCTAAGGCAATGGTTTCCTGCAAAGCATCTGGATGAAACGCCGCCTGTTTACGTCTTATTTTTAATAACCTTTTTAATTCATGAAAAATCATCGCATGCGGGGATGATGGATTATTTAACAACGCTAATAATTCATCGTATTGCCATTTTCGACGATTAATTGATCGAGTGCGCCCCGTTTGCTCTACCCCTTGATAATCATTACTGGTTGCAGTCATGCTATGAAAATAAAAGGCAGGAATCCCTTGCAGTGCAGCCATAATGGTATGCGCACAAATAAAACGTTGCACCTGAAATTCATCAATACCCTGATGCGTCCCTTTTAAGGCATCAAATAAGGCAATATTGATTTCATAAGGCGATTCTTTGCCCAACTGATCGGTACGCATACTGACATAACCGCCATATTCATGCATCCCATCAACCAGGGACAGCACTTCCTGTTCTGGTAAAATGCCTTCAGCCGGACGTAAACCGATACCATCATGCGAAGCAATAAAATTCAAATAGGTACAGTTTTTTTGTGGCCGTGGAATATCCTTTGCCCACTGAGATAAATACTGACTGTTACCGTGATACAAAGCATGCAGCAATAATGGCGGCAAGGTAAATTGATAAACCATATGGGCTTCGTCACTGTTACCAAAATAGCCCAGATTTTCACCATTGGGCACATTGGTTTCGGTAATCAATACCGTACCAGGTGCCGCCACATCGACAATATCACGTAAAAGTTTAACCACCTCGTGTGTTTCTCTTAGATTAATACAACGTGTGCCTAGTTTTTTCCATAAAAAAGCGATGGCATCCAGACGAATAAAGCGCGAGCCTTTAGCAATATATAACAATAATATATCGATAAATTCGAATAACACATCCGGATTAGCAAAATTAACATCGATCTGGTCTTCACCAAAGGTAGCCCAGACATGATGCACACCTTCATGGGTATGAGCGGGGACTAAAACAGGCGTACTACGAGGCCTAACGACCATGGAAACATCTGTTTCTGGCGGCATTTCGGTAAAATAATCACACCCCGGTTTTACCCTGCTTAAAAAATCAATGAACCAGAGATTCTCCCTGGAAACATGATTGATAACCAGATCGGTCATTAAATGAAAACCCTGACTGATTCTTTCAATATCCCCCCATTCACCCAGCATTGGATCAACGGTTTTATAATCTATAACCGCAAAACCATCATCTGAACTAAAGGGAAAATAAGGCAACACATGCACACTATTAATACTATCGCTAAGATGCAAGGAAAGAAACTCATACAAGGTCTGCAATGGAGCTTCCTGTTCTTGCTGTATGGTGTCGCCATAGGTAATCAAAATAGCATCTTGCTCACTCCAGATGCTTTCATGATTAAGCGATTTCTTTTCGATTGCTAGCGACAAAAATGGTCGTATTTTATTAATCAATCGCTCCATTAATGCATGCGTATTGGGTTCACCATAAAGAAATTGTAGACGGGCTTCCGCATTTTGAGTAAACCAATGTGGCAATTCATTTTCTGGTCGTGGTGCTTCATTCATCAGTTTGATTCCTTATTAGATTTATTCGATATCAGCATAACCTCGGCCTTACTGCCTAAATACACATAAATTGCTAAACAAAACAGTAAAAACCCAGCTGCAACTAGAATCCATACGCCTTGAATTATATGCTCAGCACTGTCTTTTAATGCTGATTTAAATATCATCAACAAGGCTTCAATAGAAACGGCAATAATAATAGCCGCAATAAAACGAGTAATGGTGCGCCGAGTCGAACTATGTCTCAATATATCTTTATAGAGTAAGACTTCCTCTTCCAGCGTGGTTTTTCCTAAATCAAAGATGGCTAATGCCAAGGTTAAATAGATCACCACCCCAAAGGGCAATAACTTATCTTCTGAATTGGTCCATAAGGCCTGAAATACTGACCAGCACTCCCTCCCCGCCAAATACAACAGCAACAGAGAGACGCAGAACAAACCGAAAACAATCACTGAATATACTGCTTTAAAATACGGTTCAAAATGAATACGCCTGCTATCGCCGGTTAAAAAAGAAAGTGTTCTGGCCAGATCAATATCAAGCACAACAAAGCCTTTGGTTGAGCCATCGTCATTGCATAGCTTTATGCTGGCAGAAAGACAAAGTTCTTTTCTAACACTGGATAAATAAGGCTCTGTCACCACAATTGAATCGCTATCAACAGCCATTAAATAATATGGCCGCTTACTACGATCAGAACCATGACCAATTCTACGATTATCTTTAAAATACCGTCCGGTGACATTCATACAGTTCTGTTTGCCTTTATCATCCAGCAAGTAAAAAAGACTAATGAATGGATAATACTCACACAAAGAATCCAATTGTTCAGCCAATTCTTTTTGGCTCTGCTCAAACATTTTGATATCTGCAAAACAACTGATAATCGAAGACAATAAATGAAAAATTGCACCACGATGTTCATCATATTTCTCAATAACATTAATATGGCTCATTTTGGACATAGTTTCACTCCCGAAACGTTTAAATCAAATATATTTAAAATACAAGCAATACCTATACCAGTGCATTTAAATAAATTTCAGGCTAAATAGAGCGCATCCACTCTGATATTCTTAATCGCTTAGTCTCATTGATATTTTTATAGTAATAATGTATAAAAATTATTGCTCAACGTATATGTGGTTAAAAAATACTGGAGGATTGATGTGGTTTTTATAAAAATAACAAGCAAAGTATCTACTTTTATCGCTACTCTTTTTTTAGTGGCATGTTCAGAAAATGGTGAAATAAGCGTATCGACTGAAGGTCATGAAACCTTTAACAGGATAGCCAATCAAGAAGTTGAATTTGCACTTTCGGGAATGATTAAAAAAGAATCAGGATTTGACACTAATTGTTCTGTACACAAAGAAAACGAAGATGGAATACTTATCACACGAGGCGTTTGTGATAACGATAACAGCTTCAATATAAGAGTAACCAACTCTACAGATTACCCACCTTCAAAAAAGCTAAAGTTTCTTTCTTTACATTACGAAAATTCGGAAATGAAATTAAAGTTAGGTGAAATAAAAGAAATCATTGGCCCAAACAATAATAAAATTAGTGTAGAGCTTAATAGAACAGGGGCATCCCTGTTTATAGAGGGAAAACAATAAAATCAGCCCCATCCCTAATCATAAAATCCAAGTCTGCACCAATAAAGCAAGACCTAGTTGTGATTATTGACCTTATAAAATCTCCTAAATACTATTTTGATAGTTCCAGTTTTTTTATCTTGATTTTATTAACTACAGAAAATTAAAGGGCTAGCATTAATAATCCCCCTGTAAAACCAATGAATGTTGAAAGCTGTCACATCTCTAGCCCAGCCTATTACCCATAAGTCGTAGTAGGGTGTGGCATTGCCCACCAAACCGTTGCCTTGTCTGTGTTTTATGGTGGGCGATGCCACACCCTACTCATACCACATTGATTTTCCTGTGTTTCAGAAAAGCAACAATTAAAACTGGAACATCAAGTAATAGGCACAATAAATGCTTTATATTTTGATATAAAAATCATTTATTTAGGATGAGTAAAATATGGCTATCAGTGTATTTGATATTTTCAAAATAGGTATTGGTCCATCGAGCTCTCATACAGTTGGCCCAATGCGTGCAGCACTTACTTTTGTTAAGGCATTGGAACAACAGGATCATCTGCAACAAATTAATAGCATCAGCATAGAGCTTTTTGGCTCATTAGGTGCAACAGGCAAAGGCCATGGTTCTAATAAAGCGGTGATTCTTGGTTTATTGGGGGAATCACCAGAAACTATTGATCCTGATAGCATTAATGCAAAATTAGAGTCAATCCAACAATCAGGCGAGCTCAAGCTATTAAATCAACATGCTATTAAATTTAATGAAAGCAAACATTTATTTTTTAGACGAAAAGCACTGGCATTTCATGCCAATGGCATGCGCTTCACAGCAAAAAATAACAAAGATGAGGTCTTATTAGAAAAAGACTTTTATTCTGTCGGTGGTGGTTTTGTGGTGACAGAAACAGATGTCCAAGCCCTGGCCGGTGAAAATAACGCCCATTGTTTTCCCTATCCATTTACCACCGCAGATGAGTTACTTAATTTATGTTTGCACCATAACTGCTCAATTAGTCATATCATGTTTAACAATGAAAAGGCCTGGTTAAGTGAGGGCGAAATAAAAACCAACCTTTTAAATATCTGGTCTGTTATGCAAAGCTGTGTACAACGAGGTTTTACAGAGGAAGGTATTTTGCCAGGCGGGATGAAAGTAAAACGTAGAGCACCCAATTTATACAGACAACTGATGGATGAACAGCATACTAAAACAGCAAATATTCCGATGGGGACTTTGGACTGGGTCAATTTATACGCACTAGCCGTCAGTGAAGAAAATGCGGCCGGAGGTCGAGTTGTAACAGCCCCGACTAATGGTGCAGCAGGCATTATTCCAGCGGTATTACATTATTATTGTAAATTTTGTGCAGATGCCAATGATGAAGGCGTTATTAAGTTTTTATTAACCGCAGCTGCCATCGGTTTTTTGTATAAAGAAAATGCTTCAATTTCAGGGGCTGAAGTCGGTTGTCAGGGAGAAGTTGGCGTCGCCTGCTCTATGGCTGCTGGAGCGCTGGCCGAAGTATTAGGAGGAACCCCTGAACAGGTAGAAAATGCCGCAGAAATTGGCATGGAACATAAT
>Ga0209495_1001640_pt1 | contig 15448 bp, 10 predicted proteins | sample EN1Hudsemesocosm_FD_184629 | JGI IMG/M metagenome (GOLD analysis project Ga0209495, IMG submission 184629) | Methane-oxidizing microbial communities from mesocosms in the Hudson Canyon - EN1E Hudson Canyon (SPAdes) (version 2) | ecosystem: Environmental > Aquatic > Marine > Cold seeps | place... | reverse complement strand
TAGCACGCATCGTCTTTTTCACCGTAGCGGCGTTAAAAAGAGTCTCAAAATGCTCATTTACACATGTAAACTACGCTTTTTCGACTATTTTTGCCTTGCTACAATAAAAAATACTTCACGTGCAAAGATCTTTCCTACACTTCTAATGCTATTTGTAAGTAGTGCCAGCATGGCTGAAGAAACACTCAATGTATCAGTGGACCGTGCATGGGGTTTATTACTGGGTGATGAAATCAATGTTCGCGTTGATTTGAAATCATTAGAGCAGGGGATTGATAAGTCTAGCTTACCCCAAAAAGATAAACGCTATGGTACATGGTTATATCTAAAATCAATTGATACCGGTGTGGAAGAGTTAGTCTTCCATTATCAAATTGTTAATGTGCCCGCCAAAAATACATCAATTGGAACACCAAAATTCGATGTTAAACAGCAAGATGATAAGTGGATTGTTATTCCATCCCTTTCTTTAACGATTGGTCCAGCATTGGCCGTTGCTGATGGGATTAGTAATCTCACTGCAAAATCAGATGTTAGCCCAACATTGATATCGTCGGTTGAAGCGGAGCAACAATTAAAACTGTCTGCAATTATCGCCATCCTTTCTGGGCTTGTATTAGCACTTTGGCACTTTGGTTGGAAAACTAAGAATCGTCAACCGTTTGCACAAGCTGTTCATGATTTATCTCGCCTAACATTCCATTCAGTCACACCTGATCAAGCTGCTCGTATTCTGCATACAGCATTTAATCATACTTCAGGAACGATTGTAGTTTATGGCGAGTTAGAAAAATTAATGAACCAATATCCATGGTTAGCACCACTAAAAGACGATATTGAATTATTTTACACGCAATCAGAACATCACTTTTTTGCACGAAAAGCAGAGCAAGGCCCTGCTATTGAGGATGTGAGAAAATTAGCTAAAGCGTGTCGTTCTAAGGAGATGCTAGCATGACATTGTTAGGTTTACAGTGGGCATTACCGATGATGCTATTGCTGCTACCTTTGGTGTTATTGCCATGGTTTACTCATAACCAAGATAAGACCGTAGCATGGAGTCACTTTGTTCCGGTTGATCCTTTATCTAATGTGATTGGCTTAGCTCTTAAAGCATTAGCTTCTCTTGTTGTTGCAAGTTTGATTCTGACGCTTGCAGGGCCTTATATCCCTGAGCAAAAAGTTGAGCGAGTGGGTAACGGAGCTGAGACTGTTATTTTAGTAGATCGAAGTCGAAGTATGGATGACCCCTTTTCAACACGAGGAAAAGCATTAGCTGTAAATCGCACGGTGGGTAAAGGGGATAGTAAACGACGTCTTGCTAAAAAGTATTTGATGGAGTTTGTTGATAAGCGTCCTGATGATCGATTTGGTTTTGTATTGTTTAGTGATAAAGCATTAGATTTACTACCTTTGACTTATAACAAAGACTCAATTCGGGCAACGATTAATGCAAGTGCATTAGGCAAGGGCTTATCTGAAACGAATATTGCTAAAGCAATGATCAAAGCTGCAGAGATGTACGAACAAGAGTCCTACAATGGTTCTCGTACGGTGTTATTGGTTTCCGATGGTGGACAAGAGTTTTCAGTTGAAGACAAAAAAATGATTGCTGAGTTATATAAACGTGAAGCTTTAACGCTTTATTGGATTTATATGCGCTCTACAACCGGTTTGAGCATAGAAGAAGAAAGTGATGACGATTCTTGGAGTAAAACACCAGAGAAGAGACTACATAAATTCTTTAAATCACTGGGTGTTCCTTATCGCGTGTTCGATATTGAATCAGTAAAAAGCTTTTCTGAAGCAATCGATACTATTGATAAGCAGCAAGATGAGACTTTAATTGTGGAAGAAATTATTCCACGTGAGACAAAAACAGAGCCATTCTTTTGGCTTGCAATGATAACCATGTTGATATTGGTTTTAGCACAATTTTATACTGCATGGGGAGTGAGAAAAGCACATGAATAAATCATTACATATAGCACATTGGTTGTTGGTGGCTGTTGCAATTGTGAGTTTACTGGCAGCAGCTCAAGCTGGACTATCAATAATACAAACAAAGAAGATTAATACGTTTATTGCAAACCCTGCTGAAGCTGAACAAATTCCAGAGCATGTAAAAGCTCAGTTTGCACAAGCTTATAGTGAAGCGGAAAAAGGCCAATCAGTTGAAGCTTTAGAACGTTTAACGACAGTATTAGCAACAGATGATAGTGAACTTGAAGCTGCGGCATACTTTAATCGAGGTAATATTCATTTACGTGATGCACAAGCATTACCAGCAAGTGATACAGGACGAATTGCATTAGTCGGTTTGGCTAAACAAGATTATCGTACGGCGTTATTATTAGATTCATCATTTTGGGATGCACGTTATAACTTAGAACTTGCTCTGTTAATGGTGCCAGAAGAAGCAGCTGATAATAAACCCTATACTAAAAGAAAAGGCTCAGAGAGCGTTGTGGTTAAAGCGGTTGGTTTTAGAGTAGATTTACCATGAAGCTTTCGTATCAGTCTCGTATAGCTGCTTCAGCATTTTTAATGCTGTTAGTGATTATTTTGATTATGTCAGCGCTGTGGTTTCCACGTACAGATCGTACGGTAAAAGTGATGGACTTAATGTTCGTTCTAGATATCACTCAAAGTATGGATGTGACAGATGTTGAGATGGATGGTGAAATGGTTACTCGCTTAGCCTGGGCGAAAGAATATACCAAGCAAACATTACAAGCATTGCCTTGTGGCTCACATGTTGGCCTTGCTGCCTTTAGTGAATCTCGTAGCTTAATATTAATCAACCCTGTAGAAATATGTTCAAGCTATAACGATCTGAGTCAAATGCTGTCTAAGATTGATGGTTCAATTGCATGGGCATTATCAAGTGAAGTATCAAAAGCAGTATTTGGTGCGATTGACCAGGTTAAATTGATGGAGCCTAGTCCAGATTTAGTTTTTATTACTGATGGTCATGAAGCACCGCCTTTACATGCAACGCTTTTCCCTAAGTATAAAAAGAAATTAGATGATATTTCAGGTGTGTTTATCGGTGTGGGTGGCGCTGAATTATTACCCATTCCCAAACATAAATTTGATGGAACGGCAGATGGTTTTTGGAAACAAAACGAAGTTTTACATGAAGACGTTTATGCATCACTTCGCAGTGAATCTCAAGAAGTACGTGATGCTAGACCCAAAAATGAGCATTTATCATCACAGAAACAATCTCATTTAGAAAACCTAGCCACTATGTTGAACTTTGATTATGTAATTTCACCCTCTAAATCAAATGTTGTTATCAATGCATTAGAAAACAAAGTTAAAACACGTGACCAAGTGGTGAGCTACAATTGGTCACCATGGTTTGCTGCAATAGCCTTGTTTATGTTGGTATTGTTGTACTTACCCTTTAGACTCATTCGAGACTAATTTTATGTAATAAATATCCAAACTACATTTTGTTGTAGTTTGGATATATACTTTTCGTCATGATTAAAATCCATATTTGCATATCCGAACAGGCCTGTACTGTAACTGACGATGGTGTAGAGCTATTTAAAGCTGCAGTGTCAACGGCACTCAATGGTGTTGGAGAGCAGCAAAATAGTGGCTGTACACCAAGAGGATTACATCAGATCCGTGCTTGCATTGGTGCTGGACAAGCTGAAAATACTGTATTTGTTGCGAGAAGGCCTACTGGTGAAGTGTATACACCTGAACTAGAACTTCAATTCCCAGACCGTGATTGGATATTAACGCGTATTTTGTGGCTGAGTGGATTGGAATTGGGTAAAAACAGATTGGCAAATGTTGATACAATGCAACGTTATATTTACATTCATGGTTGCCCCAATAGTTTTCCAATGGGCAAGCCTTTATCCCATGGCTGTATTCGTATGCATAATAAGGATTTAGTAACTCTTTTTGACCTAGTCGTTCCAGGTACTCGAGTGCTTATCCACGAATAAGGTACTCATATGACATTAGGCCCGATAATGGTCGACTTAGTTGGTTTGGAATTAACTGACGTTGAGCGAGAAATATTGCAGCATCCACTAGTTGGTGGTGTTATTTTATTTAGCCGTAATTATGAATCCCCCGAACAAGTTACTGCACTTACTGAAAGCATTCGAGCATTACGTGATCCGCATTTATTAGTTTCAGTTGATCATGAAGGTGGTCGAGTTCAGCGTTTTCGAAATGGTTTTACTCGCTTACCACCCATTGGCGCTTTGGGTAAACATTTTATGCAGCATCCTGAGTTAACACGTGAACGGGCTGAAAAAACAGGCTGGTTGATGGCTGCAGAGCTTCGTGCTGTAGGGGTCGACTTTAGTTTCGCTCCTGTTTTAGACCTTGATTATGGGGTGAGTGAAATTATAGGTGATCGCGCTTTCCATCGTGACCCTGAAGCTGTGGCTTCAATGGCACATGCTTATATTCAAGGTATGAAGAGAGCGAAGATGTCAGCAGTAGGAAAACACTTTCCTGGACATGGTGCGGTTGAGGTTGATTCTCACCTTGGTTTACCTGTTGATTCTCGTCATTTCGAAGATATGATTCAAGCAGATATATTACCTTTTAGCCGATTATGTCAAACAGAGTTAGCGGGCATTATGCCTGCCCATATTGTTTATGAACAAAGTGATAGTTTGCCAGCAGGATTTTCACCCTTTTGGATTAAAGAGATCTTACGTGATCGTTTAGGTTTTCAAGGTGCAGTGCTTAGTGATGATTTGAGTATGGAAGGTGCTGCGATTATGGGCGGGCCGCTAGAACGTGCTGAAGCGGCATTAGATGCAGGCTGCGATATGGTTTTGGTATGCAATAAACCAGAAAGTGCTGTGCAAGTGATAGATGGACTTAGGTTAAAGCATGATCCGATTCGTCATATGCGTTTGATTCGATTACATGGACGTCATGCCATGAATCGTGAAGATTTGTTTGCCAGCCAAGAATGGAAAGAGGCTGCAGAAACGGTACTAAGTTACGCACCGGATCCTGAACTGGAGTTGAATTTAACATGAGAACATTTATTAATACGCTACTACTTGCAGTCAGCTTAGCCTTTTATATTCCTGCCATTAATGCTGAGGAGGATGTCACTAACGTTATTATTGCTATTGAAGAGGTAGCTCAGAACGTAATCAACCCTCGCCAAACAATGGACACATTTATTTCGGCTATGGATGCCGTTAATAAAGGTGATAAAAAAAGACTAGATGATGCCGTTTCTACTTTAGATCTAAGTGCGATAAACCAGTTCGTTAGGGCTAATAAAGGTAGGGAGTTAGCCCATACCTTATCTTCAGTGATAGAGCGCAGTAAAAAAGTAGTGTTAAGCTCAATTCCAACTAAGCCAAGTAATAATGTGTATACCTTCGGTAAATATTCTCAAGGACGGGTGGAGATTATTAAACAGGCGGATGGTAGTTGGTTATTTAGTCAGCAGACTGTTGAAGCATTGCCAGCCATTTTAGAAGGACTTTTGGAGCAACCTGCTAAGCAAGGTACAAAAGATCCGCAAGTGTCATTGCCATTTTATATTCAACTGCGTTCCAAAATACCTGACTTTTTAAAACAGGGCTTTATATTAGAATACTGGCAATGGCTGGGTATCTTACTTATCATTTTAATCGCTTCGATATCAGATAAACTCGTTGCATGGGTTTTGGCTAGAAATGTGGCTCGGTGGAAACGATCACATCCTGATTATGAAACACTAGATACATCTATCTTAAGACCATTAGGTTTGATGGCTATGGCATTGATCTGGTGGTTGGGACTGGGTTTGTTTGGTCTGCCTGAAACGGCCTTAATCATCTTATCTGTTGCCGTTAAGTTATTGGTTAGCTTGTCGGCGATATGGAGCGCTTTCCGTTTAGTGGATGTTATCTACGCCCTATTAATGCACAAGGCACACCGTACAGAAAACAAGTTTGATGATTTACTGGTGCCAATGATCAGTAAGAGTTTGAAAGTCTTTGTCGTTGTTATTGGCATCATCTTTTCTGCTGATAATTTAAATGTTGATGTCACTAGTTTATTAGCAGGTTTAGGCCTTGGTGGCTTGGCATTTGCTTTAGCTGCTAAAGATTTATTAGGAAACTTCTTTGGTTCATTAACTGTTTTACTTGATCGTCCTTTTCATATTGGTGACTGGGTAATTATTGGTGATGTTGAAGGTTCAGTTGAGCAAGTTGGCTTTAGAAGCACTAGAATAAGAACGTTCTACAACTCATTAATAACATTGCCAAATGCATTATTAACAACAACAAAAATCGACAATATGGGAGCACGTCGTTACCGTCGAATGAAGACGATGTTAGGTCTGACTTATGACACGGCACCAGAGAAAATTGATGCTTTTTGTGAAGGGATAAGGGCGCTCATTCATTTACATCCTTATATGCGTAAGGATTATTATCAGGTTTACTTTAATCAATATAATGCAGCGTCGTTAGATATATTGGTTTATGTATTTTGGGAGACGCCAGATTGGAATACAGAGCTACGTGAACGCCATCGTTTTTTACTCGATATTCTGCGATTAGCCAAACAGCTTGATGTGGAGTTTGCTTACCCAACCCAAACTTTATATTTAAAACAAGATGCTGATACAGCTGTAAATTCAATGCAGCCTTTTCAACCGGTGATGAGTGAATCTGATGCTTTTGCTATGGGTAAAAAAGAGGCTGAAGCTATCGTGGATGCAACATTAGGCCAAGGTGTTAAGCCTGAACCAGTACGCTTTCCATAATGGCTAAAAGTAGCACGTCATTTTTTATTATCGTTTGAGAGTAAGTCTCAAGATAATAACAACATAGTAAAAAAAGAGATCGTTAAACATTTATGTCTGAACAGTTTGTCCATTTACACCTTCATACTGATTATTCTTTAGTTGATGGTTTAGTACGCATTAAACCACTAATGAAAGCGCTTTCTGATGCTGGAATGCCTGCAATTGCAGTAACAGACCAGCATAACTTATTTGCAGCAGTGAAGGTTTATAAAGCGGCGCAACAATCTGGGGTGAAACCTATATTGGCTGCCGATCTTCGATTACGCGATCCTGACGATGCTAAAAAAAGTAGCCGGTTTGTTTTGTTATGCCAAAACACTGAAGGTTATCTTAATTTATCCCGTCTATTATCTCGCGCCTATATGGAAGGGCAGCATCTAGGCGAGCCAATGCTTGAACTTGATTGGTTAGACGGACAAACGGATGGTTTGATCTGTTTATCTGGAGCGCGAGAAGGCCTTCTAGGCAAGGCATTACTGAATAATTTGACTGATAATGCCAAACATATTATTGATCATTGGACGGGACTATTTCCTGACCGGTTTTATTTGGAATTAGTACGTACTGGGCGTGATGATGAAGAACGCTATATTCAAGCTGCACTCGATCTTGCTGAAAGTAATGATTTGCCGGTAGTGGCAACAAATGATGTCCGTTTCTTAGAACCCGATCAGTTTGAAGCACATGAAGCTAAAGTTTGTGTAAGTGAAGGTCGTTTACTTGATGATCCTCGTCGTGCCCGTAATTATTCCGATCAGCAGTATTTAAAATCAGCTGAGGAAATGATCGCCTTATTCAGTGATATTCCTGAAGCAATTGAAAATACGATTGAAATTGCAAAACGATGCAATGCTCAATTAACACTCGGTGAACATTACCTACCTGATTTTCCTGTGCCTGAAGGCATGACAATTGGCGAGTTTTTCAGTCAAGAATCGTATGAAGGTCTAGAAGAACGTTTACCCGTATTATTCCCTGAGCCTGCTGATCTTGAGAATAATCGAAAACAGTATGAAGACCGTTTACAGATTGAGCTGGACGTTATTAATGAAATGGGCTTTCCAGGTTATTTCTTAATCGTTGCCGACTTTATCAAATGGTCTAAAAACAATGAAGTACCTGTAGGACCTGGTCGTGGTTCTGGTGCGGGTTCACTAGTGGCGTATGCTTTAAAAATAACTGATATTGATCCATTGCAATATGATTTACTCTTTGAGCGATTTTTAAATCCAGAACGTGTATCTCTTCCCGATTTCGATATCGATTTTTGTATGGAAGGGCGTGATCGGGTTATTGAATATGTATCACAGCATTATGGCCGTGATCATGTATCTCAGATTATTACCTTTGGTACGATGGCTGCAAAAGCGGTAATACGCGATGTAGGCCGTGTATTAGGTTTTCCATTTGGTCTTGTTGATGGTTTGGCAAAATTAGTGCCTTTCGAAATAAAAATGACCCTAACAAAGGCCTTAGAGCAAGAGCCGTTATTACAAGAACGGTATGATAAAGAAGAAGATGTTAAAACCTTAATTGACTTGGCTTTACAACTAGAAGGCTTAACTCGAAATGTAGGTAAACATGCGGGTGGTGTTGTTATTGCACCTAAAAAACTGACCGAATATACGCCCATTTATTGTGAGCAAAATGGGGCTAGTTTAGTTGCACAATATGATAAAGATGATGTTGAAGATGTTGGTCTCGTTAAGTTTGACTTTTTAGGACTTAAAACATTAACCGTTATTGATTGGGCGGTAAAAAATGTTAAACAAATGTTACCTGAAGATGAAGCGGGTAAAATAGATATCGCACTGTTGCCGCTGGATGATAAAGCGAGTTATGACCTTTTAAAACGTGCAGAAACTACAGCCGTTTTTCAGCTTGAATCACGTGGTATGAAAGAGTTAATCAAACGCCTTCAACCTGATACCTTTGAAGATATTGTTGCTCTTGTTGCTTTATTTAGACCAGGACCATTGCAGTCAGGCATGGTTGATGACTTTGTAAATAGAAAACATGGTCGAGCAAAGGTTGATTATCCTCATCCTGATCTTGAACCCGTATTAAAACCGACCTATGGCGTTATCGTTTATCAAGAACAAGTTATGCAAATTGCTCAAGTTCTTGCTGGATATAGCTTGGGTGGTGCCGACATGTTACGTCGTGCCATGGGTAAGAAAAAACCTGAAGAAATGGCCAAACAACGAGAGTTGTTTTTGGCAGGGGCAAAAAATCGGGACATCGATGAGAAAACCGCAGGCCCAATCTTTGATTTGATGGAAAAATTTGCAGAGTATGGTTTTAATAAATCTCACTCCGCGGCTTATGCTTTAGTGGCCTATCAAACTGCATGGTTAAAAGCGCATTATCCAGCAGCATTTATGGCCGCTGTTTTATCTGCTGATATGGATAATACGGATAAAATTGTAGGCTTGATTGATGACTGTCGAGATCTTGGTTTAAATGTACTAGCCCCTGATGTAAATAGCAGTAAGATTCAATTTACCGTCGCTGATGATAAATCAATACGATATGGCTTAGGCGCAATTAAAGGGGTAGGTGAGGCTGCGCTAACAGGTATTGTATCTGAACGGGAACAAGGTCAACCCTTTACAAGTTTATATGACTTTTGCCAGCGGGTTGATATGAAAAAGGTCAATCGCAGAGTCATGGGTTCATTAGTTAAGGCAGGGGCATTTGATTCATTAGGTGGACATCGAGCTAGTTTAGAAGCGAGCATTAGAAAAGCATTACAAATAGCGGATCAACATCGTGATAATAGTACGAGTGGTCAGAATGATATGTTTGGTTTATTGACTGTAGATGAATCTGAGCATGTTGAAGAACCCTTATTGTTTGCTCCTGAATGGTCTGAAGAACAGCTATTGATTGCCGAGAAAGAAACACTAGGATTGTATTTAAGTGGTCATCCAATAGATCGTTATACTGAAGAGCTTAGCCGTTTTATTCCCAAGAAAATAACAGATTTAGATGCGCCTGAGTCAAAAGGTTATCAACGAAATGAAATATCGGTGATTACTGCAGGCTTAATAGTTGCAATTCGAACCATGAAGGCTAAGAATGGTGGGCGAATGGCATTTATTACTCTAGATGACCAAACTGCTCGTCTAGAAGTTCGGGTTTTTGCAGAAGTTTATGAGAAATACCAAACATTACTGCAGCCAGATAAATTAGTTGTTATTCAGGGTAAAATTGGTCAAGACAATTTTACGGGAGGATTAGCCGCTACCGCAGAAAGTGTTTATGATATAGCCAGAGCTCGAGAAATGTGTGGCAAAGCGTTAGTCGTAAACATTGATAGTGATAATAATGGCAATGAATGGATTGCATCACTACAACATACGCTTACACCCTATCGGGAAGGGCTAACCCCTCTTGAAGTGGATTATAAGAATAATAAAGCGAGGACGCTAATAAGATTGGGCGATGACTGGAATGTTGTGCCAACAGATGCATTATTAACGGATTTAGCTGCATTACCAATGGTGAGTGCAGTTAGGATGAAGTATAGCGTACAGACTTAGGATTTGATGTGCCAAATAATGATGAGCAACAAGCTATGGCAAAGGATGCACAGGTCAACGAAGTATTAGAGTTGATGGATAAGGATGTGATTGAATTCCATCAGCCAGACTCTGTGCCAAAGTCAAAAAAAACCCATCCAGAAGATGGCGATGCTGAAAGAGCCTTAGCTGAACGTTTGGGCCTCCCTTTTATTGAATTACATGATTATAAATTCAATGAAGATGTCCTCTCACTTATTCCGGCCGAATTTGCTCGCGAAAACAATGTTATTCCTTTAAATGTTTCTAGTTCACGTTTATTTGTCGCTATCGCCAATCCTGGACAGCAAGAAGTTTATCAATTACTAGGGTTCATTACTGGTTTGTCCATTGATGCCTCTGTTGCTAGTCTAAATGATGTGCAATGGGCTGTGCGAAGATATTATGGTGTACAAGATGATGAGCTCGCGCTTGAATCTATTGATGATCATAAAGATGTTTCTGCAGGAATCAGAGAACTTGAACGCCTTGGTAGTGAACAACCCATTGTCCGTTTAGTCAGTAATATAATTCGGGATGCGATTGATAGAGAAGCCTCTGATATTCATTTACGACCACGTGAAAAAAATGTTGAACTCATCTACAGACTTAATGGCACGTTGACTACCATTCGTTTTATCAGTAAATCACTTTTGCCCGCAGTTGTTAGTCGAATAAAAATAATAGGCAATATGGATATTTCCGAACATCGAGTGCCGCAAGATGGCCGTAGCTGTGTCCGGAGACATAATAGTGCGGTGGATATACGAATTTCAATTATGCCAACAATCGAAGGCGAAAGTGTTGTTTTACGTTTACTGAACTCAAAAGTAGGCTTGAAAGATGTTTCTGAACTTGGTTTTAGTCAACGAGATGAAGAGATATTTAAAGACTTATTGCATAAAAGTAATGGTATCTTTTTGGTTACAGGGCCAACGGGCTCCGGTAAGTCTACGACGTTATATGCAGCACTCGCTGAAGTGCAAAAGCAAAATGTGAATATCATTACAGTTGAAGATCCTGTTGAGTATCACATGGATGGCATTGAACAGATCCAGATAAATCATACGACGGGCTACACCTTTTCAAGAGCATTACGCAATATTCTTCGTCATGATCCAGATGTGATCTTGGTGGGTGAAATACGTGATCAAGAAACGGGTAAGATTGCAGTTGAAAGTGCCCTGACAGGGCATTTGGTTTTAAGTACATTACATACAAATGATGCCGCTGGTGCAATAACGCGATTAATTGAAATGGGCGTTGAACCTTATCTGTTAAATGGTTGCTTATTAGGCGTTCTCGCACAGCGATTGGCCAAACAAAATTGTCCGCACTGTTTAGCTGTAGAACCTGTAGATACACTGATACGTAAGTCAATGAACATTACTTCAAATGAAGTTTTTTATTATAGTTTAGGCTGTGAACAATGCAATCAAACAGGCGTTAGTGGTCGAATTGCAGTATATGAACTATTACAAGTAAGTGATGATATTAAAGATATTATTCGAGCAGATGTAACAACGACTGAAATTCATAATAAAGGGGTGAATATAGGGATGGTTCCGCTGACTATGAATGCATTATCGCGTGCGAGGGCAAAAGAGATTTCTCTAGCTGAAGCGTATCGTATAAGATTAGACTAAGAAATGGCTGTGAATAAAAGAGGATTGAAGGTATGGAAGTAACACCCTATCTAAAGTTGATGGCAGAGAAAAAAGCTTCCGACGTATTTTTTTGTACAGGTACGGAGCCTCATTTAAAGATTGAAGGTCTTATACGTCCAGTAGGTCAGCAAAAATTAATGCCTGGCGATGTAGATAAAATGGCTAAAACGATAATGAGTGATGCACAACGGGAAGAATTTGAAAATACAATGGAGTGTAACTTCGCGATTCCTTTAACAGGTGTTGGCCGCTTTCGCGTTAATATTTTCCGTCAGCGCGGCGAAGTATCTATTGTCATTCGTTATATTCAAAGTGATATTCCCCTAATTGAAGAAATAAACTTACCTAAAGCATTAGAAAGAATCATAATGGAGAAGCGAGGGTTGGTATTAGTCGTGGGGGCAACGGGTTCTGGTAAATCGACAACTTTAGCCGCAATGATTGGGCACCGAAATAGAAATTCATCATCACACATTCTGACGATCGAAGATCCTCTAGAGTTTATCCATCATCATGAAAAGTCGATTGTGCAACAACGAGAAGTTGGAATTGACACTGCTAACTATGCAAATGCACTAAAAAATGCCTTGCGAGAGGCACCAGACGTTATTCTAATTGGTGAAATTCGTGATATGGAAACCATGAAACATGCGATTAATTATGCGGAAACAGGCCATTTATGTTTAGCTACACTGCATGCAAATAATGCCAATCAGGCGATTGATCGTATTTTAAACTTTTTCCCTGAAGTGTATCACCGTCAACTATTAACCGATTTGTCTCTTAATTTACGATCTATTGTTTCGCAGCGATTATTAGTTGGGGCTGATGGTAAGCGCGTCCCTGCTGTGGAAGTAATGTTGAACTCACCTTATATTGCCGAGTTGATTGTTAAAGGTGATATTGGTGGCATCAAAGATGCCATGAAGGAAAGTACTGAAGAAGATACGATTACATTTGATCAGGCTTTGTTAGCATTATATCGCAACGGGCATATTTCATTGGACGAAGCACTGCATAATGCAGATTCTAAAAATGATCTGGGTCTTGCCGTACGTATGGGTGAGGGTGAAGTGACTGAAGAAGATGATGATGACTCTCAATTGATATTGGGCTAACACTTAAGCTTGGACAAGCGTGTATAATCAACCGAAGATTTGAATTTAAGGTAACAAAAATGCAACTAAATTTCTTAGACTATGAACAACCTATCGCTGAATTAGAAGCAAAAATAGATGAGTTGCGTCATATGAGTAATGACAGTGAATTAAATATCACTGAGGAAATTCAAAAGTTACAAGAAAAAAGTAAAGTGCTAGCTCAATCAATTTTTTCATCATTGACTCCGTGGCAGACGACACAAATGGCTCGTCATCCACAACGTCCTTATACCCTGGATTACATCCATCGCATTATTACTGACTTTGAAGAGTTGCATGGTGATCGTGCCTATGGTGATGATGCTGCATTAATTACAGGCATGGGTCGTTTAAATGGTCGTGCTGTTATGGTTATTGGCCATCAAAAAGGTCGTGATACTAAAGAAAAGGTGCACCGTAATTTTGGTATGCCTCGTCCAGAAGGTTACCGTAAAGCCTTACGTGTAATGAAAATGGCGGAACGATTTGGTTTACCTGTCATTACGTTTATCGATACGCCAGGTGCTTATCCTGGTATTGGTGCGGAAGAACGCGGCCAAAGTGAAGCGATTGCTCGTAATCTGTTTGAAATGTCACAACTTAAAACGCCCATTATCAGTACTGTAATCGGTGAAGGTGGTTCAGGTGGTGCATTAGCAGTAGGTGTGGCAGATCACTTAATGATGCTTGAATACAGTATTTATTCTGTTATTTCACCAGAAGGTTGTGCTTCTATTTTATGGAAAAGTGCTGACAAAGCACCAGAAGCTGCAACAACACTAGGTGTTACTTCTGAACGTTTATTAGGTTTAGGTCTAGTTGATGAAGTGATTGCCGAACCTTTAGGTGGCGCTCATCGAGACATGGATGAGATGGCGCAACGCGTTAGAAATGCGATTGAAGCTAAACTTCATAAACTTGATAACTTACCACTAGAAACGTTAGTTGAACAACGTCAACAACGTCTACTTAGTTATGGTGAATTTGAGGGTTAACGCTTAATCGTGGCATTGTCACCACAAATTATCATAGATGAGATTGTTGGATTAGCGTCAGAAAAGCGAATTTGGATTGCTTATAGTGGCGGTGTAGATTCACATGTTTTATTACATCTACTTGCTAACTCTACTCACCCTCAGCTAGATAATATTGCTGCAATTCATGTCGATCATGGTTTGCATGATGATTCTAGTCAGTGGTCAAAACACTGTGCTGATATTGCAGCTGATTTGAATGTTGAATTCATAGACCTAAAAGCAGATGTTGAAAATATTAGTTCATTAGGAATGGAAGCGGCTGCGCGAGAAGCTCGCTATCTAGCCTTGCAAAATGCATTAACAGATAACGATATTCTTCTCACAGCACAACATCAGCAAGATCAAGCTGAAACCCTGTTATTACAATTGTTTCGTGGCGCAGGGCCTAAAGGTTTATCTGCTATGGCTGGGCAATTTACATTGGGTCAAACACAAACGTTTAGACCTTTACTCGCTGTCTCTCAAGCTGATATTTTAGAGTATGCCATTAAGCATCAATTGAACTGGATTGATGATCCTAGTAATGTGGAAACACGTTGGAATCGAAATTATATTCGTCATAAATTATGGCCAGACATTACGAAACGCTGGCCGCAAGCTGCACAAACAATAAGCCGTAGTGCTGAACATTGTGCTGAAACAAGTGAATTATTAGATGATTTGGCGGAGCAAGATCTTGCCTTCCTATGTGTTGATGATTCAGCTGCTTCATTGCCAATTAGTACATTACTTACATTATCGAAAGCACGTTGTCGTAATGTTTTACGCCATTTTTTTCTGCGGAAAAACTTAGCGCTTCCATCTACTGTTAATTTGCAGCGAATAATTGATGAGGTGTGCCAAGCAAAGCAAGATAGTAATCCTCTTGTCGCTTGGTCAGGAGTAGAAGTTCGCCGTTATCAAGATCAACTCTATTTTATGACACCATTAGTTGAGCATAATGCCAATATAGTGATTGAGGTGACGGGTTATAAAAACATTACTCTGCCAGATGGCCGAGTAATTGAATGGAAAAGTAGTGAAGGGATAGGTTTGACACTTCCTGAACAGAGTCAAATAACACTTCGTTTTCGTCAAGGTGGAGAGCAAATTAAGCCGCAAGGTAGAGACCATCACAAGAGTTTGAAGCATTTATTTCAACACTGGTCTATTCCGCCATGGCAACGTGATCGAATTCCCTTAATCTTCTGTGATGATAAGTTAGTTGCAGTTGTAGGATATTGCATTAGTGATTTAT
>Ga0209495_1001636_pt1 | contig 15474 bp, 13 predicted proteins | sample EN1Hudsemesocosm_FD_184629 | JGI IMG/M metagenome (GOLD analysis project Ga0209495, IMG submission 184629) | Methane-oxidizing microbial communities from mesocosms in the Hudson Canyon - EN1E Hudson Canyon (SPAdes) (version 2) | ecosystem: Environmental > Aquatic > Marine > Cold seeps | place... | reverse complement strand
GAACAGTATTGTCAGTGGATGAGCATTTATCGCTAGCAATGACTGATTTGCTCATAGTATTTCACCTTCTAATACGTGTTCATTTTGGCTTAATTCATCACTTCTCTCGTTGCTTTTCTCGTCACATAGAGCACGGCCAAACATCAAGAAAGGGCGTATCGCATCAAGTTCTTTTTTTGCATCAAGCAATTCATTATAAAAAGCGCCTTCTTGTGTTTCACCATACAAAACGGCCCCAATGAGAATGTTATTTTTTAATACCAGTTTTTTGTAAATACCCTGTTGCTTGTCCCTGTAATAAAGATATTCACAATCATCATTACCGTTAATGTCGCCCACGGAGAATAAATTAATACCCGTTACTTTTAACTTGGTAGCACTAGGTAACGTTTGATACTGTGCCGCCCCATGTTCTGATAGATGATTGGTGAGTACTTTGGCTTGCTCATAAAGTGGAGCAACCAGACCAAAAGTACCACCACGGTGCTGGATGCATTCGCCTAATGCGTAAATTCTGGGGTCGTAAGTTTGCAGGGTATCGTTAACAACAATACCTTTTTCGCAATATAATCCAGCATCTTGTGCCAGTTGCATATTAGGGCGTATGCCAATGGCCATAATGATGATATCTGTCTCTAAAGACGTACCATCTCTAAAATGAATTTTGGTGACGTTTCCTAATTCATTACCTTCAATCGATTGGGTTTGGGCGTTCATTTTAAACTTTAGTCCGCGATCATTTAATTCTTCCTGCAGTAAGCTCCCCGCTTCGTGATCAAGTTGGCGATTAAGCGGTACGACATTACTGTGTACAACGGTCACCTCCATGCCCCGCCCGCATAACCCCATGGCAGCTTCTAAGCCTAGTAAACCTGCACCTATGACCACTGCTTTTTTATGTCGATTGGAAGCGCGAATCATTTTTTCAACGTCGCTGATATCCCGAAAGCTCATCACTCCATTTAAGTGGGTTCCTTCTATAGGCAATATAAAGGGTTTTGATCCGGTAGCGATAATAAGGCGGTCATAGGGGATTTGATGGCCATCTAATGTGGTCACCATTTTTTGTATACGATCTACCTTGATAATAGCTTTCTCTTCACCAACATGAAGGTCAATACCATGTTGTTCGTACCAAGGACGATCCAGAACCATAATTTCTTCGAGGGTTTTTTCTCCGGCCAACAAAGGAGAAAGCATGATTCGGTTATAATTTCCGTAAGGCTCGTTGCCAAATACTGTAATGTCGTATTTATCCGGGCTACTTTTCATAAGTTCTTCTAATAACTTAGCGCCAGCCATTCCATTACCAATTAATACTAATTTAGCTTTCATGAAGGCACACCCAAGTAGTTAATAACGCAATACGGTCACAGCAAAGTACGTACCAAGTGGGTGTTAACTGGTAACAGCAAGGGATTAGAGATAAATACAGAACTATATAGGTTGTTTATGTGGCGGAGTCGCATTGTTTTGGTGCGTGAATTACACGAGCACCATCAATAGCCACTTACTGATATGCGCTACAATAATGCCAAGATAGTTACCGAGCGCATAACCGATAATGGCCGCAGCAAACCCTGGTAATAAGACTTCACGATTTTTAAGCGCGCCTGAAATAGCAGGAATAAAAGGCACCGATAGAATCGCTGCTGATGAGGTAATAAGGAAGGTATCTGTGTCTATCTTATTTAGCTTACACAAAATGGCCTGTAGGACTAATGAGCCAATGAGTACAAAGGTAATATACGCCGCCAAAGAATAATCCAGCGCCATTAAAATTTTGATATCTGTCATGCTGCCAGCGGTAAAGCAAAACACCAGAATTAAATACATTCCCAGTTGAAAACTATTCGCTAAGCCGCGGATTTTAGGAATAAATGAACAGGCTAAACCCAAGCTTGTAATAGCGATAATTGTGACTGTTGATTTCATACCTTCAGGTACAATGCTTGCAATCACCAGCGAAAGCCCAACCACTAAACCTGAACATAATAGTGACAGAAAAGTTTGCGATAGTTTTGCTCGCTCAATGAGTTTCTTATAACCATTTGCTGTTTCATCAGCCATGTGATCCATGTGGCTGAGATCATCATCTGCCGTATTGAGTGGTTTATTTTCATAAGGCCGCAAAAACAAACCAAACAAACGCTGGCCAATCGACATCACAAAAATCAAATATAGCCCTGAAAAAATAATGTCATAGGAAACCATCGTAATAAAAATGGATTCATCACCATTAATTGCAGTTTTAATGGCAGCCATATTAGGACCACCACCGGTATACGCCCCTACTGACATTCCAGCAATTTGCCACACTGAAGCAAGTTCATCATTAAACAGTAGCGCACCGATAATGCTAATCACAATCACTGAAAATAAAGCGAGGAACATGCCTTTTAAAGTATCACCTGCCATCGTAAACGCACTTTTCACATCCATTGAAAAAACCAGTAAAGGTAATGCTAAGGCAATACTAATTTCAGACACATTACTTTGAACAGATTTAACTAACTCAAATGAAAAAAGTTGGGGTAGATCTACTGTAGAGGCAATCGTAATTCCACATGCGAATGATAGTACCACCACCCCTAGTTTTTCCAACAAGCTAAAACGCTGACACAGAAAAATTAGTAAAATAGGCGTTAAAATATAAATAAGCGTGAGTAACATGGGGTTCTATTCCGGTGAGTTGTTTGTTTTTATGCTGGATGTGGTTTCTAATTTACAAGGCTCAAATACCGACCACCAATCAATAATTCTTCCATCGTCATAAACCGCGACTTCACCAAACTGTAAAAAGACGGCTTCACTCTGAGTCGGCCTGAAGAACATAAAATCATCCATTTTGATATCGCAGTTTTTTGGCAGATCATACATTTCCTGATTGCTGGAATGACCAAAAATTCCGGAACATTTGCTACCTGAGGGGTAACAAGGTTTTGCCAACCAATTTCCGCCATAAATAAAACAGGACTTACTAGGAAGGACGCCGAAAGTATGCATTAATTTCGATAGTTTTTTTGCCATCGGTATTTCAGGTTTATCAATTACTTTCAGTACTGGCGTCGCAATAAAGGCCGCGTTTTTATGATGTTTTAGGCTTGGTACATCAAAATCAGTGGGCTTTACCAATGCCGATGCCGTGGCAATTTCATTCATAATATCCGGTTGGGTATATAAAGGATAAGTGCTACTGCCCCCCGTATTAAATGTTAAGTTAGTTAGTGCTTCCTCACCCATAATATCAACAATAGAATACTTGAATGCACGGTAATCTGTTTTTACTTTTCTAAAAGCTTTTTCGCTACCACCAAGGAAAACAGGAATTTTACCAATATGTGGCTCATAGCCCATCAAACCCGATAAACGTAATGACTTGGATTTATCAATCAACGTTAATGCCTGTCGATAAACGTCATCGCACTCAAAACCACCACGATGTAAACCAATATCAATTTCTAAATTGATATTGAATACCAAGCGTAGCTCTTTCGCCAAGCTTTCATATTGTTTTAACCGTTCTAAGTTATCGACTAACCACTGTAACTGTCTGGATTGATTAAACCGGATATTTTTTTGTTTTCGCCACTGATAAAACAGGCGAACACTATGAATAGGCATTGGTTTGCCAAGAAGAATATCCACCTTCGGAATCGACTCAACCACATGCATTAAAAAAGGCATATGAAAACTCATCAATTTATGAGTGCCTGTTCGTGCCATGATGTACTTCAACATGGGCAAAGACGGTAGTGACTTAGCGACAATACGGTAATCAAAACCACGATCAATCACTGACATAAGCTGATCAATATTATGATCCAAGCGTTGTTTATCAACGACAAGCGTTGGCTGATAAGCGCCAACTTCAGCCAGCGCTTGGCTAATCTTCTTAAAATAAGCCTCATCAGAGGACGTTTGACCTAACATTTTTACTTTACCTTGAAACAAAACATCGAAGTGCCTACAGCATAACAAAGTAATATTCATCTACAGAGTACACAAGTATCAGCTTGTTTAATCTACAAGCTAATAATTACAAGCAGACGTAATCTGTCAATAATACTTTTAATTCGCAATGTTTAATCTGGCCATCAGGGGTCGTTTTCAAGATTCCGGTGTATTTTTGTGACCGAGAGTCACAAAAATAGTTCATTTATCGTATACTCTTAGTTCTGGTAAACAAAGACCTTATTTTCCCTTCAAAAAAGTTCTTTTTATTGTCACATAAGTCACTCAATATTTTACGTATACAACTGCGAGGCAGAATGAACCGATCTCTTATTCTTTCAATATCTTTAGCCGCTTTGGCATTTATCTGGATTCTATCCGGCTCACTATCGAATAATAGCGAAGAAACAAACCTACAAGATTCAGCGCTTACCAGCAGTGATCATTCGAGCCCTAGCTTTAAAGTAAAAGTAGAACAGATCGAAGCCAAATTAATGCTTGATCGTATTGACCTGCAAGGTGACATCGAACCTGCTAGAGAAATTGAAATCCGAGCAGAAACCGATGGCACTATCACGTCCCTGGAAAATAAAAAAGGTACCCGTATTACTCAAAACCAAAAGATTCTCACGCTTGCAATGAATGATCGGCAAGCTCGCTTAGCTCGAGCGAAGTCAGAATTAAAAGTACGAAAAGCAGACTTAAAATCAGGTTTGAGCTTAAAGGCGAAGAAATTACTGTCTGAAAACCAACATCTACAAAATGTCTCCAATGTGGTCGCGGCCACTGCAGAAGTGAAAGCAATAGAAATAGAAATAGAACACACCTCTGTGACCGCAGCCTTCAACGGTGTATTGAATGAATTGCACGTTGAACTGGGCGATTACGTCTCTTCTGGCACCCCACTGGCAACACTCGTCGACGATCAATACATTACCATTAGTGCCGACGTACCTCAGCAACATATTGCTAAATTAAAAATTGGCCAAAAAGTCAGCGCAACACTATTAAATGGAACTCAGTTCGAAGGCGACATTTTCTATATTTCCAGCTCAGCTGACACTAACACCCGTACATTCCGTATTGAAGCAAAAGCCGCTAACACAATGGGTATACAACGTTTTGGCCAGAGCGCTCGCGTTAGTATTTATATCGGCGAGCAGTTCGCTCATAAATTATCGCCTTCATTATTAGGCTTAAACAGCGAAGGCTCATTACAAATAAAAGGCATCGATCAAGACAGTCGAGTCATTACCCAAACCGTCGAAATCATTCGCAGCGAGAAAGACGGCATCTGGTTAGCTGGACTTCCTAAGCAATTTAATCTGATTACCGTCGGTCAGGGCTTCGTCTCTAAGGGTGATGAAGTCAATGCTATTTCCGATGAAACGCCTTCAAACGCAAATGAACACGAGGCGTCTTTATAATGAGTCACTCAGGATCAGGCGCTACATCCAACCCTGTTGATTGGGCCATTCATCGCCGCAGAGCAGTTTTACTGGTATTAGTGTTTTTATTTATTAGCGGGATTGCGGCCTACAATTCGATTCCAAAAGAAGCAGAACCTGATATTGCCATCCCGATTATTTATGTTTCTATGGCTCATGAGGGGATTTCACCCGAAGACGCCGAGCGTCTCTTGGTGCGCCCAATGGAGAAGGAACTCAAATCAATCGAAGGCATAAAAGAAATGAGTTCGGTGGCCTCTGAAGGGTATGCTTCAGTGACGTTAGAGTTCGATGCAGGCTTTGATAGCGACACGGCATTGGATGATGTTCGAGAGAAAGTAGACCGTGCAAAAGTAAAACTACCGGCCGACAGCGATGAGCCTGAAGTTAATGAAGTGAATGTATCCTTGTTTCCTGTACTTAGTATGGGCCTTGCCGGCCCCATTCCAGAACGACAATTACTTTATATTGCCAGAAATTTAAAAGACGACATTGAAGCGCTTCCGGGTGTTTTGGAAGTAGATATTGGTGGTGATCGGGAAGAAGTACTCGAAATTCTTGTCGACCCGCTAGTGCTGGAAACCTACAACATCGACTTTGAAAATGTCTTAATGATCGTCACCCGAAATAACCAATTGGTCGCTGCTGGTGCTATTGACAGCGGGCATGGTCGGATGGTGGTAAAAGTCCCGGGGGTAATTGAGGGTCTTGAAGATATCATGTCTCTTCCGGTCAAAGTTGTGGGGGATACTGTTGTCAGCGTTCGAGATGTCGCAACAGTACGCCGAACCTTCAAAGATCCACAAGGTTTTGCTCGGGTAAACGGCGAGCCATCACTATCACTGGAAATAAAAAAACGCGTCGGCTCTAATATCATTGAAGTCATTTCTCAGGTTAAAGCCATCGTTGCTGAGAAAAAACCTTTTTGGCCAGCCTCGCTGGAACACACCTACATTCTTGACAAATCCAGCGAAATTATCGAAATGCTCCAAGACCTGCAGAATAACGTTTCCAGTGCCATCATTATGGTTATGATTGTCATTGTTGGCGCACTTGGTTTGAGGTCATCCCTATTAGTGGGTTTGGCCATTCCAGCATCCTTTCTTACCAGCCTATTAATTATCAACCTGATGGGACTGACCTTAAATATCGTCGTACTTTTTAGTCTGATTTTAGTCGTAGGCATGCTGGTTGATGGGGCAATTGTGGTCACAGAATTAGCTTCGCGAAATCAAGACCATGGTATGAGTGCTGAACGTGCTTTTTCTAAAGCGTCTAAACGCATGGCTTGGCCGATCATCGCTTCAACGGCCACCACATTAGTCGTATTTCTACCGCTGATTGCCTGGCCAGGAACTGTAGGCGAGTTTATGAAATTCTTGCCGATTACCGTGATGATTTGTTTAACAGCCTCTCTGGTAGTCGCATTAATATTTCTGCCTGTATTAGGCTCTTGGTTAGGTAAGCGTCCCGTAAGCAAACAAATTGTGCAACAATCTTCTGCACCTAAGAAAACAGGCACTTTGATGTCGGTGTATGCCAATTTATTACGCAAACTCCTGCACCACCCGGGTAAGACCTTGGCGGCATCATTGACTGTGATTGCTTTGAGTTACGTAAGCTATTCAATGCTCGGTAAAGGCGTTGAATTTTTTCCTGAAGTTGAGCCAAAAACAGCACAGGTTCTGGTACATGCGCGTGGTGATCTTTCTGTCTATGAAAAAGATGAGCTGCTAAAAAGCGTAGAACAACGCTTTTTTGGTATGCACGAACTAGAGTCTGTTTATGCCCGTTCTTTTAACCAGTCATTTAATGGTGTGGCTGAAGATGTGATCGGTTCAATTCAGTTCCAGTTTGTGGATTGGGATAAACGTCGTCCAGCCTCAGAAATACTGGCAGAAATGGCAACTATCACCCAAGATATTCCAGGCCTTAATCTTGAGTTCCGGAAAGCTGAAAATGGCCCTTCTGGCGGTAAGCCGATCAAGCTTCAAATCAGTGCCATGTTCCCAGATCATGCTGATGAAACCGTTGAAACCATTCTCGTTCAAATGAACAAGTTAGGGGGCTTTAAAGATATTGAAGATGACCGGGCACTGCCGGGAATCGAATGGCGACTTGAAGTTGATCGTGAAGCAGCTGCTCGTTTTGGTGCCGATATTGTGTTGATCGGCAGCGCGATCCAGATGATTACCAATGGCTTTCGAGTAGCCAGTTTCCGCCCAGACGACACCACAGAAGAAGTCGATATAAATATCCGGTTCCCCAACCAGAAACGTACTTTAAACCAGTTTGATAATTTCCGTATATCAACCAATAAGGGCATGGTGCCTATCAGCAATTTTGTTGCGCTTAAACCCGCACCAAAAACAGGTACGATCAAACGTGTCGATAGCAAGCGAGCAATTACGATCCAGGCTGACGTTGATGAAGGACTCCTACCAAGTGAAAGATTGCAAGCATTACAAGCAGCATTTTCAGAAGCTGAGTTACATCCTGATGTACGCATTGTCGTCAAGGGAGAAGAAGAAGATCAGAAAGAAACCGCTGAATTCTTATCCAGTGCATTTTTACTAGCGATGTTTTTGATGCTGCTAATATTAGTGATTCAATTCAATAGTTTTTATCAAAGCTTCTTGGTTCTCAGTGCCATCATATTTTCAACCGCGGGTGTTTTACTCGGATTATTAGTTACTGCTCAACCTTTTGGCATTGTGATGGTCGGCTTGGGAATTATTGCATTAGCCGGCATCGTGGTGAATAACAATATCGTACTCATCGATACCTACAATGCTTATATGAAAGATGGCTATTCCGCTTATGACGCAGCATTGGCGACGGGGGAAATTCGATTACGCCCTGTTCTGCTGACAGCAGGCACAACTATTCTGGGGCTTGTACCGATGGTCATGGCGATGAATATTGACTTTATTAATAGAGGAGTAGCTTTTGGCGCACCATCAACGCAATGGTGGACCCAATTATCCAGTGCAATTGCCGGAGGTTTAGCCTTCGCGACAGTACTCACACTACTTCTAACGCCCTGCCTTTTGGTTCTGGGCGCCAATGTAAGTGGGTTCTTTAGAAAGAAGTTTGGTAATTCAGAATCTGATTTCCCCGAACTTGAACCAGTCTTTGTGCCAAATGAATCTGAGAAACTCGTCCACGCACATAAAGAAGCTGACCACTAATGTTGGTAAATACGAGTAGATAGTTTTTCACGATTAAAAGCTTTTTGATCTCTCAGGTATGCTCTATCGTTTCGGACAAAACTAAACTCTCTGTCATTCCGGTGGTCAAGGTGGATTGCGAAGCAAGAGAGGGCCGCCTAGGCGGTTTTTGTGCCGGAATCCATTTTTTAAAACAATGGATCCCCGATTAAACACTTCAGGGATGACAAAGTAGAGTAGTTACACAAATTGATTTGATTAAAAGGATTTAAGGGCACACGCCGCATTGCGCCAAACCCTTTTCAAGTGCAGTCTTTATTTCCTCAGGCATTTTTGATGGCGAGCCTCTTTTTAAGTCAATACACGCAAAACCCATTTTTGCCTTGAGGATAGTTTTAGCATCCAACAGCCGAACAAGTTGAAAATGCCGATCACATTGAAAACGCCGATCACTTGAAGTGACCCATGTTCCTAAGATTAATTGGTCACCCTTATAAGACGCCGATAAATAATCAATTTCTGTTCTAATGATGGCTAAAGCTCTACCCAGTTTCTCTTTTACTTCCCAACCACAACCCAAGGTGTCCATATGCTCCCAAGCGATGCCTTCCAACCACTCAAGGTAACGCACGTTATTCGTATGCCCAAGTCGGTCAGTATCTTCAGCAGAAACCACAATTCCCTGTGTATGCGGGTTTGGCCATTGCCAATTGAAGTCTTGATGGGCCATCGTTAGTTTCTACCTTTTTTATCACCGCTGTTAACACTGTTATCAATTACCTTGCGTGCTCACTAATTAAGCGTACAAATTGTGGTATTAACTGTTCAGGTAAGTCATGTCCCATTTTAGGAATAAGTCGAAATTTAGCACCATTAACTTGCTTTGAAATAGCTCGACCACATGAAGGTCTCAATAAAGGATCACTCCCTCCATGAATGACCAATGTGGGTGCTACAATATGCTGAATTGTTTTTTCTAAACTTCCGGTCGCCAGTATCGCTTGTATTTGCCGTATAGTCCCGCCAGGAGAGTAACTACGCAAATAATTCGCTTCCATCAAGGCACGAATATCGGCAGAAGGTGTGGGATAACCCGGACTTTGTACCACCTTCCAAAAATGCTGCCATCGCTTCGTCACCGCTGCCATATCATTCCCCGCTTTACCAGTCTGACCAAGTTTCAGCATTAAGCTCAGTTCAGGCATGGGTAAACCCGGTGCATTGGTTGATGACATGATGGTGGTTAAAGTACGCACTTGATCAGAGTAATTAGCAGCAAGTAATTGGCTAATCATGCCCCCCATCGAAACACCAACAATATGAGCGTGCTCTATATCAAGCGCTGATATGAGATTGGCCGTATCATTAGCCATATCATGTAAGGTGTAATTTGCCTCGGGGTGCCGACCAAGTTTATGGGCCAGATACGCCAAACGCGTATTAACCCGAAACGAAGAACTGGCTTTGTGAGATAATCCTATATCACGGTTATCAAATCGAATTACCCGATAGCCCTGCTCCGCTAATCCGTCTAACAAAGATTCCGGCCAATGCGTCATTTGGCAGGCTAGCCCCATGATGAGCATAATGGGTGGCCCTAATGGATCGCCGCGCTCTTCAACACAAAACCTCATGCCTTTAACATCGACAAAAGATTGCTTTGCTTGATAACGCGAAGGGGTTTCAGACTGTAAGTTGATTGCTGTGGTCATGTTGCTATCTTCCTGTTGCTATCTTTCTATTGCGACCCTAGTTTGCCGGGCTTTCTAAATGCGGTTTCGTCAATGTAGACTGAGCATCTAATTGGTAGCGGTTTGCTCTTAAAAATGTGCCCAAATCATTAAAACGAATACCTTGCGCGCGCATCACCCGATGAGCCACAGGTGCCGTAAGTTGACGGATATAAAAGGGTTCAGCAACCACAAAATGGTGGATGCCATGCGTGCTGCCAAAATTGAAACAAAACAATTGAAAAGGCCATAAGAACCAAGCATTTAAAATCTGCGTTTGCTGGCCTACAGTTTTAACATCACCATAATAATGCATGTTAGAACTGATAAAATTTAAGCAAAAAGAACGCAAATAAAATGGCCCAACTAACACAACAACAATGTTATTAATGTAGCTCATAAGCGTTAATGCCTGTTCTGACCACCCCCAAGTACCAAGGCTATCAAGGAGATGAAAAAATAAGAAGCCATACCAAGTCATCGCACAAAGAATAGCAAAAGGAGCATTTGCAATCATGATTCTTAAAATATGGTTCAGCTTTTTTCCTCTTGGTCCCTCTATTAAAACAGCGATAATATTGCCAACAAAAGTATCAAACATGATGAAGAAACGCACCCAACTATAGTGTCGGCCATTGCCAATACCTCGCTCTTCAATATCTTCTGAGGTGCCTGAGGTTTTATGATGTAAAAAATGCAGCCGACGTCGAATCCAAGGATTGATCGTGCCGGGTCTAAATACCCAAACAATCAAAAGCATTAAGTTATGCACAAATCTATTTTTTTTGAAGTACAACTTGTGTATGAGGTCATGCTCTAACTCATGTAATAACGATGTCAGCATGGCGACAACCGGAATACATACCCAAGCACTAATCAATCCTAGTAAATACAAGCATGCTGTCATCACAATACCTAGAACAGAAAAAACCAGTATCGACATTCCAATAATATCTTGATGCTGCAACCACGGATAAGTCACTCTTAACTCATCCCCTCTATCACGAATGACCTTTCTGATAAGTGCATTACTTTCAATGCTGGATAACTTTTTTTCTGGCTGACTCGTACTCGTTTGAATCACTTTTAGGCCCTCCTGCCTCATGCGCCCAACTTAAAGCGTTGGCAACTTCTTCACTTGCTATTTTTACTAAATACTAAAACCAAGCTACTAATCAGGCCATATATCAATAGTTAATTGACCTAATAAATACAAAATTTGACCTAATAAATCATTTACTGCATATTTAGGCTGGCTTTACTCTTAGAGGATTTACCTAACATGTCCATTTTTGAACATCAGGCAATTTACCCCAGTGCAGAGCTGTTTCTGATAAAAAAATTTATGCACACAGAAGGTTTTCAAGCGCAACAATGGTTATTAGGGACAGGTTTGTCGATAAACGCGCTTAAGAACTCAGAGACCTTAGTGTCATTACACCAATTCGATATTATCTATCGAAATGTATTCCGCTTAGTTCAGTCACCCGATATTGGGCTTCGCTTTGGAAAAGCTCTCAATCTTTCTCGTTGGGGAATGCTCACTCTGGCACTCACGGCAGCTCGTTCATTAGGCGCCGCATTACAAACGGCAAATCAGCATCGATCACTGATACGAAGTCGCTTTAATCTTGAACCAGAAAAACACGGTGATATGATCAAAATTAGTGTCACACAACGAAGTTCAATGCCCTTCCCTGTCAATGAAGTCTTTGCATTTGAAATGTTGATTTCATCACTTGCTCGTCAAATTAACGATTTATTAGTCACGCCATTTTCATTTAGTAAAATTCAATTGCATTACCCTGCACCGCAGCATTTTCGCCACTATGAAAAATACTGCGGGTGCCCAATTGAGTTCGGCATGCCCATCAGTGTGCTCTGGTTGCCAGAAAAAACCATGACCAGTTTATTGCCCCTTGCGAATCAGATGACGGAGCAACAAGCGCTTAATATTTGTGACTTGGAAATGCAGCGTGTCGATAAAATCCAGAAAGGTGATATTCGTTGGTTAGTCAGCACTGAACTAGCAAAAAGTCATGAGCTGCCCATCACTTTAGGCACCTTAGCTAAGCGACTTGCAATGAGTGACCGAACCCTTCGTCGACAATTACAGTCTGTTGGTACCAGTTACCGCGAGCTTTACCAACAGCACCAGCTTCAAATAGCGCTACAAGCTTTATCAAATACCCAAGATGAATTAGGCAAGATAGCCAAGATATGCGGATTTAAAGATGCGGCCAGTTTTCGCCATGCATTTTTGCGTTGGACGAATATGACCCCCAGACAATATCGAGGGCAATTTTAAATAATACGGTCTAATTCTAATAATTTACTAAAATACAATTACAGCAAACAAATTAGCGCCAAAGGGCAGCAATCATGATATCAAGACGTAAATTTATACAGCTATCAATGATGCTAGGCAGTAGTAGCCTGCTATCAGGTTTTTCTGCTAAAGCTTCCAATCTAACAGTTCAAAACCACTGGTTTATGCCAGAGGAAAGTGATCAACATGAACGAACCTGGATGTCCTTTATAGCTAGTTATGATATTTGGGAAGCAAAACAGGTACCTGAAGTACAGCGAAACTTAGCATCTATTGCCAAAGCTATCGCTAAATATGAACCTTTATCATTACTGGTCAGGAAGCAAGATGTGCATCTTGCCAAGAAGCTTCTTGCAGGCCTTGGCTCCCATAATTTTCCGATTGAACTCATTGAATTCAATATGAATGATCTTTGGATGAGAGATACCGGTCCCACTTTTGTTATCAACGCTAAAGGGCAAAAAGCAGCTGTTAATTTTAACTTCAATGGCTGGGGTGAAGACCAAGCCTATGAACTAGACGCAAAGGTCGCAGACTTTGTCGCGCAACAAGCTCAGGTGAAAATAATTAAGTCGAGCATGGTTTTAGAGGGTGGATGTTTCGAGGTCAATGGAGCGGGTACTGCCATCATGACAGAAAGCTGTATTCTTAATGATAACCGTAACCCTAATCGAAACAGAAAAGAACTTGAAGCTGAACTAAAGTCACTACTCGGCCTAAATAAAATTATCTGGTTAAAAGGTATTAAAGGCAAAGACATTACCGATGGACATACAGACTTTTATGCTCGATTTGCCAAACCGGGAGTCGTGATTGTAAGCCGTGACATGGATAAAGACTCTTATGATTACCAAATAACCCGAGACAATATAAAAATCCTTCAAGCCGCTACTGATGCCAAGGGTAAGCCTTTAAAATTAGTTATTCTTGATACGCCCTGGGATATTAATACCAAATACGGAACAAAAGATTTTGCGGCGGGTTATGTGGGTTATTATATGTGTAATGGCGCGATTATCATGCAGAAATTCGGTGATAAAAAGGCGGATAAGGCCGCTAAAACAAAATTAGCACAAGTATTTCCTAACCATCATATTGAACAGCTTTCTATTGATGGTATCGCCAGCGGTGGCGGGAGTATACACTGTACGACACAACAAGAACCCAAATTACACCAGCTAACATTTTAAACGCTGATGGAAGCTCTATAACAATCGAGTACTTCTACCAACCATAATGGTGTCCAATAACTTATGTCTTCATCAATCATCGCGTTCCTCGACTTCTTCGGCATTGCTGTTTTTGCAATTTCAGGAGCGTTAACTGCCGGTCATAAGAAACTGGATATCTTCGGCGTCATGGTTGTCGCACTAATTACTTGTCTCGGCGGCGGCACGTTAAGAGATTTGATTTTAGATGCTCACCCTGTGGTTTGGATTGAAAATACAGTTTATTTATTTGTTGGTATTTTAGCGGCTTTTGCCACCTTTGTTGTCGTGCGCCTTCACCGAATGCCGATGCGCATGCTGGAAGTTTGCGATGCCATGGGTTTGGCTTTTTTCACAATTTCTGGCATGCAAAAAGCGCAATCGCTTGGTTACAGCCCTGAGATCATGTTACTGATGGGGTTGATGACTGGGGTCGCGGGTGGAATCATGCGAGATGTTGTGTGTAATGAGATTCCGCTAATCTTTCACAAAGAAATCTATGCTTTGGCAGCGATTGCAGGTGGAGCATCATTTCTTGTTTTACAGCATTTTGGCTTCAGTTCAGAAGTCTCGATGATTATTGGCATGTTCACGATTTTAACCCTTCGCTTAACTGGAATATTTATGGGGCTAGCCTTACCCGCATTTCTGTTCAGTGAAGATGAGAGGGAGTAGCTAATTAAGACCCGTCATGAAGGTTAAATGTCAAACCTCCTTTTTACTTTAAAAAAGAGGAACGAAGCAAAACTTAATTTCCAAGTAAATTTAAATGAACCATTTGCTCAAAAAAGAGCAGGTGTAATGATCTTGATCAACAGAAATTTTCTCTGTTTTAAGCATAATACTATAAATTTGTATTATGGCTGACTGTAACTTGTCGCTAGGAATACAACTCATAGATCAACAAAACTTGGAGAAGAGAATGGAATTTAGGCCTTGTACTGGAAAATGCACTGACGAAGGAACAAGCTGTGAAGGCTGCGGTCGTAGCCATGAAGAAATTGCAGAGATGAAACCCCTTATTTCTAACTTGGTAGCATTTGCAGAAAAAATGGGATATGACAATGTTGAAGAGTATGCCAATAGTGTTGCAGGAAGCATTAAGTACAAAATGAGCGAAGGCCATTAGTTCTTTGACAGTTAAATATGAATACACCGTATTTTTATATTTCAGAACATAGGACATGGGTTTAACAACATTAACCCTTCTCATTATCCGCAATAGCTATTTCACCTTCAATATTGAAATCATTCGTTTAATTTTGCATGTTGTCACCAGTGAACTTACTATTCTAATCTATCTTATAAAATGACTGACTAGCCAACTATCTAGAGTGTTAAAATGAGCAGAATATTATTTATATTATCAATATTTCTATTAGTGAGTTGTAGTGCATCACTCGATATTCAACTAGGCCCTGAAGTAAGTGTATTTCATAGCACTAACAATGAACTAAACAAACAGCTGACGCCTAATGACAATGAATACTTAGCCCTCGATAAATGGTTACAGGAACATAACACTGGTTGGCATTCTACTTCAGGTCGTTATCGCGGCGGTGTTTATTTAACTACTGAGAATTATGGTATTCAAATTACTAAAACTCATGTCATTCTATATTCAATTAAGTTGGC
>Ga0209495_1001633_pt1 | contig 15486 bp, 13 predicted proteins | sample EN1Hudsemesocosm_FD_184629 | JGI IMG/M metagenome (GOLD analysis project Ga0209495, IMG submission 184629) | Methane-oxidizing microbial communities from mesocosms in the Hudson Canyon - EN1E Hudson Canyon (SPAdes) (version 2) | ecosystem: Environmental > Aquatic > Marine > Cold seeps | place... | reverse complement strand
TTGTTAAGAGCCTTCGGCTTATCTGAGCGAATTCTTCTTAATGTTGATTTGTGGTTAGCCATAATCTTCTACTTAGCTGTTTCAATTTTTTTTATAGTAGTCCGTAGGGGAATCGAACCCCTGTTGCATGGATGAAAACCATGAGTCCTAACCCCTAGACGAACGGACCTTGATCCTTTTAAGGGCTGCAAATTTAACTAGAAATTTTTAACCCACAAAGAATTTATAATAAAAGAACGTTTCTTTTGTAGTCCGTAGGGGAATCGAACCCCTGTTGCATGGATGAAAACCATGAGTCCTAACCCCTAGACGAACGGACCGTAGCAAAGCTTTTGCTTTAGCGAGTGCAAATGTAATAAAATTATAGAGGCTTGAAAATCTATTTCTATAAAATTACGCTCTTTTTTCACCCTCACTTTTTATCGCAAAAATAAAGGGCTGAAATTCAGCCCTTTTATCTTTCTTTTAGTACGCTTTAGCGAATAAGACCCGTTTTTTTGATGGGGCTCCGGTAAAAATACATTTACCATCTTCCTCTATTGCATCTAAAGGTATACAACGTATAGTTGCCTTGGTAAGATTCTTAATTTTATCTTCTGTTTCTGCAGTACCATCCCAGTGACAAGAAAAGAAACCAGTTTTAGTATCTAGTAAATCCTTGAAGGTATCAAAGTCATCTACTTCGGTAATATGATCTTCTCTATAACTTAAAGCCTTATTATATAAATCGTCTTGAATTTGTTTTAAAAGCTGCGGTACAGCACTCTCCACTTCATCCATTGCCATGAACTGCTTTTCAAGTGTATCTCTACGTGCGAGCTCTACTGTACCTTTTTCTAAATCTTTAGGACCAATAGCAATACGCAATGGCACACCTTTCAATTCGTACTCATTAAACTTCCAACCCGGCTTATGTGTAGTACGATTATCGTATTTCACAGTCACTCCTTGAGCTCTAAGCGCTTTGATAATGCCTTCAGCTTTCTCAGAAATTTGCTCAAGTTGTTCATCCGTTTTATGAATAGGAACAATAACGACTTGCCATGGAGCCAAGTTTGGTGGCAATACCAAACCATGGTCATCTGAATGTGTCATCACTAAGGCACCCATTAAACGTGTAGAAACGCCCCAAGAAGTTGCCCATACATAATCGAGCTTCCCTTCTTTCGACTGAAACTTCACATCAAATGCTTTCGCAAAATTTTGACCTAAGAAATGTGAGGTTCCTGCTTGCAAAGCTTTACCATCTTGCATTAACGCTTCGATACAGTAGGTTTCTAAAGCACCAGCAAATCGTTCTGACTCTGACTTCACCCCTTTTACTACAGGAATAGCCATAAAGTCTTGAACAAAGCCTGCATATACATTACACATCAATTCAGCCTCTTTTATCGCTTCTTGCTTAGTAGCATGAGCAGTATGCCCTTCTTGCCACAAAAACTCTGCAGTCCTTAAAAATAAACGTGTACGCATTTCCCAGCGCACTACATTTGCCCATTGATTCACCAATAAAGGTAAATCTCTATAAGATTGAATCCACTTTCTATAGGTATCCCAAATAATCGTTTCTGAAGTTGGCCTTACAATCAACTCCTCTTCTAATTTGGCATCTTCATCCACTACAATACCCTTACCGTTAGGATCGTTTTTCAAACGATAGTGAGTAACCACTGCACATTCTTTTGCAAAACCTTCTACATGAGAAGCTTCTTTACTGAAGTATGATTTTGGGATTAGCAGTGGAAAGTAAGCATTTACATGCCCTGTTTCCTTGAACTTCTTATCGAGTTCTGCTTGCATCTTTTCCCAAATTGCATATCCGTAGGGTTTGATTACCATACAACCACGCACGCCAGAATTTTCTGCCAAATCAGCCATCACGACTAATTCGTTATACCATTTTGAGTAATCCTCCGTTCTACTAGTGAGTTTCTTTGCCATTTGTATCTAAAGAAAATTGGAATAATATTTGCTAACTTAGCTTATAGAATAAGCCTTGCAAATCTAATAAATAAAGGTTTACAACAAATCCCTTTCGGCATAAATCCGATTAACCATCTGTCTAATCAATATAGGAGGCGCTAATTATGAAATCGATTTTAAAAATTACTTTACTTACCGTACTATCTTGCTCTTCACTTTTAAGTGCGCAAGACACAAAAAAGTGGTACGCCGATGACATTTACTTTGATCAAAGTGAGAAAGAAATTTCATATGTAAGCATTGTTCAAGATAACGATGTTTATATGGCAGAAGATAGTCTCGAAGACTATTCTGATGAAAGGATGTCTTACTCAATGAGGATAAATCGTTTTCATAGAGATTATTACGGCTCATCTATTAGTTTTAACTATGGATATTTCCACACTCCCTACAACTATAATTATGGGTTTGGGTACATGAATAATTATGACCCTTTTTACAATAATTATTGTGGAGGTGGATGGCCATACTACGACTGGAACTACCCGTATTATGGATTCGGAAACTATTACAACCCATGGTATTCTCCATGGAACAATAATTTCTACTCTTGGAATAACCCATATGGGTATGGCTACGGATACACCCCTTACTATTACGGAAATGGAGGATATACATCTTCAGAGACTACTTATTACGGACCGAGAAACGGGACCTCTACAAACACACCTAGCTCAATTAATTTTAGGCCTTCGAAAAACAATGATTCTCAAATTCTGCAGAGTACTATTATGCGTAATCCCGTAATACGAAGTATTGTAGAGGGCGCAAGAGAAAGCATCTCTAGACTACCTAGCTACAACCCTACAAAACCAAGAACGGTAGTAACTAAGTCAAATAGACCTAGCTCGGTTTCCCAGAAGCAAAACTCTTACCAAAAACCTGCAAAAAGCAATAATTCAAATTCGTTTAATAAGCCTTCTAATACTCGAAGTAATACTAATTATTCTCCTGCTAGAAATTCAGGATCTAGTCGACCTTCGTCTAGTCCGAGCAGAAGACCTAGATAAATACATATATGTTACGAAATATCAGCTTATCATTAGCCCTTATTTTAGGATGTACAATACAAGCTCAAAACCAGGTTGATGCATTAAGATATTCACAAGAATCTCTATGGGGTTCAGCAAGATCTATAGGTATGGGAGGGGCTTTCGGCTCTTTAGGTGCTAATGCAAATTCAGCTAGCCACAACCCTGCAGGTATTGCCGTTTACACTACAAGTGAATTCTCTGGTAGCTTTAGTATAAATGATGTGGAAACAGAAAGCACCTTATTAGATTCAAAAGCATTTGCTAAAAATAGTGCAACATCACTACCCAACATAAACTACGTAAGCGCAAATCTATTTAACCCCGAAGATATAGGAGATTGGAATAGAATAAATTTTGGTGTCGGATATAATAAACTCGACGACTACAATAAGAATATACTTATAGAAAGTGAGATGAATGCATCATCGTACACTGATGTTATACTCAATAATTCTCAATCAACATATTACGAGGATTTAAATCCTTTTAGAGAACTCCTCGCCTTTAACACTTACTTAATAGATACTACCGGAAGTAGCTCCAACTATTTCTCACCTGCAAGTGGACTTTACAACAAAGACTTAAGATACACCTCAAATCAATCTGGCGGTAAAAATGAGTTTTATATAAGTGTAGGAACCGCCTACCAAAACAAATTATTTATCGGTGCAACAATAGGGTTCCCTAGCATAGAATACAATGAAGTAACAAGTATATCTGAAAGTAATTTCAGTTCAATAAGCCAAGAAATAATACAGTTAGGTTCATTTGACTACACAACAAACTTATATGTTAGTGGTTCTGGGATAAATCTAAAGCTTGGCTTACTTTACAAGCTCGACAAAAACATTAGATATGGACTTGCTCTACATACTCCTACCTATTACGAGATACATGAAGAGTATTCTGCAAACATGACGACTGAGTTTCTAGATGGTCAACAATTTTATTCAGGATCACAATCTGGCGTATTTGATTACGGAATGAACACACCATTTAAACTCATTAATAGTCTATCTTTTATTCTCAACAAAAAAGCGATTATTAGTATTGACTATGAATACTTGAATTTCGCTTCAGCGAGTATCGTTTCTGATTTTTACAATTTCAGTACTGAAAATAATAATATTGAAAACTACTATACGAGCACCGCAAACATTAAAATTGGTACAGAATTAAGAGTTCATCCACAGTTAAGCTTAAGAGCTGGATATGCATCATATGGAAGTCCTTATGCTGGATCTATAAATGATGCTAGTAAAGAGTACCTAACTATGGGGATGGGACTTAGAGTTAATCAATATTTCTTCGATTTAGCGATCGTAAACTCCGTTAGTAGCGAAAAATACTACGTATACGACGGTGCTAATGGAACTACATTACAAAACAACAACAGCCAACTATTGATTTCAAGTGGATTGAAATTCTAAAAAATATCACCCATAAAAAAGGCTTCCAAACGGAAGCCTTTTTTTATGCTATAGTAAATGACTATTCAACGCCAGCCATAACTTTATCTACTAAAACTCTTCCACAGTGCTCACAAACAATCACTTTCTTACGAGCAGCAATATCCATTTGTCTTTGTGGTGGAACAGTGTTAAAACAACCTCCACAAGCATCTCTGAGTACTGGCACAACGGCTAAACCGTTTCTTACACTACCTCTCAAACGTTTGTAGGCGTTTAATAAGCGCTCATCAATCACCTTCTCAGCAGTTACAGACTCTTTAGACAATTTCACCTCATCTTTCTTGGTCTCAGAAATAATCCCTTCAAGCTCATCATTCTTAGCTTTCAGATCATTAGTTCTGTCATCCAAACGCATTTTTGCACTTGAAATAACATCCATCTTACCTACAATTGAAGATTTAGCTTCTTTAATTCTCTTTTCAGCTAACTCAATCTCTAGGTTCTGAAATTCGATTTCTTTGTTCAAAGAATCGAATTCACGATTATTACGAATGTTTTTTAATTGCTCATCGTATTTTTCTATAAGACCTTTAGAATCTTTCATCATCGATTCTTTTTCCTTAATCGAAGTATCAAATGAAGCTATTTCTTCATTAATATTAGTAACACGAGTTTGCAATCCTGCAATTTCGTCTTCTAAATCTTTAACCTCTAAAGGTAATTCTCCACGTAAAATCTTGATCTTATCGATTTCAGTGTCTATAGATTGAAGTTTATATAAAGCGATTAACTTTTCTTCAACAGTAGCTTGTTTTGCTTTTGCCATCTCTTACAAATAATTGACTGGATTGGTATTTACCTCGGACAAATGAACTGCAAATTTAGGAAAATTTTTGCGAAGAAAATCAGCAATTAAGTCCTTAGTGTATTGCTCACTTTCATAATGCCCAATATCGGCGATTAAGATTTGATTTTCAGCATCAAAAAATTCGTGATATTTAAAATCTCCTGTTATAAAAATATCAGCACCAGCAGAACGTGCAGCCTTCAAAAGAAAACTTCCAGCACCTCCACATAAGGCTACTTTTTTGATGTTTTTATTTAACACTTTAGTATGTCTAACACAGTCGCTTTTCAACTTAACTTTCAAACTTTTCAAAAAACCCAGCTCATTTACAGACTCAGAAAGCTCACCTATCATCCCTGAACCAACATATGAATGAGAATTGTCGAGTGAAATAATACTATAAGCGACTTCTTGGTATGGATGTGTCTTTTTTAAAGTTGCGACAATTGAAGATTCAAGATAAATGGGGAAAATCATTTCTATTCTTTGTTCATTCACCTGAGTCCTCTCGCATGCCTTTCCAATTACAGGATTAGATTTTTCACTCGGCCTGAAACTACCTTCACCTTCTACACTAAAATTACATTCACTATACTCACCTACAGAACCTGCACCGCAATCAAACAATGCATTTCTAACTTTTTCTGCAGATTCTTTAGGCACGTATGTTATCAATTGTTTTAGCAAATTCTTTTTAGGAGCTAATACTTGAGTATTCTTTAGACCTAACCTATCTGCCATCATCATACTCACACCTGAGTGAATGTTATCCAAATTAGTGTGAATTGCATATACAGCAATGTCGTTTTTAATCGCTTTCAAAACTGTACGCTCTACATAATCCTCACCAACAAGTCTTTTTAATCCTTTAAAGATTATTGGATGATGCGATACAACAACGTTGCACCCTTTCTTTATGGCTTCATCAATTACATCTTCCACACAATCCAAACTCACTAACACACCTGTCAGATTCATTGTTGGATCTCCTACAAGAAGCCCACTGTTATCGTAAGACTCTTGATAACTTAATGGTGCCCATTCCTCTAATTTAACACAAAGCTCTTGAAGTTTCATTTCATAAATTTTAAGCAAAATAATGGTTTTTTTCCAATAGCAATCATCAATAGTTTGTGTATTTTCGGAAAATGAATTTAATAACGATCCTACTTCAAATTCTTTCGTCCCCCTATAGGTTAATCACAAGCCTTCGGAATCAGCTTTTCAACATCGGTATTCTAAAAACTTATGATTCTTCTATTCCAGTTATCAGTATTGGAAATCTAAGTATGGGTGGCACAGGCAAAACCCCACATGTAGCTTATCTAATTGAACAATTTTTCAATAAAAACACCGCTGTAATTAGTAGAGGCTACAAAAGAAAAAGCAATGGACTGATTGAAGGGGATCATCAAATACATACAGCACATGAACTTGGTGATGAACCCATGGAATTATTACAATTATTTCATGGCCCTAAATTTAAAATGATCGTTGAAAGTAGTAGAAAAAAAGCATTAAAATACTTAGAGGCTCACCGATCTAAAACTGATCTAATAATTCTCGATGATGGCTTTCAGCATAGACATGTGCGCAGAGATTTAAACATTCTTTTAACCGACTATAATAAACCCTTTTTCGAAGATGGAATAGTTCCTCTTGGAACTCTAAGGGAAAGCAAAGGAAATGCAAACAGAGCAGATATAATCCTTGTCACAAAATGCCCAAATAACATAACAGAAAAAATACAAAATGATTTTAGTAGTCAAATCTCAAATTATAGTACTGCAAAAATTTTTTTTACTACAGTTGAATATAGAGGCTTAATTAACTCCAATGAAGAGCTTGAACAGATTGACAATACTAAAAAATATCTTTTAATTACTGGAATCGCAAACCCACAGCCTATATATGAATACCTAGCTGAAAATAAAATCCATTTTGCTGCTAAAAAATATTCTGACCATCACAATTTTTCAAAAAAAGAAATTCAATACATCATAAAGAAGAGTGAAAATTGTGACGCAATCATTACTACAGAAAAAGACTGGATGCGACTTAAAGAAACTAATTTACCAAGCGCAATTTCTATCGAGGTCCTAAGATTAAGTATTGGAATAAAATTTGTTAACTCAGAACAAGATAATACCTTTAACAAGCTAACTAAGTCACTACTAGACTAAAAACTACATTATGAAAAAACTAATCTGCACCCTACTTGGGCTTTTCAGCCTTAATACTTTCGCTCAAACCGGAGATAATTTAGAATTACTTTTCCATTGGAACGATGAGGATATAGTTGGAACAACTTGGTATGACAACGCCTATAATGAAATTTGGGGTGTAGTCGTAAACAACAAAGAATTTGCTATTATTGGGTCTACTGCTGGAACACATATTTTCGACGTAACTGACCCTGTAAACAGCACCTTAGTACAATTCCTTCCAGGGGCAGATTTTGGCCCTGCAATTGTTCACCGTGACTATCATGATAGAAATGGGTTTCTTTATGCCGTAAGTGACGAAGGTAATAGCACACTCCAAATTATCGACATAAGTCTATTACCAGACTCAGTTACTATAGTATACGATTCAAATGAATTAATCAAAACCTCTCATAACATATTCATTGATGAATCCTTAAACAAACTTTATGCATGTAACGTTAGAACGGCTGCATCTGGGTGGAGCTCAACTTCTTTAGCAATTTTCGATATCGAAGAGCCTGCAAACCCAATTCATTTACTAGACTATGAAGTACCCGGCACGTCGTATGGTGTTCATGATATGTGGGTTAAAAATGATACTGCATTTTTAAACAATGGAGGAAATGGTCTTTTTGTGGTTGATTTTACTGATTTATCATCACCTCAACTTATAGGCTCATTAACAGAATATCCAGATAAAGGATACAACCATTCAGGTTGGCCAACCGCAGATATGAAAACTTATATTATGGCAGATGAAGATTGGGGGCACGATATGAAAGTCCTTGATATTTCTGACCTTTCAAACATTAATGTAACAGCAACATTTAGCTCAGAAATAGACCCCAACTCTATACCGCATAATCAGATTGTAAAAGACAATTATGTATACGTATCATCCTATCATGATGGATTACAAGTTTATGACATTTCTGACCAGGAGAACCCAACAAAAGTAGCTTCATTTGGTACTTATCTACTTGATGACCATACATCCTACAAAGGTGCGTGGGGAGTTTACCCCTTACTACCTTCCGGTAACATATTAGTCTCTGATATGCAATATGGCTTATATGTGCTTGCACCAAGCGGGAATTTTGACATTAAACAAAAGCCTAACAGTAAATTAAGCCTTTACCCAAACCCAGCTAGCCATGCTATTCAAATTCAAATTCCTGAAACAGAGAATAAATTAGCAATAGAAATCTATGATTTAAAAGGTCAGTTAGTTCTGAATACTGAAATTATAAGAGGAAACAATTCTATTTCTATAGCTAATCTTAACCAGGCTATTTACATCGTAAAAGCAGAAGGCGAAAAAACACTTTATCAACAAAAACTTATCGTTCGTTAAGCGACTCTATCCCGATTCGCTTTTTGTATCTTTACGCCCAAATTTTTGAGGTTTATGTCTATTGATTATAATAAGTACGAAACTGTTATAGGGCTGGAAATTCACGTCCAGCTCAACACTTTAAGTAAAGCATATTGCTCCGACTCTACTAAATACGGATCGGCGCCTAATACACATATTAGTCCTATTTCTCTTGGTCACCCCGGAACTCTACCAGTTTCTAACGCTAAGGTTATTGAATATGCTGTTCGATTAGGTTTAGCTTTAAACTGTGATATACGAGAGCGAAACGAGTATGCTCGTAAGAATTATTTCTACGCTGATTTACCTAAAGGCTATCAAATTACACAGGACAAAACGCCTATTTGTGACGGAGGATTTATCAATGTAACTGATAAAGACGGAAATCCTAAAAGGATTGATTTAACTCGTATTCACATGGAGGAAGATGCTGGGAAAAGTATTCACGACATAGACCCTTTCGATTCTTTAATAGATCTTAACCGTGCAGGTGTTGCTCTACTAGAAATAGTATCCGAACCTGTATTGCGTTCTGGCGAAGAAGCTTACAGCTTTGTTACCGAAGTACGTAAATTGGTTCGATACCTTGATATTTGTGATGGAAATATGGATGAGGGATCTATGCGTTGTGATGCTAATATTTCTGTTCGACTTAAAGGAGAATCAGAATTAAGAAATCGCGTAGAGGTTAAAAATATGAACTCAATTAGAAATGTGCAAAAAGCGATTGAGCTTGAAGCCAAAAGACAAATTGAAGTTTATGAAGTTGGCGGTAAGGTAGATCAGGAAACGAGAAACTATAACGCTGCTAAAAACGAGACTTCGGTACTGCGTTCGAAAGAAGATGCACATGATTATCGTTATTTCCCTGAACCAGACCTTTCACCCGTTTTAGTACTGCAAGATTATATCGATACTGTACAAGGGGAGCTTCCTGCTCTACCAGAAGAACTGTACAACAAATACACCAAGGAATTTGGCTTATCAGATTACGACGCTAGAAACTTAACCGATTCCAAAGGTATAGCACTCTATTTCGAGGAAATCACTTCTCACACGAATGAGTATAAAATGGCTGCCAATATAATGATGGGAGCGGTTAAATCTCACTTAAATGATAAGGCCATAGATATTGACCAATTAAATCTTCCGGCTTCTCGCATCTCGGAAATGATTCAACTCATAAAAGGAGGTCAAATAGCAAGTTCTAAAGCTAGTCAAGAGCTTTTCCCACTAATGGTGAAAACACCCGAAACTAGCCCCTTAAAACTTGCCGAACAAAACCATTTAATTCAGGATTCTAACTCTGATGAATTACTAGAGTTTGTACAACAAGCGATAGCTAAGTTTCCAGATAAAGCTAAGACCTATAGAGGTGGAAAGAAAAACCTTTTAGGTTTATTCATGGGTGAAGTGATGAAGTTATCACGTGGAAAGGCAGACCCTAAAGTTGCCAATCAATTGATTAGAGAAGAACTTGAAAAATAAATTGATGAGAAACTTAATTCCTGTTGTAGGATTAATTTTATTGTATTTTAGTGCTTGTCAGCCTAAAATGCAAACACCTAAAGGTGATTTTACCATACACGCTGAAGTTGAAGGTGTAGACACTATCATCTTCGAAAAAATTGAAGCTAATAATTTACTTTTAGTAGATACTATTTTCGCTAAAAATGGAGAGTTTGTAACAGCAAACAGCATTGAAGGTTCTGCATTTTTCATTTTGCGAACTCCAGAAGGTGAAGGAATCAATCTACTTATAGAAAAAGGTGAACAACTAGAAATTAGTGGGCAAAGGAACGATTGGGCTAACAACTATACAATAGAAGGCTCAACTGGATCAAATCAAATTTTAGAGCTAAACAACAAACTAAATACGTTTGAGATTGCTATCGATTTGATTTATGAAGAAGCCAAAGAAGCACAAAAGGAAGACTTCGAAGATATTCAGAATCGATTTAACTCAATTTTCGAAGAACACAGCAATTACTTGAAAAGCTTTATCGATACCAACTTAAACTCTAAGGTGGCAATCTTAGCTCTTTTTCAAGCTGTAAAAGGGGAGAACATACTCAATCTTCACGCTGATTACGAATACTACGAAAAGGTCGCTATGAGCTTCCAAAACAATTGGCCGAACTCTACACATACACAACTACTAAAAGATGTTGTGAAAATGGCTTTCGCCCCAGAATTTAGTATGCTGGATCTGAATGGCGATTCAATATCCTTAAGTGATTATAAAGGAAAACTAATCTTACTCGACTTTTGGGCTTCTTGGTGTAGACCTTGTAGAGCTGCGAATCCTAAAATGGTAGAACTTTACAACAGTTACCACAAAAAGGGTTTAGAGATGATTAGCATTTCGCTAGACGGTACACCACAACAAACAAGTCCAAAACAAGATTGGATAAATGCCATTAAGGAAGATAAACTCAGCTGGACACAAGTAAGTGAGTTGAAAGGTTGGGAATCAGAAATTAGAAACAAATACGCTTTCCGCAGTATCCCTTTTACAATATTAATTGATCCAAATGGACGTATTATTGGCGAAAATCTACCAGAAGGATTTTTAGACTCTAAAATAGCTGAACTCCTAAATCAATAAATGTCTACACAATCCAAAATATATTTTGCTTCTGACTTCCACTTGGGAGCTCCTAATCATTCTGAAAGTGTAGAGCGGGAACGCAAGATTGTTTCTTGGTTGAGTGACATACAAAAGGATGCAAGTTCTATTTATTTAGTTGGAGATGTATTTGACTTTTGGTACGAATGGAAACGCGTTGTACCCAGAGGCCATGTTCGCATACTTGGTAAACTGGCTGAAATTTGTGATTCGGGAATCCCTGTACATTTTTTCACTGGAAACCACGATCTGTGGACTTTTGGCTACCTAGAAGAAGAAATTGGAATGAAGGTCTATAGAGATTCTATACAAGTTGAACTTCAAGGAAAAAAATGCTTTATTGCCCACGGCGATGGTTTAGGTCCCGGAGACCATTCCTATAAATTCTTAAAAAAAATATTTACGAGTTCTCTTTGTCAGTGGTTATTTTCACGATTACATCCAAACGCTTCTTTTGCGCTAGCAAATTATTTTTCGAGTAAAAGTAGAATCGCCAATACAGAAAACGATGCTGTATTTAAAGGAGATTCAAATGAATGGCTTGTCGATTATTCAAAAGAAATTTTAGCAGAAGAACATTTTGATTATTTCGTTTTCGGACACCGTCATTTACCACTAGACATCAGTCTTTCGGAACAAAGCAAGTACATTAACCTAGGGGAATGGGTACAGTACAACTCTTATGGTGTATTGGAAAACGGTACTTTTGAATTAAAATTCTACGAATCAAAATTCTCTAAAGCGCTTAATAAGTAATCGCTATTAAGATATTTTTTGAATCAAATCAGCAAGGCGATTAGAGTAACCCATTTCGTTATCGTACCAAGAAACAACTTTCACCATCTTACCTAAAACAGAAGTTAATTGAGCATCAAACAAACATGATGCTGGGTTACCAACTACATCAATCGAAACAATTGGATCTTCAGTGTAGGCAACATAACCTTTGTGTGATGACTGTGAAGCTTCTAAAAACACTCGATTTACTTCTTCAATCGTACAGTTATTTTTAACAATAAAGGTCATATCTGTTAACGATCCGTTAGGCACTGGAACACGCATTCCGCAACCTCCAATTTCAAGATGTGGGAAAATTTTCGATAGTGCCTTTGCGGCACCTGTAGTTGTAGGAATTATAGACAATGCACCTGCCCTTGCCCTGCGTAAATCTTTATGAGGCGTGTCGTGTAAACTTTGATCTTTAGTATAAGAATGAACTGTTGTTATATACGCTTGTTCCACTCCAAAATTCTGATCTATTAACTGCACCATTGGCGCTGCAGAATTAGTCGTACAAGAAGCATTCGACAAGAGAGTGTCCTTGCTGTCAATAACTTCATCATTCACTCCTAGAACCACCATTTTCACCTCATCACCATTTGATGGTGCAGCTAAGATAACTTTTTTAGCTCCAGCAATAATGTGTTTTTCTAAATCAGCTTTCGATAAAAACTTACCGCTGGCCTCTATGACTACATCACAATTTTTCCAAGTTAAGTTTTCAATATTAGACTCTTGAGTGTATTCAATCGCTCTTCCATCAATCACCAAAGAATTAACATTGGTTGTAACCTGAGAATCAAAAGTTCTATGTACCGAATCGTATTTTAATAGATGTGCAAGAGATCGAAGATCCGCAACATCATTAATAGCCACAACCTCTACTCCCTCTCGTTGATGCAAGACACGGAAAAGTGTTCTTCCTATCCTTCCAAATCCATTAATGGCTACTTTGATATTCTTCATTTTTCAAAGCTAAAAAAAAGAGGCGACTGCCTCTTCTCTTATTTTAAATGTTTTTCTGCGTGGTAAGAAGATCTTACTAAAGGTCCACTTTCCACATATTGTATTCCTAATTCTAAACCAATCTCTTTGTATTTATCAAATTGATCTGGTGTCACAAAATCCTGTACCGGTAAATGTTTTGGTGTCGGTTGTAAGTACTGCCCCAAAGTCAATACATCTACTCCTACGCCAACCAAATCTTTCATGGCCTCAATCACCTCACCCTCGGTCTCGCCCAAACCAAGCATCATACCTGTTTTGGTACGCATACCACCTTCTTTAAGATATTTCAAAACTCCTAAAGAACGTTCATAACGTGCTTGAATTCTTACAGAACGTGTCAAACGTTTTACGGTCTCTATATTATGAGAAACCACTTCTGGAGCTACATCAATAATGCGTTGAACCTGATCCATATTTCCTTTGAAATCTGGTATAAGGGTTTCCATTGTAGTTGTAGGACTTACTCTACGAATCGCTTTTACGGTATCGGCCCAAATGATAGAACCACCATCTTTTAAATCGTCACGATCAACTGAAGTTACCACTGCATGTTTCACTTCCATTAACTTAACAGAACGTGCTACTCTTTCGGGCTCAGCCCAATCAACAGCTAAAGGCTTCCCTGTAGCCACTGCACAAAATCCGCAAGAACGTGTACATATATTTCCAAGGATCATAAAAGTAGCAGTCCCTTCACCCCAACATTCACCCATATTTGGGCAATTACCACTTTCGCAAATGGTATGAAGATTATGGTTACTAACCAATTTACGAACCTTCTTATAGCTCTCGCCAGTAGGTAGTTTTACGCGCAACCATTTTGGCTTGCTTTGGCGTTTTTCTTTTTTCTCTATGGTTGTCTCTGTTGCCATCGATTCCGTTTAACTGGGGACAAAATTAAGGAATATCCAATCAATATGAGTCTAAAGCTTTGCTTTAATCTCGTTAAGATCTATGGAGTTGTGAGATGCAGTATAAGTACAATTACCCTCCTGAATGAATAAAAGCTGTGGCGATTGATGCTCAATGCAGAACTCGTCAGATAATTGATTAGAAATTGAGCGGTATGCGATCAAATCTAAATAAAATGCTTGTACAGTCTCAAGACTAAAATTTCTTTCAAAACGACTTAAGGCCATAGATGAAATAGAACATCGAGTGCTGTGCTTAAACACAAGAAAAGGCTCAGATTGTTCAAGAGCCTTTTGGATTTGCGAATAGTCTGTAAGGGCAATCCAATTCATTTATGAATTACTTTCTGGGGTTTCAACTTGTGCCACACCTGGGCAATTAGCTGTAACACAGCAAGATTGTGCAGCAATAGCTACAATAAATAAAGCGGTAATAAATACGACCTTTTTCATGTTTATCGGTTTTAATGTGGCGCAAAAATACTAAAAATTTATTGAGCAAATAGGATGCCATCAATTGAGGCTTGTTTTTATTATTATGTAATTTAGTTTATAACACAAATAGGATAAAGGATTAAAAGTCAGGTAAATGAATAAAGAACATCCCGTATTGAGCTCGTAATCATTCAAAAGGTTATGCTCAATAGTGATTTAGAAATTTTGTATGGAGTACAAACTAAAGTTCTAAACCAATCAGTAAAAGGAATGTTGAAAGATTCCCAAAAGACTTTATGTTTCAACTAAATTCATATTAATGGACGAAACTAAGTTTAGAACGAGAAACTCTAAGGCCACAAAATGTGACCTTAGAAAAATCTAACCCTTGAAGCTAACTATGACTATAAATTCTCACAAGTATTTGATGGACTCAAACAATTAATAAAGCTGAAAAATGAATCTATAAAAAGTGTGGCATTTAAACAATCAAAAGAAAATTCCCTTATTTTTACTTCATGATTGAAGCCCTAAATACTTCTTGGATTAAACATTTAGAAAGCGAACTTGAAAAAGATTATTTCAAAGAGCTCTGTGATTATGTAGAAACTGAGCGAGAAGTACACAGTATCTTCCCTCCTGCTGAATTAATATTTTCTGCTCTAAATAAAACGAGATTCAATAAAATTAAAGTAGTCATTCTAGGACAAGATCCTTATCATAACCACGGTCAGGCACATGGCTTAAGTTTTTCGGTTGCCAATGGAATGAAAATTCCGCCTTCCTTGAAGAATATTTTCAAGGAGCTACAAAGTGACTTAGCTTGTAGCATTTCTGCATCTGGAAATTTAGAAAAATGGGCTGA